>TARA_R110000765_G_scaffold417457_1_pt1 | contig 23289 bp, 25 predicted proteins | sample TARA_R110000765 | Tara Oceans TARA_R110000765 (sample SAMEA4398168) | marine metagenome | biome: Polar Biome; feature: [MES] marine water layer (ENVO:01000295) within the mesopelagic zone...; material: water (ENVO:00002006), including particulate matter (ENVO:01000060) such... | reverse complement strand
TTATTCAAATCCTCAAATCTGTCCCAAGGGTGCTGACGTCAGACAATAGGCTGCACCGACCTCTTCAAGGGTAAACTGGGGCTGATCCACCACCGGTTTCAGTGCGCCGCTATCAACCAGCTTTGCCAGTTCGGCCAGGATTGCACCGTGGTCTGCGCGGTCTTTGTCATGCAACATCGGGATCAGCATGAAAACGATGTAAAGCGAGGCACCCTTGAGGTGGGCCGGTGACAGGTCAAGCTCTGCCAGCGCGAGCGTCGTGGCCACATGGCCGTTCAGGGCGACCGCGTTAAACGAGTTCGTTAGGTTGCCAGCCCCCACTGTATCCAGCACCACGTCAAAACCTTTGCCGTCAGTATGCTTGGCGACGTAGTCCTCGACGGGCTCCGCTTTGAAATCGATCGCTTCGGCACCAAGAGCGCGCACAACGGACAGACGTTCGTCGCCGCTGTCGGTGGCATAGACATCTGCGCCGAACTCACGCGCCAATTGCACGCCGATGTGCCCGACACCGCCAGAACCGCCATGCACAAGCACCTTCTGGCCCGTGCTTACGCCAGCCCGCTTGAGCCCCTCATAAGCGGTGATCCCGACCAAAGGGATCGCGGCCGCTTCACGCATGGACAGGGATTTGGGCTTTTTTGCAATCAGCCGTGCATCAGCCGGCATGTATTTCGCCAGAGCGCCCTGAAGGTCGGCCAGACCACCGGCGCAGCCATATACTTCGTCGCCCACGGCGAAACCGGTCACCCCTTCACCGACTTCTTCGATCGTTCCGGCAAAATCCATGCCCAAAACAGCAGGTGTAGCGGGGGCAAAACCGAGGTCCGTACCCATATTGCGGATCATCATGTCGATCGTGTTGATGCTGGTTGCTTGAACGCGAACAATCACATGACCGGTGTCAGCGGTTGGCTTTGCCAGCTCAGTCAAAGCAAAGGTGGAGGCGGGTCCGTATTCGGAGAGTGCCATAGTTTTCATCGGGTTTTCCTTTCGGTTTGTTTGCTGTCATAGAACTAACATGTCTGATCTGTGAGGTAATCGGCAAAAATCGGAGTTCAGTTTCCAGATTTTGAAGATAATGACGCAGGTTCCTCGCGAGGTGCGTGCAAACAAAAGAGAACCGCACCATGGCGACAGGCGCGGTTCTCACGTAGCGCTCCAGACGATAGATCTCAGTTGATGTCCTGTACTTTCATGACCAAATCTCCCCAGTTGCGCTGGTTTTCGATGTCATGTTCGAGCCCCTGTTCGTCAGCGACTGTGAAACGTTTGATGGCTGGGGTCTTGCTGGTCGCTTGATAAAGCCAATAGGCCTCTGCCTTCAGGGCTTCTTCAATTGGTTTGTCGATAGATTCGTAGACCATCTGCTTGCAGGCGTTAATCGAAGCCGCGGGAAACTTGGAAATGCGCTGCGCCAGCGCGTCAACGTAGGGGCCGATCTCGTCGGGCTCGAGTGCCTTGTTAATTGTGCCGAACCGTTCCGCATCATCTGCGTCGTAATCATTCGCGCTGAGGATAATTTCCAACGCTTTGCCAAGACCGGTCTGACGGGCCATACGCGACGCGCCGCCACCACAGGGCAAGATGCCCATGCCGACTTCCATTTGCATGAACTTGTATTTGCCGCGCGCTGCGAACCGCATGTCGAGGGCCAGTGCCAATTCGTGACCGCCACCGCGGGCAAAGCCTTCGAGTTTGGCAATGGTCGCTTGCGGCACCCTGCTGATCCGTTCGCAGACCATTTGTAGATCAAGCAATACTGCATTTTCGCGCGAAACTGCTTCGATGGCCATATCTTTGAGGAGTTCCGTATCATAATGCGCCACCCAAATTTCAGGGTGTGCTGATTGGAATACGACAACCTTTGTGTCGCGGTCCCGTTCAAGCCGCATGGCAAGGCTGTTCAGATCAGCGAGCATTACTTGCCCTTGGACGTTAACCGGTCCGAAATCAAAGGTGACGGTCAGGATCGCGCCGTTCTGGTCGGCCGTGAAGGTCTGGAAATTTTCGTACTTCATAGTTTCTCTCCGCTGTTATGCCCTGTTTTGCACAAGGCTTGAGTGATGAACCGAGGAGGTCGATTTCCTCTTGTTCAGAATTCTGAGTTAATTTCGGAAATAAAAAAACAGAGATAAAAATGGTTCAGTATTCGGATTATACATATAATTGAGGGCGGCGTTGTTGGTTACCCTCTGACAACGGGCATTGCCCAAGGGCGCAAACCGGCCTTCTTGCGCTGAATCTGCGCCACGCACTGGCTCAATGTGTCTCAAACTGTCTCACGGTGAGACAGTTTGTGCGATCAAACCCCGCGTGGGCGTCAGCGTCGTTGTTCTGTTGCCCACACCGTTCAATCCTAACCACGGCGTTAATGCGGCAGGGAGATGCCGTGCACATGGGAGGAGGAATTCATGTCACCAACACGTGAAGAACAACACTGGATGTATCGCAATATGGTCACGAGCCGTCGGTTCGAAGAGGCCATTGCGAAGATCTATTTCGAGGGGAAATCACCGGCGTTCAACATGGCCAATGGGCCGATCCCGGGTGAAATGCACCTGTCCGACGGGCAGGAGCCAGTGGCGGTGGGGGTTTGTGCGCACCTAACTCCCGAGGATGTGGTCACAGCCACCCACCGTCCACACCATCAGGCCATCGCCAAGGGCGTTGATCTGGATAAAATGGCCGCCGAGATTTTCGGTAAGAAAACCGGCCTATCTGGCGGTCGCGGCGGGCATATGCATCTGTTTGATGATGATGTGAACTTTGCCTGTTCCGGCATTATCGCGCAGGGCATGGGGCCTGCCGTGGGGGCCGCGTTATCGCGCAAGATGCAGGGTAAGCCGGGTGTTGCCGTTGCCTTCGTCGGTGAAGGTGCGGTGAATCAGGGCGGCTGGCACGAGGCGATGAACCTTGCCGCCGTTTGGAACCTGCCCTTTATCTGCGTGGTCGAGGATAACGGCTGGGGCATTTCTGTCGCCAAGGAAACAGCCAGCAGCATTGGCAGCCACGCAGACCGCGCGGCGGCCTACGGCATTCCCGGCAAACGGATAGAGGGCAACGACCCCTACGCCATTTATGATGCCGCGGGCGAGGCGATTGCACGGGCACGAGCGGGTGAAGGTCCATCGCTGCTGGAATGTGAAACCTACCGTCTGGCGGGCCACTTTATGGGGGACGCCGAGGCCTACCGCCCTAAAGGCGAAAAAGACGCGCTATTTGAAAAGGACCCGATCCCGAAAATGCGTGAAAGATTGCTCGCCGAAGGTGCTGCCAGCAAGGCGGAACTGGACACGATCGAGGAAGAATCTGCCGCACGCGTAGACGCCGCGATCAAGTTCGCGCGTGAAAGCGATGATGCAGCCCCCGAAGACGCGCTGACGCGTGTGTTCGCAGCATAAACGGGAGGAAAAGACATGACCAAATCGAACGAAAGAAAACTGACCATCGCCCGCGCTATGGCCGAAGCCACCGCACAGGAAATGCGCATCGACCCGTCCGTCTTTGTGATGGGCGAGGACATCGGCCCTCTGGGCGGTGTCTATGGTAATACTCGTGGATTGATCGAGGAATTCGGGGCGGAACGCGTCCGCGACACCCCGATCTCGGAAACCGCCTTTATTGGTGCCGCTGTAGGAGCGGCGCAGGATGGCATGCGTCCAGTGGTCGAACTGATGTTCGTCGACTTTTTTGGCGTTTGCTTTGATGCGATCTACAATCTAATGGCCAAAAATATCTATTTCTCCGGCGGCAATGTGAAGGTGCCGATGGTCCTTATGACCTCAACCGGTGGTGGCTATTCCGATGGCGGCCAGCATTCGCAATGTTTGTACGGCACCTTTGCTCACCTGCCCGGGATGAAAGTTGTGGCCCCCTCCAATGCCTATGACGCCAAGGGGTTGATGACCGCCGCCATGCGCGACGACAGTCCCGTAGTCTATATGTACCACAAAGGCCTTCAAGGCATGGGTTGGCTCGGCACCGAGGCGGGCGCGACTGTGCATGTGCCGGAAGAGCCCTACACACTGGAAATCGGCAAGGCCAAGGTCGTGCGCGAGGGTAAGGACGTGTCGATCGTCAGTTGTGGCATGGGTGTGCATAATGCACTGAAGGCCGCGAAGAAGCTGGAACAGCAGGGCGTCAGCGCCGAGGTTGTCGATCTTGTCAGCCTTGTGCCGTTGGACCGTGAGACGATCCGCGCCAGCGTCGCCAAGACCGGCAGGCTGATTGTCGTGGATGAGGACTACATGAGCTATGGTCTGTCTGGCGAAATCATCGCGTCCGTTACCGAGCATGATATCTCGGTCCTTAAAGCCGCACCAAAACGCGTTGCTTTCCCTGATGTACCGATCCCTTTCGCGCGGGTGATGGAGCAGTTCTGCCTGCCCAACCCTGACAAGATCGTAGCCGCCTGGGACGAAATGCAAGCGGCCTGAGCCAAAACAAAACCAACAAATCATTAATCAACGGGGTCGCAGGCAACGCGACCCCGAACAGGAAAGGACACTTCAAATGGCAACAGATATCGTCATCCCATCCGACCTCTGGGAAGAGGACGAAGAAACAGTGATCACCGGCTGGCTGGCTGATGATGGCGCAACCGTCGAAGAAGGCGCGTTGGTGGTCGAGATTATGACCGCCAAAGTGCAATACGAGATCAACGCACCTGCCTCTGGCACCCTGCGGATCAAGGAAGAGGCGGATGCCGTTGTGCCCAAGGGCGCAGTCATTGGTTCGGTCGAATGAGCAAGGTTGTCCCCCTCAAAGGCGTGCGCGGCATGATCGCGGATGCCATGGTCAAAAGTCTGGCAACAGGCGCGCAACTGACCCACCATGGAAGCGCCGATGCGACGGCACTGATGGCCGAGAAAACCCGTCTGGGCGAGGCAGGAACCAAGGTATCTGTTGAGGATCTCTTGATGCTGGCTGTGGTTCGCGCCCTGAAAAAGAACCCCGACGCAAACGGCCGGGTCGAGGGGCGCGAGGTGCATTTGTCTGATGCGGTTGACCTGTCGGTGGCCATCGCCTTGCCTGGCAATCTTTTGGTCGCACCTGCCATGTTCGGTGCTGATGCGAAGGATGTGACTGACCTGCGTGCGGCGCGGCAGGATCTGGCCGCGCGCGCCAAGGTTAACAAGCTGACCGTGACAGAAATGACCGGCGGCACATTCACCGTGTCGAACCTTGGCTTGACGCGGGTGGAACATTTCACCCCGATCATCAATGCGGGGCAAATCTGCATCCTTGGTATCGGGCGTATGACGGATCGCGCGGTGCGGGGCGAGGATGACGGGATCGAATTGCGTCCCCATGTGGGCCTGTCGCTGACCTTTGATCACCGCGCGCTTGATGGCGCACCTGCGGGCGATCTGCTGACCTCGATCTGCGAAGAGATCGAGGGGATGGCGGTGTGAACGCACCCCCCACATATGTGGAGAGCGTGGCCGAGGGGCTTGCCCTTGAGGCCGCGGCCTTCACGGCGCAGGGCGCTGTCACTTGTCTCTGGAGCCCGCGCCGCCGCGCGCTTGTCTGTCCGGCGAGCCTGCGGCGCAGGCCGGGCTTTGACGCGGCGAAACGCAATTCAGCCACGCGCGGCTGGCCGTTGCATCTGCGCCCCACGGGCGGCGGCGCGGTCCCCCAAGGGCCGGGGGTCATGAACCTCGCGGTGGCGTTTACGGCTGATCGGACAGTCACCATCGAGGACGGATACCGCCTGATTACGCAGATCATTCAGGACGCAATACCTGCCGGTTGGACCACGGGAGCGACCCCGAACAGCTTTTGCGACGGCGCATGGAATCTGTCCCTGAATGGCCGCAAAGTCGTTGGCACGGCACAGCGCATACGCCCTGTTGGCAATGGGCAGCGCCGCATTCTGGCGCATGCGCTGATTTTGGTGGAGGGCGATCTGGCCGCAGGGGCAGCAGCCGTCGATGCGTTTCACCGTGACCTTTCCCTTGGCCCAATCGATGAGAATGTTCACGCGACGTTGGACGGGGCCATCCCGTCGCTGCGTGATCCGATGAACACATTGGCCGCTTCACTCAATGAAATAGCACAGCGCGACATCCTGCGCGCAACACAGCATTTGGGTCGCCGTGCGGCCTGAACCCAAGCCCGTGTGAACGACAAGGGCAATCGACACCAAAGAGGAGGAACCATCCCATGACAGCCTATTCAGTTCTGGCCGTAACACCCACCGACGACAGCTGGATCCCCGGCTATATCGAGCCGGTCGGCAAGATCATCGCCAAACATGGCGGCAAGTACATTGCGCGCACAACCAGCCACGAACAGGTCGAGGGGGAAGACCAGCCCGCAGCCCTGCGCGTCATCCTCGAATGGCCGGATGCGCAAGCTGCTCGCGACTTCGTGAATGATCCGGACTACGCGCCCTATCTCGAGGCCCGCCACAAGGGATCGACCAGCGTGCATTTCATTATCGACGGCAAGGATGACCTGACTTGATCAGTCGACATAAAGCGCGGCGGTGCCTTTGCCGGCACCGTCTCTCAACACAACCAATGAGGAGATACGGTGATGTCCAATTCTCAATCGGAAGAAAGAACACACGATCTATCCCGGCGTAAACTCTTGGCAGCGGGTGCCGTTGGCACCGCGGCGCTCGGACTGAGCGGTGCCGCGAAACAGGCCGAGGCTGCGGAAGTGGGCGAGTTCGGCCCGGAGGGGACGATCCATCTCTATATGACGATGCGGGTTCCGCCCGAAAACCGCGCCAATTTCGATGCGCTGGTCGGTGATTTCGTGGCCTCGGCCAGAACGGAACGCACCACTTTGCTCTATGAATGGTATTTCAGCGAGGACGGACTGACCTGTTTCCACCTCGACCGCTGGGAAAACGGCGAGGTCGGTGATGCGCATGTGCAGAAATTCGGTGAGGTTTTTGCCGATCGATACTTTGCGCTGGTAACCGACGTCACTGTCCAGATGTCAGATAATGCCACGTCGTTCATACGCGAAGCGCTTGCCGGGCTGAACCCCGACTACATCAATCGGACGGCAAGCTTCAACCGCTTCGCCTGACCCTACCCAAAAATCGCAGCGATGTTCGCGCTGACATCGCTGCCGACGACTGCCGTTAAGGAGCCCGTAAATGACCAAAGAAACCTATGATATGATTGTGATCGGCGCTGGTCCGGGCGGCTATGTCGCCGCGATCCGCGGCGCACAACTGGGGCTGAATGTTCTATGCATCGAGCGCGAGCATTTGGGGGGTATCTGCCTTAATTGGGGGTGCATTCCGACCAAGGCGATGTTGCGCTCTGCTGAAGTGCTACACCTTGCACAACGGGCCAAGGATTTCGGGCTGAACATTCCCGATGCTGCCCATGACCTTGAAGCGATTGTCAAACGCTCCCGTGCGGTGGCCAAGCAGCTCTCAACAGGCGTGGGCTATCTGTTTCGCAAGAACAAGGTCACCAGTCTAATGGGCGAAGCGCGCCTTGCAGGCAAGGGTGAGGTGGTCGTCACCACTAAGGATGGTGAGCAAACGGTTATCTCGGATAATATCGTTGTCGCAACGGGTGCGCGGGCGCGTGAACTCCCCGGCCTTGAGGGGGATTGCAAACGGGTTTGGACCTATAGGGATGCGCTGAACCCGCCGCATGAGCCCAAAAAGCTTCTCGTCATCGGATCAGGCGCCATCGGGATTGAGTTTGCCAGTTTCTACAAAAGTATTGGCGCGGATGTGACGGTTGTTGAGGTTATGGATCGCATTCTCCCGGTTGAAGACGCCGAAATTGCGGGTTTCGCCAAGAAGGCTTTTGTCAAACAGGGCATGAAATTTCTGGAGGGTGCAAAGGTTGCCAGGCTTGACCGCGCCGAGGACAAAATCACAGCCCATTTTGAGACCTCAGACGGAGCCGAGGCGCAAGAGTTCGACACGGTGATTTCGGCTGTAGGGATCGTCGGGAATGTTGAGGGGCTGGGGCTGGAAGAAGTCGGCGCTAAACTGGATCGCACCCATGTCGTGACAAATGAATATTGCCGCACCGGCGTTGACGGGCTGTTTGCCATTGGTGACGTCGCAGGTGCGCCGTGGCTTGCGCATAAGGCCAGCCACGAGGGCGTTATGGTGGCCGAACTGATTGCCGGACATGATCCCCACCCCGTCAAACCCGACAGCATCGCAGGCTGCACCTATTGCATGCCGCAGATCGCCAGTGTTGGCCTGACCGAAGCGCAAGCCAAAGAGGCGGGCCATGACATCCGGGTTGGACGCTTTCCGTTTCAGGGCAATGGCAAAGCCATCGCACTCGGCGAGGCGCAGGGCATGATAAAGACCATCTTTGATGCTAAAACTGATGCGCTGTTGGGCGCGCATATGGTTGGTGCTGAAGTGACGGAGCTGATCCAAGGGTATGTCATTGGCCAGAAACTGGAGACAACCGGTCAGGACCTGGCCGAGACTGTGTTCCCGCACCCGACGCTGAGTGAAATGATGCACGAAAGCGTTTTGGCCGCCTATGAAAAGGCGATCCACATTTAGGACAAGGCAGGCCGGCCAAAGTTCAGGTCGGCCGCCGGATTTCGTATAGCTTTAGTTTCCGGTTGATCGTCGCTCGTCCCATGCCAAGCATCCGAGCGGCTTCGCTGACATTCCACCGGCTGTTGCTGAGCGCATCAAGAATCATGCTGCGCTCGTCATAGACCGGCACCAGATTAGCGGGTGCGGTAGCGCAGGCCGGTGCGAGTATGGCAGTGGACAGAGGGGCGGCTATCGCGGATTGTTGCAAATCAAGCAGGTTGATCCGGTTGTCCTGTGCCGTTGCCAATGCGTTTTGAAGCGCGCCGCGCATTTCGCGGACGTTGCCATGGAACGGCAGGCGACAAAGCGCATCTTTGGCCTCGGCACTGAAGGTGACGTTACGACCAGTCAGCTGCGCGCACAGGGCCTGTGCCAGAACCTCGGGATGTTCACGCCTGCGGAGGGGAGGTAGGAAAACCTTTGAGCCTGTTAGAAGATAAAATAGGTCGTCTCTGAAATGCCCCGCGTTGACGGTGTCTATCAAAGGTTTGCGGCTGGTGGAAACCACACGCAGGCGGCTGTCCTGGCCAAGGTCATCCGCTTGGTGGCGGTGCTCTTCCTGTTCATTCAGGAAACGTCGCAGCTCTGCCTGCGAAGCGCGCGGCAACTCGTCTACATTGTCAAACACCAAGGTCGCGCGAACGCCCGTGCCATAGGACATTTTTGAAACGACCCGGGCTTGCTCAATGACCCTGCGCAAATGGTCTGTGTCGGCGTCACAGTCACCAAGCGTCGCACAATCCAGATCGAAAACCGGTGCGTCAGGGGCATCGTTTTGCAGCAATGCGGCCACAAGCGCGGATTTCCCGGTTCCGGTTTCGCCTTCGAGATGCAACATGGCTGTGTTTTCCAACATCGCTTGCGCGCGGCGACAGGCAGCAGCCATGCTGTAACTTCCGGTCGCCAATTGCTGTAGCGATGGTGGCAAGCGCCGTTTGCGCGCAGGGCCGGACGGGAGCGGCTTGGACACCCGTTGGGGTGCGGCGGTCTTTGGCAAAGCAACCTTCAGGTTTACGGCGGCCCCATGATTGCCTGGTATGGAAAGCACCCTTTCAGGCACATTCACCAGCCGATTACTATCGACGCTAAAGATAGCCTCGAACGCCTGACCTGTCAGCGATGCCGCGTTTGCGCCGTCAAGGCAGGTGGAAACCGTTGAAGTGGCACCGATAATCATCCCTGCTTCATTCACAGCGACCAGTGCATCTTCTGACAGGATGTGAGCGCGCCCCCCGCGCGAGACGGTGACAAGCATCGCGTCGTTGAATTCCTTTTCAAACAGGTTGCGCTGAATGCGATGCGCGGTCTTTGCCAATAGCTGCTGGCTGAACAGATAATCCGCGCGATTACCCCGATCGACAGAGACCAGATTGATTGCACCAATCATCCCCCCGTTGGCATCCAGTACCGGAACGCCGGTACAGGCGAACTGCCTCAGCGTCGAAAAGTAATGATCCGCACCACGCACGGTGACTGCGTTCCCCGTCCGCAGCGCCATGGATACACCGTTTGTACCGGCCAGGCGTTCGTCCCAACATGACCCAAGGGCGATGCCATTCCATCCGTCAGAGCCACTCGTCGCCCCGCTATGCTCAATCCGAACAGAGACGCCATCGGCGTCGGTAACAACCAGACAATGACCGATTTCGCCCGCGACCGAAGCGAGATGTTGAAAGAAACCTTGCCTGCCGCCGGTGCTCTCGACGATCTGTTCAAGTCGAGGGGCCACTTCTGAGGACTGCAAGCGCATGATAGGCCGCCCGGTATCGTGCCGCAGGTTATACTGCCGCGCACACCGATCCCAGGATGCGGCAATCGCATCCGTTTGATTTGAGGTAATGAAACCTCCCATCACGTCTCCTCCCGACTCTTATCTTAATGCGCAATCCCCTTGACCGGCAAATGTTTTGGGATGCTGTTAAGCGCCAGCCAGCTCACGAATAGCCGCCATCAGTTGCGCGACATGTGCGCGGTCGGTGGCTGCGGGATGGGGCCGTGCGATGCGTCCTGCATCGTTGTCGTAATACTGCCCCGAGGCGTTGGCGAATTCCTCGGACACTGCCGCACGGCGCAGGATGTCAGCCCCGATCCGCAGGTCATTGCCCGCCATTCCATAGGATTCCTTGACCATTTTTGTGGCAAGAAGAGACCCCGGGTTGACCGAGACAAACATCGGCCCGTCGGGGTGTTCGCGCGCCAATTCCTGCGACCAGATTGTCAACGCCAGCTTGCTTTGCGCGTAGGCTTCATTGTGGCCAAGCTGTTGCTCACCGCGCATGGCCTTGATGTTGACGGGCGCTTGTGCTGCTGAGGAAAGGCTCACCACGCGACCGTCTTTGGGGATGATCGGCAGCAGGCCAACGGTCAAAGCCCAAGGTGCGATTGTGTTGACCAGGAAACGCACATCCAGCCCGCTGTCCGTCTGTGCGTTGGGAACCTTCAGAACCCCGGCATTGTTGATCAACACATCCAGCGTGTCATGTTTGGCACGGACATCTGCCACTAAGGCGTTAACATTTTCCAGCAGCGAAAGGTCAGCGCGGTAGGTTTCCGGATTGCCCCCGACCTCGCGCGCCGCGGCTTCCAACTTGTCCGCACTGCGCCCGTGCAACAGGACGTTGTGGCCCTCAGCAGTCAGCGTCTTAGCTGTCAAAAGGCCGACCCCGTCCGTCGCGCCGGTGATAAGAATTGTCTTGGTCATGTGAATGTCTCCTCAGTTGTGCAAGGCGCGGGTTGGCGCTCTTTAATAGCGAACCAACGTACGGCTCTCTATGCTTTGGCGGGGCGTCGTGACTGTCGGGTCTTCGACCAGATCGATCGCACTGTGACCAACGCAGGGTCGGCCGGAATTGTCGTAGATGTTGAAAAACGCGACCTCGTCAGGCGTCATCCGTGAGCGGTAAATCCATTCATGCCCAGCGTCTTTTGCCAGCCCCATAACCTGCCCCTTGCGGTCAGGGTAGATCAGGTCGATCACGATCCAATCCGTATCCACGACAGTCGATGGCCGAATAAAGCCAAGAGGTGCAGAATTGATCGGGTTCGCGATCGGGCGCCAGACGTTGATAAAGGCATAATGATCCTGCGCCCATTCATCGGCCTTCTCAGGGCCAAGAATATCCACAAGACGTTTTTCCGCACCGTCGCGGCTGTAGTCGCTGTGGACGTGGCGGGCCGGGCGGCGCTTGGCCTGCGGATCGTCGATGCGCACTGTATGATCAAAAGTGATCACCTCTTTCGCGCCGACTTCCTGCATCAATAGATCAGCCAGTTCGGCATCATATTGGCTTTGCCAATTGCCACCTTTGAAATCCGATATACCTGTCGGGCAGCTCGCAAAGGCAAATCCGTCTTCTGCAAACTCCGTGGCGGCTTCGCCGTTCCGTTGATCCAGCAACGCGATCTGGACGGATGAAAACTCCGGCTCGATCAAGTTGCCGATAATGCCATCCACATCAATTTCAAACGCCTGTCGAAACGGCTTGTGGACGTGGTAGTTTACGGTTCCAGTCTGTGTCATCAGAAACTCCTTCTCAACATGATCTGGCCCCGACGCTTGGGGAAATTGACCACGGGCCGACCTGATATCTTGTCTGTTGAAAAGCAATTTATGTCTTGTGTTTTCTGGGGTAAACTGTCGATATTAGAGTTCACTTTTTTGATTTTGAGTATAATTGATGGATACCGATCACCTTCGTCTGTTCGTGATGGCGGCAGAGCGGTTAAATATCAGTGCCGCGGGTCGTGAACTCGGCCTTGCCCCTGCCGTGGCAAGCACCCGCCTTGCCAAGTTGGAAACCGAGCTTGGGGTGGAGCTGTTACGGCGCACCACGCGCAAGGTTTCATTATCTTTGGAGGGCGCGGATTTTCTACCCTATGCTCGCGAAATTCTCGCGCAGTCAGAGGCCGCACAGGCGGCGCTTGGTGGCACGGATGTCGGCCCGAAAGGCACGTTGCGCTTTGCGGCGCCCAGCAGTTTCGCACAGTTGCACATCATGCCACTCTTGCCCGAATTCCAAACCCTTTTTCCCGATCTGACGCTGGACCTGCGCCTTTCGGACACCAGCTTTGATGCTATCGAAGGCAGCTTTGATCTTGCCCTCAGAAGTGCCCCGCTGGCGGACAGTAGTTTGAAAGGGCGGAAGTTGTCGGATGACACCCGCGTTCTGTGTGCATCGCCAATTTATCTGGAAGCCCACGGTACGCCCACGCGCCCATCTGACCTGTTGAACCACCGTTTCATTGCATGGTCCAACCTCGAATCGCGCGAATTGATCAGCACCGAGGGTGAGATTGCAAAGCTTGATCCGCAAGCCATGACATGCCGCGCAATCGTCGACGACGGCGACGCGCAGCGCGAGGCGACGGTATCAGGTGTCGGAATTGCAATCAGTTCGCTGTGGAACATCGAACATGAAATCGCGGCAGGACGCCTGGTCCGTGTGCTTCCGGAATGGTCATTGAACGAACGCACACTCCTTTGGCTCGTCTACCCTCGCTCTAATGTGTTGACCCCAAAAACAAGAATATTCATAGATTTCTTGATCGAACGGCTGGGAAACCGATCTGGCTGGTCGATATGATACCAAGTATCTTCGAGACATGGCTCCAATCTTCAAACTCGCAGGTGTTACGGTGAACTTGCGGTTTCGGCGTGTTAGGTATTCGGAGCAAACTTCGGGGGCAAAACGTCCTATTCGTCACTGCAACAAATATCGCGCATTTACTCGGAATAGGGGAAATTTCATGTGACTATGTAGCGTGACCTTAAAACTTCAACTTGGTTCTCAGATAACGGTTGCGTTCTGGGGGGAGAGCCAATGCGCTGGTCGATCCCATTGAGGGCGCTCGAAGGTTTCTGCGACAAATTGGCTGTTTCTGATGCAAGTTTTGCCATCGCGATACACTCAAAGCCCTTGGTACTCACGGTCGCAGCGAATGTCTCCTTTGAATGGCCGCACCGCAGCATACGTATTGCGTGTTGAGAGTCCGGTTTGGGCCGTTCATGTTGGCACTTGCGCCCCGGCTTGGTACCTACGTGCTGCACTGCGGAAGGCCGGTTAGAACCCATACCATCGAATGCTGCGTTGTGCATGAAGGTCCGGTGTCGTTCGTTCATATGATTGACGTTCTGCGGCGTTCAATTAAGTTGCAATGACCAGAAACAGGTTAGGTCGGTGCGGTTGGCCCGGCCCCCAATTTTAAGCGGGTCCTTACGTGCATCGGCGCTCCGATAGTCGCGTCCCATGGTCCAGACGCCTGCACATGTCGTGCGGGCCATGCAAAGGACATGGAAATGCAACAACAGATCGCAGTGGTAACACTTGGAATATCCGACCTCGAAAGATCGAAGGCGTTCTATCAGGAGGGGTTCGGCTGGACCCCGGTTTTCGAGAACGCGGAAATCGCCTTCTACCAGATGAACGGATTTGTCTTTGGCACATGGCTGAAATCGTCCCTTGAAGACGACACGAAGCAGAAAGTTCTAACGGGGTCGGGTGCTGTAACGCTTGCACACAATGTGCCCAGAGAAAGCAATGTTCAATCTTTCATCGACAAGCTCGTTGCCGCCGGAGCGGTAGTGCTTCGCGAAGCTGATGAGCCTCCTCAAGGCGGCCGCCGCGGATATATTGCGGACCCCGACGGTCATGTATGGGAAATCGCGTTTAACCCACTGTGGCCAATCGACGAAGACGGACATGTGGCCTTCAAAATGTAACGCGATGAAAGCCTGCTAAGCGACGTGTCTGGTGCTTCGCTCAACAGACCTTTCAAACCAGATGCGGACTATCGTACTACAACGTCAGACGGCAGCTTTGTCCGCACTCTGTAGTACGCCCATCATCGAATTTCGCTTGTGCAGCGAAGGTCCGGTCTGACGGGCCGGAGTGCGGCATGGCCGAGGATGGGCGAACGGCAGCAAAGGGCAGTGCGTAAATTCTATTCTTTAGGAAAGAAGCGACGGATATGCGCTGCGTAACCGTATAACGCTAACAATAGACTAATCTCAAAATAGACTTGGTCTTACAGCGCTCTTGCCAACCTCGTTTCCATATAGGACCCCTAAACCATGTCGAATAACGCTCTTCTTAGGACGACCACCGCTTCAGTGTGGTTAGCCATGGCCGCGCTGGCCCCTGCGCCCTTGTCAGCACAGGATGCGGCGACTGCCGCGGTTGACACCTCTGCCGCGGTAGAGGCAGCGGGTTGGGCGGACAACGTTGTCATCACCTTGGATGCCGATGACAACACGTTCCGATACCAATCCAATGGCATTCCCAGCCACGGGTTCGCGAAAAAATACCTGATCCCAAGTGATCCGACCAATCAGCCGTTCAAAGACAAGCCGGCTGAATTTTTCAAAGTCGTTACTTCCGCAGAGTATTTCAAGGAAACCGAGCTCGACACCACCATCACCACGCGACCAGTCTTTGTCGACGAAACGACGGAGACTTCACTGGGACGCATCGGCGTGGCGCTTAGCGGCGCGCAGCTTTTTAATGATTACGAAGACATGGAACGCGCAGTCGTGGCACAGGACGACCAGGTTATTCACGATCATGTGCCGTTTCTGGACGAATGTAATGGGCACACACTCGTTAACGGGTCCGACTATCACTACCACGGCATTCCGGTCTGCATCTCCGAAGCTACCGGTCAGCCGGGTGAACATTCCGTCATGATCGGGGTGCTCGAAGATGGCTTTCCGGTATACAGCAATCAGGGCGAGGGTGGCGTTATCGTGACGAACGCCGACCTGGACGCATGCAGTGGCCACGTCGGTGTCACGCCGGAGTTTCCCAAAGGCATCTACCACTACCATCTTACGGCAGACGAAGCGCCTTACATGATCGATTGCTACCACGGCGAGATCGAAGTATCGGCCAGGGGGCCGGGCGCAGGAGGACGTCCTGACTTTGCGGCGGTGGCTGCGCAGCTGGGCGTCGCGGAAGTCGAATTGATGAACGCCCTCGGCACATCAATGCCGCCCGATTTCGCAGCTGCGGCTCAGGCGCTGGAGATCAGCGAAGACGAACTACGCGCTGCCATGCCTGGCCCAGGTCAGTAAGTCTCGAGCCGGGCGGATAACATTGTCTTCTTCGTATCCGAGCATCTTTGGCTGCCGTCGCCACGACGTTCTGGATGGGCAGGATAATTGCAATGCGCGTTAGCTTGGCGAGACCTTTATGAAGGAGACGGCACGCCTGCTGAATGAGGTTCGCTCATTATTCAATTGATCGGTTGGCAATCGCTTTTGCCATCCAGATAATTGCGCCAACAATAACCCCCCAAAACGCGCCGCTTATGCCAAAAAGGGTCATACCGCTTGCTGCAATCAGGAACGTCAGTGCTGGGGCCTCCAATTGGGTTGGTTGCCTGAACGCAGCCGAAATGGAGCCAATCAACGCGGGGATAAGTGCAAGTCCGGCTACTGCAGTGATGAGGGGGAGCGGCGCAAGGTTCGCCAGTGAGGTGATTAGCGCTGCAGCAAAGGAAAGCAAGATATAAACAACTCCCGAAGTGATTGCTGCCCAATAGCGGGTAGCCGGATCGCGGCCAGCGTCCTCACCCGCCATCATCGCTGCCGTGATCGCGGACATGTTAACGGGGATCGACCCGAACGGCGCAAAAGCGAGGCTGACAAGGCCGGTTTTGCGGATCAACGGTTGGCGGTCTACCGAATAGCCGTTTAGCTCCAGCACCGCAAAGCCGGGGATGTTCTGCCCAGCCATCGTCACCAGATAAAGCGGCAAAGCGATGGAAAAGAAGGACTGAATCGTAAAGATCGGGGCAGCAAGCTTAAAGGTGGGAAGCCATGCCGTGTTCATTTGAACCGCGTTGCTTGAAATATCTAAGGCGAAATAAAGAACCACGAGAAATGCAATTACAGCAAATGGCATCGCTGCCAGCCTGTTCCATATCAGTCCAACCAGCCATGCGACGAGCACCGGCAGGACCAGCAAAGGAATACTGCCAAGCGCAATCGCGGGCGCCAGACAGAGCTTGAGCAGGACACCGGCAAGCAACCCGTTCGCAATGGGTTTCGGTATGGCGACCACGATCCGGCCAAGTGCGGGGATCAAGCCGGTCAGCACTATCAATCCGGCGCAAAATATTAGTGCGCCTACGGCTTCAGCAAATCCGCCGGGCAAGATGGCTGTTGTCGCCAGAAACGCGGCGCCGGGCGTAGACCACGCCACAGCCGCTGGAATGCGCGTTACAGCAGGAAGCCATATGCTGCAAATCCCCATGCCGAGAGTTGCAAAGAACAGCCCTGTCGTAGCCTGCGCGTTTGTGGCCCCCATCGCCGTCAGCCCCGCCAGAACGATGGCGAATGATGCTGAATATCCTACGAAAGCGGCGAGTAATCCCATGGAAATAGCTGGTATCGAAAGATCGCGGAACATTGGAAAAGCACCCTGGCTGCGGAGTCTCAGCACCCTTATAGAACCTGCCTAAAACTTCCAGAGCCCTCGGTTGAGAAACATAGCCAGAAGGCAGTTTCGTCAAAAGGTTTGTAAATTCGCCGATTGGCCAGGTTAGATCTTGCAGCGCATGGCCGGTTCAATGGGCCGCAGAGTAGCATACGAACTTCTCACAAAAAAACTTCCATGGGCCAGTATTTTGAGAAAAAATTCGGCCATTTTAGAAATTTCTTCTTCGTCTTTCAAAAGTCTGGCCAATCTCTTCATTGAAGCAAAAAAAACTACTTGGCGGCTGCCGAAGTTGGACATTGTCGCAATTACCCGAACACGGATTAAACCTTGCAGTTCGAGGTAAGAATTATGCAAGCAATTGTAATATATAATTATTTTACTGCCTGACGTGAGCTGCTGCGAAACTTACGTGCGCCTGAATGGCAACGATCAACATGACGTAGCGTCAATGTCATTTTTGCCATGAGAACAATGGACGCACATTCCGAACACGAACCGGTTGCTGGCCAAAAATTGGGAACCGGGCTCTGGCAACAATATCCCTTCGGAGAACCTCAAAATGACCGACGACAACATCGAGACGCGTAATCACGCGACAACCTCAACTCAAATTCTGGGAGCATCTACTATGGAGATCGCAAAACCCGTGGCAGCCCAGATGAAAGAACTTCGGGATATCAATATCCCAACCGAACGCGATCACAATCTCAAGAAACATCTCTATCGCTTGTTCGAAGTGGATAGCGAAGGCGAAATGACTTCAGTTCCCTGCCGCTACACGGCGGGGCAGGAAACCCGGGGTGTAATTCTAATCGAGGAATCCGGCGGCGGCAAAACGACAGCAGTTCGCACGATCCTTCAGGAAGCACAGTTTTTGGCCTTAAATCCAGAAACTGGCGAGCCGCGGTATCTTGAGATCCAAGTGCCAAGTCCCGCGACCTTGAAGAGCGTTGGTCTGGCCGTCCTCGAAGCTTTGGGTGTGAAGCATGTAGGGGTGAATGCGACGGTTTGGGAAGTGTGGAAAACCGTCAAATGGCGGCTTGGGGAGCAGGGATCAGCGTCCTTTGGTTGGATGAGGCGCAAGATCTCATCATGTCCCGGTCAGCCAATGACACTGAGAGTTCGCTACGGATGATCAAGTCGCTCATGCAAGGGAAGAATGCGGTTATTCCGATCCTTAGTGGAACAAAACGTTTGGCAGAGGTCGCTGCATTTGATCCGCAGGTCTCGCGGCGCTTTACTAAGATCATGCCATCGGATCTGCAGCATGGCGTAGACGAACCTGGTCTGATCTCGTTGGTCGATTTTTACTGTGAGAAGGTTTCACTGAGTGCACGTGTCGATCATGGCGTGATGGCACGCTTAATTACTGCAAGCCGTCACCGCTTCGGACGTGTTATCGATACAATCACCAACGCCATCGAATGTGCGCTGTGGGACGGCGATAAAACCCTCACAGCTGATCACTTCGCCGAAGCATGGTCGATGCAGGAAGGTGGCGATCCCAGTTCCAACGTCTTTTTGAGTGATCATTGGCTTTCCATTCAGCTTGATGTGGGTGCGGAAGAATATGACGAGGCACGCACAAAGAGGCAGAAGAAAAAGCTGGAGAAGGTGTGAACTCATGACCATGCTGCCAGTCTTGCCCCCGTATGCCGACGAAACAACCGTTTCCTGGTGCGCCCGCGTTGCCCATTTTCACACCGGCCTGAACTGTTCAGACTTTCTGAAAATGACAGAGATCAGCCAAGCCAATGTTATGGATTTGAGCGACGAAGCAGTGAAACGCCTGTCAAATTTGACGGGCGTTTCTGAAACCCAGATCTTGGGATGTGGCCCTCAGAAGGCGGGGGAACGCCTACTGACCTATAAGGGCGAAGTCTTCGGTTCGAGGTTCATGACCCGCACCTACACAAGCTATTGTCCAGCGTGCCTGCTTGATGATGCGATAAAGGAGGCAAATGGCAACAGGGTAGGGCGCTTGTCCTGGATGCTTGCTCCTGTTCGCGTGTGCCCAATCCACCGCATCATTCTTACGAGGCGCAAGAATTCGGGATATTCTGGGCGCTTTCAAAACATGAACGAGGTTGCGCCATCGGATCAGGAGCTTGTTGCGCAGGTTGCCGTCGCTGAAGCAGCTATTGTGTCGCCACTTCAATCATATGTTGTGGACCGGTTTACCGCTGGGAAGGGTTCTGCCTGGATGGACGCGCAACAGATCGATCAGGCAGCGCGCGCATGCGAAATGCTTGGCATCTACCGCATTCTTGGGGCTCACACCGATATCGGCAATCTGACAATTCAGCAATGGAACGATGCAGGCTCTATTGGCATAGAGGCGGTCTCTCGGGGGGCCGAAGGCATTTGCCAGTTGCTGGAAGAGATAGTGCAGGAAGCGACAGATAAAAAGAGCCAGGGTGGCCCGCAGTCAGCTTTGGGTGGGGTCTATAAATGGCTTCAGTACAGCAAATCAAACCAAGATCCGGGACCAGTAAAGAATGTCGTAAGGAATTTCATCCTCGACCATATGCCTGTCGAGCCCGGCACCGTTTTGTTTGGGAACACTGTGCTTCATCGTAAACGGCATAATGTGGCTACGTTATCCAGGGTGAGCGGCGTTCACCGGAAGACATTAAATCGGGCTCTGGTTCTCACGGGATTGCTTGCTGGAGGAAATCCAGAGGATATCGAGAACAGACGAACCTTTAACGCCAGTGAAGGAGAAGCACTGGCGCATAGGGTCAAGAATTCTACTCCCATCAAAAAGATACCAGAGTATTTGAACTGTAACCGTACTCAGGCACAAATGATGGTTAAAAATGGCATACTTAACAAAGTTGGCAACGACCCATCGATACAAGGCGGCCTACTTTCCAATGTCGCAAACGAAGATCTCGACGATTTTCTTGTCAAGTTTCGAGCCGCCGGGCGGCAGGTCGCTGTAGCGAGTTCGAATATGATTGATGTCAATGCGGCCTCTGAATTGGCGCGCATACCGGTGGCCGACATCGTCGCTTTGGTTCTGGCTGGAAAGTTATCTAAAGTAGAGACGGGCTGCGGGTCCCTGCGCTTTCGGTCGGTTTTCGTCGATGCCGCAGAGGTTCGCTTGGCGGCAGCTGGAGTAGTGGCGGAGCACGGGTTAACGCCCAAGGAGGCCGCAAGCCGCATAGGCCTTAAGTTGATGGCAATCGAACACCTTCGCAATTCCTGCGACGCGAATGGGCAGCCATTTCTCAGGGGTACCAAACTCGCTAATGCGCGCGGGACAGTCCGATACTGCTATACGGAAAAAGAGGTTAATAGATTTCGCGAAGAGTATATTACGCTTAAGGAGCTCGCAGACCTCCATGGTATTGGCACCAAACAAATGGCTAAAAAAATGGCCACCGAAGGCGTAGAACCGATCATGGCTCGTAGTCTCCTGAGAGCGAAGGTCTTCCGACGAAAAGGTATCTAACCGCATCTATCCATAACCAAGTAAAGGCCGCCCTTTAGGGCGGCTTTTTTTATGCGTATTGTGGCCAGACTTGCTCCAACTTCTTTGGCAAAACTTTGCCCGACCGCTTGGCAAAAACAGCCGCTCTTTTCAGGTCTTTAATTTTTCATAGTCAGTAAGTTATTGATTTTATATGAATAAATTTAGTTCTCAAATTGGGCGTGGCATAACTATGCCCGCAATGACAGCTGTTGTAACTGTTCTGACCACCAATTAGTGGCCACCGGCCGGGTCAGAATAGCCAATTTGCAAGCATAAGAAGTCTATCGGGCGGAAACGCCCGATTTTCTCGATTTATGACCTAAAATGCCGAAGACGGGTTTTCGACGTTGTCCTAACATACATGGGTCACGAGCAATGGCGATCAAAACGCATTTCGAAAAAATTTTCAGTTAATTCGGTGTTTTTTCAGGTCAGAACCCGAAAGTCAGAGTTACCTTCGCCAAATATTGGGCCGTCGATACCTATTCTCTATTGTCCATCTCGAACAACGAAACTTTCACAATAAGCACATGGAAAAAGGTGTGCAGGCACCGTCAGGCGAAGACGATTGGGCTACGGATAGGAAAAACACATTTGACAACCTCCGGTCCATCGCCATTTTTCATGCTTGGAACGTAAACGGGGCGGCCAAAAGCCACCCCGTCTTATCTCCATGTTACTTGCCGACTATTTTCGTGACGTCTGCCAGTTCATGATTATCGCTTCGATGCGGGCATATGCCCGCAATGCGTCATGACTTGAGTGGATGCCGTCGCAACTTTGGCGCCGAGAGACTGCTTCGCCCGTGTCAACGAAACGATAGCCAAGAGCGACGAAAGTTTTCTGTGCCACGGGTGTCAGTAAATCTGGATAATCCCGCCACAACATTACAGTGACATTGGCGAGCTGCCGTCCTTCTTGGAAGTGGTGCCGATCAATCCACAGAGGTGCGAATGAAATCTGAAACTTGACCATAAGCCATAGCGAAATATCGCAGATATTCTGGTCCATATCGCTTTCGTCGGGGGTAAGCCCCCGACGACGACGTTCCTTTTGCAATTGGCAACCAGATCCAGGTTCAACCTGCATATTGGAACCTTGCATGCAATTCACTGATCCGCGCACCATGCCAACGCAGAGCAGCAGATGCGTCGAAATCCCGATCGCGTGCGATATAGTCTGCGGCCTGCAATGTTTGCTGCGCCAATGCTTCCTTGATCTCCTTAAGCGCTACCTTGATCGTAAATGCGTCCGGGTGCTGGCGACTAAATGCACCATGCAGGTCGCAAAGCGCATCGAAGCCGCAAGGCGCATCGAAGACGTTGAACAGATCACAGAGCGCAGGGCCGTGACGGCGCAAGTGTTGCTGGGTGTCCGCGATCCTGTCGTACGCGGCCTGTGCGTTTTTTTCTTGTGTGATAGTATGCACGAGAAACCTCCTGTTCATGCGGGTAAATCGGCTGGATGGAGCGCCTTTTCTGCGGCGTCACGATTTCTGCATGGAGGGAGGTAATTAGTTTGGTGAAGGGTTCCTTTTTGTTAGACTTGAAGGAGTTTTCTTAGTGCTGGTATCAATTAGATTGGTCGTTTTGTGAAAGGACGAAGGAGAAAAGTGGCTGGGGGCGTACTTTTTCGGGAGTACCCCGCACCGTGGCCAATTTGCTCAGGTGCGGGGTGAGCCGTCATGCCGTTTCATAACCTTCTTTTTCGATCATTCCTGAGTTGTGCAGGGCCTGTTCCCAGCCGTCGGCAAGCAGGCAGATTTCGGAAATTATTGGATCAGTCGGTTCGGGCAATCTAAAGCCTGCGTCATTGGCCCAATTTTCATCAAAAGCATGCTCCAGAAACAAAAGGTTCCGCAGCTCAAGCAATTGACGGCGCAGACGAAGGGTAAATGGCATGTGGTGGCTCAGCGCCTCGCGAACCCCATTGATAAGCCGCGCGCCGCGCCGCCCACCCAGCAGCTCAGCGGCGTGGCCGAGGGCTTCATCGTTGTCTTGGAAATACGCCCGATACGCGTGTTCGCTTCCTTGGCATTTGATGAGCTTTGGGTCGGAAATATCTTACTGTAGTACATGGTGCCTCCTGATTGAAAAAAATGCCAGGTTTCGTCCCGGCGGTCAGGATGTTCCGGAGGTTCATGTGATCGTCATCTGCAGAGTTGCGCGCCTCATTCTGAGGGCGCGAAAATCAGTCGATGGCGATATCTGTCCGTCTTCCGTTCATTGCGTACCTTCTTTGCTTGCGGCTTATGGATAAGAGATTGGCCAAACTTCCTGTGACGAAGAAGTTTCTGAAAAAATTGGAACCTCGCTTTGGGACATTAAGTGCTGCGCGCGAAACGCTGGAAGAATGGCAAGAGAACTACAACTGGTGCAGACCACATTCAGCATTAGGCAACCTGACGCCAATGGAATTCTTGCAGAGAAAGACGATGGAAAAAATGGCCGCCTAAGGCCACAGATTCAACCCCAAGGACTCCGCGCAAAGCTGGAGGGTACTTGGGGCTCAGGTCATATCACCTTGTTACGAACGGCTAAAACCCGACTTTGGCCATCCGTTACGTCGCTGCGGTGGTGCTGTCGCATTGCGGCCGCTTGTGCCTATAGGAGCTAGTAGCCTGAAATGTTGACATGGCGGTCCTTGTTGCCGTTCACTTCACCGCAAGCAATCGTTGCTCTCAGACCATTATTGTTATTCGCACCATGCTTTTGCTACGCCCGGTACGAGGGACCGGCGGTGAGCCGCCTCTGTTACCGTACCACATGATCGGCAGGCGCGAATAAATTGCGGCTTAGCACTTTTAGCAAAATACAAGAAGC
>TARA_R110000765_G_scaffold221865_7_pt1 | contig 23483 bp, 25 predicted proteins | sample TARA_R110000765 | Tara Oceans TARA_R110000765 (sample SAMEA4398168) | marine metagenome | biome: Polar Biome; feature: [MES] marine water layer (ENVO:01000295) within the mesopelagic zone...; material: water (ENVO:00002006), including particulate matter (ENVO:01000060) such... | reverse complement strand
CTTCTCGAAACCCATTGTTCAAATAGAAGTCAATTAAAAATGTCCTATTTCCGAGTTGCCACTTGGTTTTTAAGTTGATATAAAAACTTTTTGACATTTTGCAAAACCTGAAAGGGTGATCTGTTACCGTTTTCATCTCCAAGCCCAATGATTTATAATAGTCTTGACATAGAGAGATGCAGTCTAAGGTGCCGGGAACAAAAATCCTACCCTCTAGAGGAAGCTCCCCTAAAGGCTCAAACTCTTTAAACTCGTCAGACAGGACGTTGAAAAGTACATACTTAACTCCGAGCTTAGTCGCAATCTGCTCGTCTGCGTCAGAGAAAACAGCTTCGAAATCATTATGATGAGAATGAAATACGTACTCTACCTCTCCCGAATACTTCTCTACCTCCTCGATATCGATAGCAAAATATCTATCTTTATCTACAGACTTATTCTCGCATAAAATAAAGGAGTGGTCTTTTAGAACTAAGCCGCAACATTCATTCGGATGGCTGTCAATCGCAGCTTTTCGAATCTTGTCCTTCAGGTCTGAATAGATTAGCGTCTCCCCTTCTTCTTTTAAGTCAAAAGATACTCCCGGATCGTCATGGCTTTTGATTAAATTGAATTTTTGTGACTTACAACTATACAGGACAAGTGGCAAGTCGTACTCGGACTGACTAAACCTATCTTTAGAAGAAAAATTATTAAACCCGTGTGGGTGGGAATGGTAAATGGCTGACGCCCCTCTCTCCATCCCGTAGAGATAAGCCCGTGAGCTAATGGAGAATTCTGACTTTGACATCTTGGAAACGTTCTCTGTCCTCAGTGTCCCGTTCGCAGTCACAAACCCACAGCATTCATTAGGGAAAGCCTCCTCTGAATGTTTTGCTATTTCCTGTTTCTGGATAGTAGTTAACATTATCTAGCAACCTTGTTCACTGCGGGAAATCCTCCATAAGGGAGGGTCCCGTTAAACCTAAGCCTACACCCTTTTACGCTCTTGGAGCATTGGTCTGCAAACCAGTAATTTAAATTAGGTGGAGAATTCTGTTGCGATGATCGGTGGTCATCTCTACAAACGAAATGATACTCTACTCCGTTTTTAATTAAGAAAGTAGAGTCCCCAACGGTATAATCTGTATCCTTTGCCCATACGTCTCTGTCTACGTAAACGTCAGATCCTAGAACCCCATCGTTCGCAGCAATGGACGCTGAGAAAATGGGCTCGTCTGAAGCTGTAGCGACAGGTCGGGCTTGGCGAGGAGTTTTAAAAGTATTTTTAAAGGCAGAAACCCCCTCGTCAGAGTTCACTAGGCCATGAGTATCCTTATTGAGAACGTTCGAATAGCAGCATCCGGCCCCACGATACTGCCATTGGCACCGATCCTGAATAACTAGTCTCTTTGGAACAGTAGCAGACTCTAGATCGAGGGACGATGCTAGCTCGAATTCGAGAGTTCTATTCGTCTCGTTGGATTTTCGGTCGATGAAATACAGATCTCTTGCGAGGACAGCGTTTGGGTCTGCGTCATGATTCGGGATTCTGTCGATTAACTGGATAGCGTTTCCCCCTCCGTTAGAGATATCGTTGTCTATAAACTTTGCGAAGGTTCTAATTCTAGTGAATTTGGCCCCAGTTAGGTCTCCTATTTTCTCTAGGAGAACTTTCAAGCGAGCTAGGAGCTGCTCACCGTTAAAATCTACAGAGAGCGATATAGTCGGTCTTGGGAGGGTTCCTTGGGTCGTCATCTCGAACCCCTCTACGGAGATAGGGGCCGCTGAATACTTGAGATTGTTAAAATAAATGTCTCTCGTAGTGAGGCTTATCGAGTTATGGAACCTGAATAGTCCCTTTGTCTCGCTTAGGCTAGCGTCAGGAATCTGGTCAATTAAGGCTAAGTCAAACTCAATCTGACGGGTATCGATCTCAAAGAAATCAATGACAGCAGAAGTGTTGATCTTAGTAGCCTCATTATGGACTTTCTTGATCGAGGATAGAGCTTGAGATTTATCCATTACAGGGGAACTTCTCTATATTTTGCAGTGATGCTGTTATTGTCGAAAAATTCAGAAGTATGCGACCACTGGGGACAAATGAATAGTTTTAGGGACGAATAGGGCTCGGTCGGGGTATAAAGAAAGGGTTCTGACCCGCTACGTTCTTTCAGGAAGTGGAGGATAGCTTTCGCTTCGCTAGACTTTCTGTTCTCAAAGGTTAGATCTAGGTTAATTAGGTTATTATTAATTGACTCGGGGACACGCTGTTCGTACCCCTCGCCAAAGAAAATAGTCTTAACCTTGGGCTCGCTACTAATAGATCCACCGTATGAAGGTTTAAAAAAGAAGTGCGGGCGCTCGCCGCTTCCGTCTGGGTTAGAGATCACATTGCCGAATGGATCGGGACTGTGGCCTCCCCACTTGGCCGAATCTGCGCTAAAACTAGACCCAGAAGTGTGATCTTGAAGTGAGTAATAGATTTTTACGCCATTCTTGACGATATCATGCTTCGCGTAAATGGCTCCTGTGGCCCAAACCGATATAGTATTGAAAATTGACTCTGGCATACCTTAACCTTAAACCTTCCTTATATTTTACACTGTTTTGGTGTAAAGTAGTAAAAGAATGTCTCTAGGAAAATTAACAAAGGAGGACCAACATTTTTTTCTCAATAGTGGAGAAGTGTTTGGGGTTCAAAGGGTGGAGGGCGGATACAACAATCCCGTTACTGAATTGCGTTTTCTGGGGATGGACGAAGGAGTCTTCATCCCTGACGGACCAAGGCAAGGGAGCATTGCTGTTTCTCAATTTTTAATTACGAACGACACCTTCCTTCCGTTTACGGGTCAAGAGTCATTCAGCGGGTACCTTGTTCGATCTAAGACAGATTTTTCAAAAAACTTCAGCTTCACCTCTGGGTATATGACCGACTATGCTGTTCGGTGCGGGGTAGGTACTATCCCAGAGATTACCGTCCAGATTGAATCTTATGGGAAGATTGGGAACGTTCCAATCAGCGAGGTCCCGTCTGACATCCTGAACGCTTCAGAAGAAGTGGACTTAAAGATCGCAGACCCCGGATCGATCTCAATTAATATTGATGAGTTCAATACTAATCGAGTATCTTCATTTGAGATGACAGCGAGTTGCCCGCGTCTACCAATTTATCAAGTCGGATCGTTTGACCCGGTAGAAGTGAAAAGCCTCTACCCGTTTCCCGTTACTCTTGGGTTCCAGATAGAGGTTGATGATTATGATATGGGGGAAAGCTCAGATTACCCGTGCTCGAAAGAGACTCGCGATATTTCTGTTACAGTAAAAGATTTCACAAGTAAAAGCGACATTATCACTTATAGCTTCAAAAATATGACGAAGGTTACACAAACGGTTCTCAGTGAGACCAATGGGAACGTATCGATGAGTATCCAGTATAATGGATTCATCAATAAGTAACTACTTTTTCTTGATACTTTTGTTCTTCAGGCGTCCGATCATCTCGAAGATGACTGGACCCTTAATACCTGCTAGAGAACTTAGAGTGTCGTCAGCCTTGCCCTCTTCGATAAGCTTCGCCTTAAGGGCTTCGAACGAGACCTTTTTGTCCTTCATGACCTCTCCAAGCATTACGAGGGGGTCAGATTTACTTGGACCCCGACTAGAATCTGCATCTTCGTGAGTCGAAGCGTCACCCATTTCGATATCCGAAACGATATTGATCTGTAGAAAGCTTCTAACGGCACGGGAAAAGGCTCGGTTCTCAGCCATTGAAGCTAAGAATTTCTGAGCGAAGCTCTTAGTATTGTCAGGATGTGCGTCTGCGATGCCTTCGAAAACACAGCCTCCGGGATTCTCGGGGTTTTTAATCCATTCGATACGGCACTGGACGCAAACGTAATCCTTTGACGCCGAAGAGATCTCGTAGGAGACAGAATCATAGCCGCGAATAGTCGCTAACTCTTTAAGTCCACCAAGAAGGATACAGAGGTTTCTGTCTTCCTGTTCTGACGGGTCAGCGTCAGCGGTGACCCTGCCAGACTTTACGGCAGAAGGGTTAATGTAAAGCCATTTCGGGTCAAGCATCTTTCGCCAGTCAATTTGACCAGCTTCGTTTTTGACGTATTCTTTCCCGATAATCAGACCGTTTTCTTCTCGTGTTTCTTTGATACTTGACATATTCTATGATGGGTCGGTTCTTCTGGAAGTCAACTCTATTTTTTTACGTAGAGATAATCGATTTCTTTCAAAAAGTCATCGTCAACGGTTCCTTTTACGAACGGGCAAATGGGGCTCCCAATGGGCTCATCCCTTAGCCATCCCTGTTTGCTTGGGTAAAGTTTTCCTTTGCTGATCGTAACTTTGCCAGACCGATATTCGAGATCAGTAATCCCTTTAAGCTCACTGACGCTAGGGATGTCTTTCTGGTTGATGAACGCGATGTCGATGTAATCCAGCTTCTTGCTGTTTAATTTTTCGTCAGGAAGAAAGGAGATCAGAGTCACCTTTACTCCACAGTTAAGAATGTCCCTGCACCATTTAGGGTCGTCATCCTCTTCAATGAAGTAGATAACTTCTCGAATCTTGTCCCTGAACTCCCTAGCAATGTTGATATCGAAAGGCTTGTTCGTAATAATAATCTGATTAGAAAATCTGAATTGGCCTTTTAGAACCTGCTCGTTAAATACCCAGTCCATTCTTGAGACAACAGTGTCCGTATTAAAGCACTTAACATCAGCACAGGCATCAGGAACCCATTCTAGAATACGGTTATGGTACAGCGGGCCGATAAACAAGGTCTCGAAATCTACCGTTTTATCTATTCCAATTAGGTCAAATACAGCTTGGGCTATCGTCTCTGGTCTAATAGAGTTAATGGTTTTGGGATTCTCGTCTAGAGCAAAGTTGGGCTTCTTGCCTTTTCTGTCTGGCTCAAGAAGAATCATGTCTTCTTCCTTCGTCCAATAAGGAAGGACGTTATTAATATGGTTATTGGAATATAAGCAAACGATCTTTTTCTGATACATCGAGGCGATATGGGCCGCGAAGCTATCTACTCCTAAGTGCATCTCGCCATGCTTAACTAAATAAGCAGCTTGATTGATTGTCGTTTGGCCTTGAGTCGAGAAGCAATCAGGAACAGATTTCTCTCCCGGCCCGCCGATCTGAACGATTTCTATGCCAAGCTTGTTTAGCTCTGACTTGACCAACTGGATTACCTCGTTCCAGTAATCATAAGACTTGGCCCCTTTTGATGCGGGCTGCAAAGTAATCCATTTGTCAATTGGTAATGGGAAAAATTGATCCCACACAAAAGCCTTGTCGATTTTAAGTCCGCAGTTTGTAGCGTATGAATTTAAAATATGAATAATTGATCCCTTATTATTAATAGTGATGCGTTTATTTAGCTCAGATACTACCAGACTTAGTCATTATATCTTAAGTCCTTGTAAGCGATCTTGTCATTCCCATTGTGGAGGTATGAGAGAAACTTCTGGGTTGTTCCATACGGAAGAAAAGCTATCTCAAAATACCCTTCATGATCCCCATGTCCCTCCAACCAGAGCTGGCTATTCATCTGATCAATAAAAGAGAGAACTCGAAACACATGAGGGTTCCCATTTAATACCGGAATGTTGGGTTCTCTTGTCGCTACGTAAAGATTGTATTCTGGGTAAGTCTCTTTGATAGATCGAAAGAGAGCCGTGGAAAGAAACACGTCCCCGATACTGTCTGGCATTACGAAGAGGATTCTCTTTCCCTTATCGTCTTTATCGAGTAGGTCGTCAAAGGCCCGCTTTTTAATTCGCTGGTTATCTTTTCTGGCTACACTTCGAAAATAGTCTTCTATCTCCTTCCGGGCTGCTATCTTTTTATCAGAAATCATTCCTCAGATTTTTTCAATTTATTTTCCCAGAATTTTAATCCATCGTCGTCATTAGTGACATTCGTATTTAAGATATTCTTATAGAGTGACTTTACCCACTCTGAATCGCTGTCTATATTCGGAATGTCCGCTTCGGGATTCTTTTCTTCTTCATCGAACTTGAAGTCGTAAGTAGTCTTTGGGCAAGAATCCAAAAAGTCTACGAAAAACTTTCCAATTACTTCAATTGAATAGTTGTCCATGACCCATTTTCTCGCAGCGATCTCCTTCTGTCTCTTCTTGTCTTTTGGCATTGAATAGACTTTTTTGAGCTGCTTCGTAATAGAGCGAGGGTCAGTAGAAGCCTTATCGAACTCGGTATTATGCTCAATATACTTAAACCATTCCAAGGGGAGAGACTCTGCCCCTTCTTGAACTAGCTCTTCTCCGCAGGAATAGTTTGTAACTAGGGTGATCAGCTCGCTGAACTTGGCCTCCTGAATTGGAATCTCCTGTCCCCCAGAGGTGAACGGGTGGCAGTAGACATCCATTAGGTTGTAAACGTCTGCTAGCTGCTTTTCACTGACTCCAAATGCAGGGCTAGTAGTAGTGAGAGACTTCTCTTTCTTGCAGACCGGGCAATCTTTTTCCTGTCCGACGAAAGAGTGAACGACGTGATTGCGACAGTTCTTACAAATATAAGTAGTCAGAACGTCAGCCTGATCGATTCCGTGCTTCTTCATCTGATTAGGAATATTCCATCCCTCACTAAAATGAGTGTGAAGCAGAAGCTTTGCTTTCGCATTCGTCTCTTTCTTGAACTTAGCGAACCCCTCTAGTAAATTAGGAACAGATTTTCTTAACTGATTTCGGAACACGAAGCCAACAATGAAAGTATCATGATCAATGATAAACCGATCTCTCAACTTGTTTCTGTCCTCGTCAGAGTATCTGCCAAAAAAAGTGTGATCTACAGGTCCGTGGACAGTCTTTACGTGATCGTGTCCCAGAGCCTTTAGATCCTTAGTGGCGAAATCACTCCACATCCAGTAGTTGTCCACCTTTCTGGCCGCTTCAATTGCCATTGGCAGAATCGGGCGAGAATCAAGAGTAGACCAAATAACGGAAGAGATTTCCTTGAACCAAGGCTTGCTGGTGGAGAATTCGACCCCCCAGATATCCTGAACACCGAAGAAAACGTCTGGCTTCTCTTCTTTCACTACCCAGTCAACTGTATTAGATCCGTAACTTACTCTCCGGGCGGTATTAGGGTCCTTATTTAGCTCGTCAATCTCCCTCTGGGTCCCCGGAAGAGTGCCGATGCATTTCCAAGGGACCTTCTGAAGATCTGGGTGATGCTTGTGAAGGCCACAGCAGATCTGGACGATCTCGTACTTACCGGTTTGGTAAAGATGGGAAAGCAGGGCTCGGGAAACTCTCCCGAACCCTGTTTTCGAAGCGGCGCTGTCGCTTTGGTATAGAACTTTTAGTTTAGCCATTAGAAGTCTAGATCGGCGCCAGCTTTTGACGCCGGGGAAGTTTCCTTCAGCGGCCCAGAAGCAGGAGCCCCTTTGGCTGGAACTTTTCTTTCGTACGATTGAAAGATCGCAATCTTAGTTTCAAAATAAACCTCAAGGCATTTTAATAGGAATTCACGAACGACAACAGCCTCCCCAAATGAAAAGCCAATATAGAAACCTTTCTTGGGTCCATCTTTAGGGGTCTGGAAAACAGCGAATGAGAATCCCACCTGTTTACCCTCTCTCATGTACGGCTCGAAAGTGATAGACAGGGCTTGCCCTGCCGATTTGTGGACGGTCGAAAACTTGACGTTCTTTTCGATGGCATGAATAATCTCCCCAGCCTCTTTCTGGTTAAGTTTTCCAGATACATTATGAGAGCGCTCTCTGTTCTGGAATGCTCCCTGTCCCTTGCTGGCGTCCCAGCTACTCTGTTTCGCGAAATTGAAGAATAGTGCTAGGTTTTTAGGAGCTGGGTCTTCTGGGTACTGAAACGAACACCCATGACCTTTGTTGCTTTTATTGGGCTTATAGAAGGCAATCATATTTCTTATTATTAGTCAGGAAATGGGAAAAGTCAACTATTTTCTTAGGTCAGATAGCTTTGTGTAAATTTTGTGGCTTTGAACCGCAACTATCTCAGCAAAAACAACATCTGTCTTGGCAGAACCCTTAATAATTACGATGGAACCCTTAGGAGGCAGACCGTGGTTCATCTCTAAGCATCGATCCATGAGATTCCCACGCTTATTATTAAATACCATCACACGGATCTGAGAGGTCTCGTCAGCAGTCTCTATCCACAGGTATCGATTACCCTTGCCAGAGGTTCGAGACTTGCTCTCTTTAACTTTGCCGATAAAAAAGACTTCAGTATTATCCTTCTTTTTCTCTACCTCGTTAATAGGAATTAGCTTGTCATTCTTCTCGATAAAAATACTGCGAAGAGATTTCCCATGACAATATCCGAGTAACAGATTCTCGTAATACCAATTGGCAAAATCCTCATTTTTTCTATTTTGATTATAGATATCCCTGTAGCCGGAAGTGTTCTTCCTGATGGTTTCCATGCGAGACTCTTTGATGAGAGCTACCCCATTCTCGTTCTTGGACTCGCTAAGATGCCTAACGATATCAACTAGCTTGTAATTCCAGTCTGAGACAGGACAGGCTAAGATAAGTTTCTTTTCTCTATCTGTTAACTTACTCCATAACTGAGCCTCGTAGACAAGATAGCTTCTGGAGTGGCCGAACCCTTCCATTGCCCCAGCCTGAATCAGTGCAGAAAGAACTCCTACGTTAATGCCACACTCTTTCGCAGCTTCAAACGTGTCGAACTTATTATCTTTCGGGCTCTTGAACTTATGGATCTCCTTCATCGACTTGTCGGATACCCCCTTGATAGCGAGTAGCCCAAACCGAATGTCGTCTCCCTCAATAGAAAAATCTAGTTCGGACTTGATGATATGTGGGCGAAGGAGCTTCGTCTTAAAATGGACAAGCTCTCTTTCGATCATATTGATCTCGTTGATAGGATCGGGTTCGTGGCGACTCATCCTCAATAGTTCCAAAGCGAATTCCTTTGGATACTTGAACTTCAGGTACACGGTACAAGCAGCCATCATCGCGTAAGCAATAGAGTGAGACTTATTAAAAGAGTAATCCGCAGAATCGTTCAAAACCTTCCAAAGAATGTCTCCAACCTCTTCGTCGAGCTTGTTCTCCTTAATCTTGTCTTTTACCTTCTGCTCCCACTCAACCATCTGGTCCTTCTTCTTCTTGCCTACTATCCGACGCAAGATCTCTGACTCGTCAAGAGTAAAGCCAATTTTATTAGCCATCTTCATCATCTGCTCTTGGTAGATGCATACCCCGCCAGTAGAAGAAAGGATATCGTCGAAGAACGAATGCTGAGACTCTAGGACCCCATTATTAGTATAGTTTGCGAAGGTATCTACGTAATCCAATGCTCCCGGTCTAGCCAAGGCTAGAACAGCACTTAGCTCGTCTAGGTTTCTGGGTTTGACCTGACGACAGACCTTCTTGTTTGTGTCTGCCTCGATCTGGAATAGTCCGTGGGAACAGCGAAGGTCTTGGAACTGCTGATAGATGAAAGGATCATTGACATCAATGTCAGCTAACGAGATCCCCACTCTTTTACATACTGCATCCACCACAGATGCACTTTTGAGCCCGAGAAGATCAAGCTTAACATTAACCTCCTGAACCCAGTTCATATCGAACGAAGAAACTTTTGCCCCGCCAGAATCTAACTCCACCGGACAGGTCTTGAGCAAGTCTGCAAAAGAAACGACATATCCAGAAGCATGAACGCTCTTGTTTTTGTTTAGTCCCTTTAGCTTAAGAGCGATGCGATACGAGTCAGGATTAACATCACACCAGTCTTTAAAATCCTCAACCTCATCGTAGACCTCACTGATATCTTGAATCTTTCCAAACTTAGAAGGAATCATAGCAGTGACATCGTTCATCTCCACTTCTTCCTTGTTGTCAACAATCTTCCCACACTCTTTCATGAGGAGTTTACCTGAGAGAGTGTTTAGGGTAAGGATCTTACTGGTTCGACCAGCGAATCGCTTATTAATATAAGCTATGACTTCGTGACGGCGATAGAAACAAATATCAATATCTACATCAGGAAGGAGGGACCCGTCAAAATAAGTGACGCCATCGTGAACCTCTTTCTTGGCGCGAGCCTTAGAGATAAATCTCTCAAAGTAAAGATCATGTTCGATAGGATCGACCATCGTTACCTCGATCAAATTAAGAATCAGAGAGCCTCCACCCGAGCCACGGGCGAACCCCATTGGGATATCGTTATTTCGACAGAACTGAACTACGTCCCATACAAGAACGAAGTAATCTTCGTAGCCGAGTTCCTTGATCAATCCTAGCTCATACTTTGCCCGATCAAGATACTCCTTATAATTCTTCTTCTCCTTAGCTCCGATCCTTTTTAGTCCATCATTACTAAGCTTAACGAGATACTTGTAAGAAGTCATCCCGTCAGGAACTTCGATAGTAGGGAGGCGAACACCTAGAATCTTGGTATTGATCCCTTTAAACTGCGATGTGAAATCTTCTATTTTCATGTCTGAATTCTGTATTTGATCTTATCCCACACTTTGATATTAAGCTCCAAATCATTTAAAGCGTTATGCAGCCCCGCGTAATCATGCTCGATCTCAAACTCTTTACCCAAAGCACCCAAAGAACATTTTAACCTCTTCACGGTATTGATCTGCTTAAACTGGTAAGCGAGTAGATCCTCATCTTTAGAGACCTTGCTCTCCATTCTCACTCCCTTCATAAAAGCTAACGTATCTACTATTTTAGGCATCATAAACTTCCACGGCAACCCACATCTCTGGAAAGCGATCCTCAAAAGATACACGTCAAACCCTAGAAGGTTATGACCCGCGATATAGTCCGCGCCCTGTAAAGCCTCAAGGACGATTTTCATCTCGTCACAAGCGGGTTTTTTCTTCTGGTCGAAAGCGTATTGACTAAAGCGCGTAACCCTAGCTGCTCCGTCGCTGATTCTTAGGCCCGAGTCCCAGTCTAGGTATAGATCGTGTTTCTTAACAATCTTATTTCCCACCCGTTCGATCATAGCGATCTGCCACGGTTCATTTCTAAATCCATGAAGACAGAGGTTCAGGGTTTCGCAGTCAATGAATACGAACTTCTTGTCGTCAGCAAATCTTAATAAGTTATCGTCCATTAGTTCTGATAGTGGTTTCCGAATGGTTCTAGGTCTGACTTGAGGACCACGGTGGCCTTCCCCTCGGTAATGGTATCTATTAATTGGATAACTCCCAAGAGAAGGTCCTCTTTGCCCTCTTCCTCAGGTGAGCATTTCCAGCCCAGTCTCCATTTATCATCAAAAGGATTCTTTATAGCACAAAAGCCAGAAGTCTCCATATCGGTATAAATCTGTCTGACGTTATGAACCAGCTCCCAACAAGCGCGGCTCTCGTCGTCTAAATCTTCGGTGTCGATCTCTGTACCTCCTATAGTTTTAATAATCATTGTTTTTCTTCCCAGCTTTCAAAGCAGAACGAGTCGGAACTCATATGCTCGCAATTAGGCATATCTAAGGTCGCTCTCTTTCCTAGGCATCTCATAGTGAGGTACGCTTGGAAATCTTTCCTTTCAGAATAATAAATACTCTGAGCTTTAATCTGTTCTCCATCTATCTCTGATAGTTTATCGGTAATGATGTCGTCGAACGGAAGATCGTTATCTTCCACAAGGTATACGGGGTCAAAGAAAATGTCGGGGTGACAAATCTTATTGGTTAGGACATTATTAAATAAGTAAGAATCATAGAAAGGGAATATTGCAGATAGATCTTTGTCATTCCATTTCTTTTTCAAAACAGAACAGTCTACTCGGGACTCTTCGAAAAACCCATCTGTGCTAGCGATGGTATAGATCTCAATGAGACGCTCGTAAGCCTCTGGGGTTTTTCCTAAAAGGATGATCTTACTGTTGGAGTTTTTGCCCTCGTCGTCCTTTTGATCAATGTCGTCACAAAGAGTGAGTCGAAGCCCAAAATTCAGCTTGACCTTTCTCTGTTCACAGGTCTTATTCGCTTCCAAAAAGCCTGAGAAATTATCGTCAACAAGGAAAAGCTCATTCAGTCCAGCGTCTTGAAGGAGAGGGAATATAGAGTCTGGGCTACCTTCGTCATTCTTGTCCTTATTTTTAAGGGTTAAGATACTCCTGCCCATTGAAAAATGGCTTTTAAATAACGGAAGGCTGTTCATGTTACTTACATCATGGGTCCTTTTCCAGAAATGTCAACTAGAATCCGAAGTCATCACTTTTCTTCTTCTTCTTATCTCCACTGCAAGAGGAGCCTCTGGAAAACGCTGGACACCCCCCGTAATGAACCTTTTTAGTCGTCTTGACCTTGGGGTTTTTACGCAGCTCTTTTCTTGTCTTCCCGGTGGAAACGATGCCCCCTTCCTCGTCGATCCCTTGATAGTAATCAAAGGCAAACTTAGCCGAACAATGCCACATGACAGAGCCGTCCTTCTTGAGCTGGCCGGGATACTCTGCTCGCCCGCACATAAGCTTACCTGTAAACCCTTCGTCCTTTTTAGGCCAATCCTGATAAGCGGCCAAGTCAGCAAGTCCATCCTGCTCTGTGAAGTTATTTATCTTTTCCCAAAGAGTAGCCAAGTAATGCTCAAAGCCTTCTAGCTCAGCCTTAGTGTAAGAGAATTCTTGGATCGGATTATCGGGAAACCTCAGGAACATAAAGTCGATTGAAACGTTTTTGAGATTTGGCCATTCTTTATGAGCCGCCAAAATATACGACATAGCCTGAGGATTATAAGAAAGCTCTTTGCCTTCGAATCTCCTTTTGCTAGTTTTGTAATCGGTGATCTTGATATTTTTCTTACCCGTAAAGGTAGTTTTGTCGATGAATCCAAGCATCGTGTATCGGGGGTCCGCGTTGTCGATTTTGAATTTCAACTCCGACACTGGGTGAGAGCTGCCCTTGTCGCCTAGGAATTTGTTGGTTAAGCCAACAATTATCATTTGGTCGCATAAAATAAAATGGTCCTCTTCTTGAGCCATTGGGTTATCAGAATCGAGTAGCTCAAATTTACGAAGATAGGTCTTAACCATTCTTTCTATCGATGGGCTAGCAGTAATAGTCTTGGCCTTCTTGAGAAGATTAAGAGTAGAGGAGTGTCGCTTATTAATCAGACACTCCAAGACTGCGTGGCAAGTGGTTCCCCTCAAGGCTCCAGAATTAGTGCCGCTGGGAACACGTAGTTCGTAGTCGCAGTAATATCGCCAAGAACAACCTTCGATGTTTTTTACTCTTGATGCAGAGAGATTCCTAATTTTTTTCTCCATAATTCTATTTCTTTCGTGGTCATGTCCCCAAAGTCGTTTTTGTCTGGGAACTCTATTTTAACTTGCGGTCTATCGAAATACTTCAATAGTTTATCCTTCATCTTTAAAGAGGCTTTATTGCCCGCAGATGAAGATTGGTCATCATTGTTTAAGCTAATAAAAATTCTTCTAGGGTCAACCTTAAGAAAGATATTTAGCAAGGAGTTACTAACGGAAAGGCCAAACGTGACGACTACCTGACGAACCCCTGCTTCCCACAGAGCTAACATGTCTCCAATACTCTCCACTAGAATTATCTCTCCAGTATCGAATACAGCCTTCTTGTTTATGATAAGAGGGTAGGCCCATTGGGTCTTGTCTCCAATATGCTTCCATTTCGGACGCCTTCCTCCGTCTTCTAGAAGCTCTCTTCCAGAGAGGCCAACAATCTGACGTTTCGAGTTGAATATCGGAAAGGTGAACCTGTCCTTCATTCTACCAGAAGAAATTACTCCTCCTTGGAAAATATCTAAGGTCTTTGGGGATATCCCTCTGTTCTCCCAAAATGAATAGTCCTTATCCATTTCAAGAAGGATCTCGTTAGGAAAGACTTTTAGCTCATTAATTTTAGGCTTAATGATTACCTTGCTAGCATCCCATTGCCTGTCTTTTAGCCATTCCTTGGCTTTACCGCTCGGAAGCCCAAGGGTAACCTTTACCAACTGCTCTAACGTACCGTGTTGCCCAGTCTTATAGTCGTACCAGAATCCAGTATCTTTTTTAATGCTGAGAACGGAGGCGTTATCTGATGGACGATAAAGGGGGTTAGCTCGATAGTCGTTGCCGGTATCGTTTAGCTTATACCCTAAGGTTAATAGGATGTCTTTAACTTCTGCCATTATAATAGCATCCCATCGTTATCGTCAAGTGAGTCTTGAGTTAGATCGTGTTGCTCATTTTCTCTTGCTACGATATCGTGAAGACTTCCTTTTTCGTCTACCCTAAAGTTATTCACATCAAACCCTAAGAAGTTTGTGACCCATTTATCAGTAGGGGTAGGGACCCCTCGGACCATTTCCACGGACCTTCTCCTGATGATGTCTTGGTGGCCAGCGGCATCTTTGCCTTGAAACCTAGTCTTGACAGGAATTAGCTTATGAGTGCCGAACTCTTCCCCGTCAACAGAAATCTCGTCCAGCGTCTTGCGACGAAAAATGGCGACGAAGCTTGCGAACCATTGGAGCCTGTCAGAAGCAGCAATAGCGGAACTGTCGTCAACAATATCTCCACCTCTACGGTTCTGGTTCTCCCCGCTCCTATTTAACTGGATAGCGGTAAAGATAGGTGAATTTAACTCTACGCCAATTTCCTTAAGCTTATTTATCTTGTCACCAATAACCTGATGCTCTGCCCAGTTCTGGCTAACCTTTTCTGTGGTCATCTTTATATAGTCATAGATAATAAGACAGGGATTGCCTCTACCTACATGGGTCAGATACCATCTTCTGATAATGGAAATGATCTCTTCTATATTCTTATTTCCAGCTTCAAAATGAAAGAAGTCTGGAGCGCTTTCGAAAGCGTCGAAAGAAGCTTCGACTTTCTCTTTGTACTTAGAATCCTTTCTCCAGTTGCCGGTTTCCAAATACCAAAGGGGAACGTCTGTCGTAGCGGCGGCGAGTCGAAACTTCTGTTCGTTTGTAGCCATTTCCGTATCTAGATACAGAACGGGAATCTTGTTAAGCCTACAGACTTCCATTCCAAGATGAGCCAGCCAAGTCGATTTTCCTTGCCCCGGCCTCGAAGCTACCGCATATAGATTCTTGGATCTCAATCCCCCATATAGGCGATTGAACTCTGGGTAAGGGGTAAGAAATCCGATGTCTTCGATAGGGGCATCTGCTCTCTCAATTAGAAGCTCCTTGATTCCCTTAAAGATTTTAGTCGGAGACTTTTCTAGAGTATAAGAAGGAACCTTGCTGTTGTAGATGGCATCCGTTTTAGATACGATCTCATCGATACTTACAGCACCGCAGTTGTTAACGTATTGCTTGGCCTCTTCCAGAGCAAGATTAAGTTCCCTTCTGATTCGGAGTTTTTTCAGTTCAAGAGCCGCTTCGTGAGAGGCTTTCTTGGAGGGCTTTGCGAAACAGATGCTCTCGATGTATCCGTCAATATCGGTTACGTCAGGGAAAGAGATCCCAAGGGCCTTGATCTTCTGCGAAACGAGAACATGGTCGATAGTTTCGCCACGAAGAAGGGAGTTTTTTAGGACGGAAAAAATGGTCTCGTGGATCTTGTAGTAGAAGTCTCCTTTTGAGAGGACCGCATCTAGATCAGCAACGATATCTGGATTTTTAACTAGTCCTGATAGAACGTGTCGTTCTATCTGTTTGGAGTAAAGCATGTAGTATGCTGGGGCGCGAAGGATAGAAAGTCAACGCGAACCTAGTCTTCGTCAGAAAAATCTTCATCCTCGTCCTCGTCCTCTTCTTCTAGCAGGGGGCGAGTGCTCATCATGTCGAGATTGGCGTCCTCGAACGCTTGCCCGCATAGCTTGAGGTAGCTTTGGAGAGCCAGAGCCGACATAGAGGAGTCAAAATGACTGTAAAGCCTCGGTTCTTGCTCGTCATCAAACGTGAGAAGAATGAACCCCCCATGAGAACACTCGTTGACTTGACTGAGTAGAGCTTTTGGAAACGTAAATTTACCCACACTCATATTTACACTGGCTCACAGAGCTATTTTGAATTTATCTTCGAACCACTCTTTCGTTAGTTTTGGAACTTCTTTCTCATAAATCTCTACTACGTCGAAATCGTTTAGTATTAACCAGTCCATTTTTAGAGAGTCTCTGGTTAAAGAGTCGAGGTATTTTTGCCTAGAGTTGTTATGAAAATGTTTATTGAACTTAGTATGTTGTCCACCGTGAACCTCAACGGCTACCTTCCTAGATGCGTTTAAGATGTCCACTCTGAGCCTAGTCTGATAGACAGGGAACTCTTCATAGACAAGACATCCTTTCCAGAACGGCTTAAGGAACTGCTTCGTAGCCCATTGGACCTTTGATAACGAAGGAGCGTCCCAATCAATGCGATACCTAGCAACATTCTTATTAATCGGATTATGCGTATTAGCTCCCAGTAATCTCATTTAATATAGGCGTCCTTAAAGTAGTTGTAGTAAAAAGTTACGATCTCTGGACGCGACTCCAAAAAGTCTAGCATATTGTTCTCTCCCTGAAGCTTCTCTGGAACATCTTTGATCTTGGCCTCTTTTAGTTGAGAAAAGACCTCTGGGGAGAAAGATAGCCAACTGGTGCCGGTTATGAAATTGTATTGGCGAAGGACTTCGAGGATCTCCTTCTCTACCCAGATGCTATTGCCACCAGTCCTGCCATGCTTAACCGGGTAAGCTACGAGGTCCATCGTCTTTTCGTTGGGACTTTTCTTAAACTGAATCTGGCAGTTATGGCCAACTTTCTTAGTCTTCGCCGCATCCGAATAAAGAGTCTGCTTCTTGCTGTTTTTGTTTTTGAATTCTAGAATCCAGTCAGCGTAATGGAGAGCTGCGTTACCACCAGAGGCGACAGTAATGGTTTCGTTGGGATCAGACGGAGCATATTGACTAGCCTTGATAACAGACCGAACCTGACTAATCATAGCACAGACATGTCCGCGTCGTCCCAGAGACAGCGCCATTTTCTTAAGGAAGTCTGAGGTCATTAGGGCTCCTCCCGCTACTCGATTAGCTTCTTCTGGACCCTTCTGAGAATCTGCCGCGCTAATCAATGCGTCCATCGAATCGATCACGAACATGTATCGACACTTATCGTCGTTATTATTAACGCACTCACGAATGATATTGATAACTACTTCGTAAATGTTAGTTTCAATGACATCTAATTGAGCCTCCAGTAGGCCAGAGCGTTCTTCAATCTCTTTAGAGAAGCGTCCCTCTGCCTTAAAATAGATAACATGGGAGTTTTCAACGGTCTTTTGGAAGTTTTTTGCGAACTCTAAGCAGGAACTAGTTTTACCAGATTCCGTTGGCCCAGCAAAACGGACGATTCCGGGACCAATCCCTCCATCCATTTCAATATCAAGTTTTAAGCTGCCGCTAGATACGATGTAGTCAACCTTATCTTCGAAATTTAATACGTGTTCTTTTACGCCTTTGCTCTTTAGCATTGCGTTAATTCTATCTTTTGCGCTCATGTTTTTTTTGCCTGTATATACGAGGGGTTAATCTTCTATTCTGGGGAAGAGATTGACATCTTCCATTTTTCGTGCTGCTGTCTTAAAAAGGCGAGTCCTGTACCCTTAACAAAGAAAGACAGGGTCTTCACTTTTAATTCGTTTGAGGTAACTAGCATTGACCAAAAGGCTTCGTCTGGCTCGAACTTTTCCAGCTTAGCTGAACATTTAAGCTCTTCAGTGTTCTCTTCTATTGATTCAAAAAGTCTGAGAATACTCTTCGCCTTGTCGGAGAAGATCGCCCCTCCTAATTTAGGACGTTCGTAAAAAAGAGGGAGCTGGTTGATGCCCAGCTTTAAAATCTGGATCATCACTAAGTTTTTCTCGATCTCAAAAAGAGCTTTTGCGATAGACTCGTCCATCAAGCCTGTCTGCTCATCGTAATAGATCTTAGAGGTAAGAAGTTTTTCTTTTTGAAAATTTAACCCAGTCCCAGTGACGTGTAGGACCATGCTAGTATTGACCTTCGTCCCATGTCGGATAAAGTCAAGATACTTCTTGGCTTGGGTGATCGTTACTATTGAAAAGGGTTTTGCTTCTGGCACACCTTAATCTGGTGTGGAAAAGGGCAAGAGTCAACGGATAATCCTGAAATTCTCGTCTTCTTCGGCTCGGAACTGAAACATTCTTTCATTATGAGACTCGATGCCAATATCTTTATTGACCATATCTTTCACCATCTCCCACAAGTCAATCTCGGGTTTCCACCCAAGCTCTTCGCGAATGAGAGAGGAGTCTCCCAGAAGGAGATCCACATCTGCTGGGCGATAAAACTTCGGGTTAATCCTAACAAGAACTGACCCGTGGTCATCTTCAACTACTTCGTTTTCGGGTGAAGCACTGTTTCCAGTTGTTCCTCTGAAACTCCATTTGATTTTGATCCCGGCAGCTTCGAATGCCATCTTGATAAACTCACGGACAGAATAGGTTTTACCACTTGACAAGAGGTAGTCTTTGACTTCACCAGTTTTCTCTTTCCGGTATTCGTCTTGATTGACCATCATCCAAACACCTTTAACAAAATCTCTTGAATCGGACCAATCTCTTTGAGAGTCAAGATTGCCTAATTCGATAGGATCAAACTTTTGGTTCCCTTCAAGGGCGACCTTAATGCGGGCGACCCCTTTTGTGATTTTCCTCGTAACGAACTCTTCTCCGCGCTTTGGCCCCTCATGGTTAAACAGAATACCATGAACCGCATAGAGATCATAAGACTCACGGTATACTTTCACTATTCCTCTAGCGGCAGATTTCGACGCGCCATATGGAGAGCGGGGTTTGATTGGGTGGTTCAGGTCCTGAGGAGAGTAATCAACGTCCCCGAATTCTTCTGATGAGCCCGCTGAATAAAACCGGCATGAGGGGCGGATCTTCTTGATCGCTTCTAGGCATCGTAAAACGCCCAAGGCGTTGACATCGAAGACTTGCTCTGGCATTGTCCAGCTAATGCCAACGAAGCTGTTGGCGGCGAAATTGACGAAGTAGTCAGGCTGGATATCTGTGACGACCTTTTCAATGCTATTAGCGTCTACCAAATCAAGAAATACGAGATGGAACCTGTCATGGTCACGAAACTCTTCAACATTAATATAATTAGGGGCAGCAGATCGGCGCATTGCTCCAAAAACTTCGTGATTAGTATTATCCAACAGATATTGAGCCATATTGGCCCCATCCTGTCCCAAAATTCCAGTAACAATTACTTTTGCCATAAATCTCTATAGTATCTTACGGTCGAATCCATCCCTACCCAAAAAGAAATTTGAGGTTTCCAGCAAGTATGAGCCGTAACCTTCGTGGAATCAACGGCATATCTAAAATCATGACCTTTCCTGTCCTCAACGAATTGTATCGATTTTTCTGGGTGAACCCCCAGAATTCCACAAATCATATTGATGATCTCGATGTTGGTTTTTTCTGTTCCCCCTCCGATGTTGTATTTGTGACCGGGTTCACCATGTCTCATTACAGCAATTAGTGCGTCACAATGATCTGTGACATAAAGCCAGTCTCGAATATTCTCTCCGGTTCCGTAAACAGGAATTTTTTTATAGTTCAGAAGGCTGTCAACAACGACAGGGATAAATTTCTCAGAGTGTTGATTTGGCCCAAAATTGTTTGAGCAATTCGTGATCATCGCCTCCAGCCCGTGAGTTTTAAAGAACGAGCGAACCACTAGATCGCTGCTCGCCTTACTTGCGGCGTAGGGAGAGTTCGGAGCGTAATGACTTCCTTCAGTAAACTCTGGGTCATGGGGACCCAAAGACCCATAAACCTCGTCCGTACTTACATGAACTAATCTAGCTCTATAATCCAAACACGATTGGGCAACGTTAAGGGTACCCATTACGTTCGTGTCAAAAAACGGAGAAGCGTCTGAGATAGAGTTATCTACATGAGATTCAGCGGCAAGGTGAAAAACGTGAGTAACACCGAACTCTTTAAAGGTCTCGTTTAATCTATCAATATTACGAATGTCGCCATAAACGGAGAAGTAACGAGGATTATCTTTACAGCCCGCTAGAAATGACGGGTTAGCTGCATAGGTAACAGAATCAAATCCTATTACGAAATCGTATTCATCTGAACCAAGCAGCCTCTTCGTTAGGTTCCCGCCGATAAATCCTAAATTCCCAGTTACGAGAGCTACTTTTTTAGTTTTCATTTTCGCACAGTCCAATCAGGTATTGTTTATAATTACCACTAGGAAGACCTTCGGCATATTCGAACAAGTCGTCGCAAGTAATGAGTTCTCTCTTTAGGGCCGCTTCCTCTGGGCATCCTAGGTAGATCCCTTGTCTTTCTTGAATCGTTTGGACATAACAGGCTGCACTATGTAGAGATGACGAAGTCCCAGCATCAAGCCACACGGAACCTCTTTCCATCTTAATAACGTGAAGATGGTTAAGGTCCATGTAGACCCGGTTAACATCCGTAATTTCTAGCTCTCCTCGTTTAGAAGGAGCTAGGGACTTGGTAATCTCAACTACTTGATTGTCGTAAAGGTAAAGCCCCGGAACAGCATATTCACTTTTCGGAACCTCAGGCTTCTCTTCGATAGAAATCGCTTTTCCCATTCGGTCGAACTCAACGACCCCATAAGCCTTAGGGTCTTGGACCCGATACCCGAAAATAGTTGCTCCCGCCTCTCTTACAAAAAACTTCTTATTATTAACAAAAATATTATCCCCAAGAATAAGAGCAACTCTATCTTTCCCAATAAAATCTTCAGCCAAAATAAAGGCTTGGGCGATTCCCTTCGGTTCCGGCTGAACGATATATGAGATATCAAGTCCGAACTGGATTCCAGATCCAAAAAGCTTCTTATATCTATTGATAAAGGCTGGACTAGAGATAATACAGATTTCTTGAACACCCGCTTCGATGAGAGTGGTTAGTGGGTAGTATATCATTGGCTTGTCATAAACAGGTATCAACTGCTTGTTTACAACTTCCGTTAATGGGTAGAGCCTAGACCCTGACCCCCCTGCCAAAATTATTCCCTTAGTCATTATCGTATCCGATCTTGATTTCCTGAAGAGTTTCATCTCCGAAGAATTTAGCTTGGAACTTTACTTTCGCTAGGTACCTAAAATAATTAGCCTCATCAACATTCGAAGCTGAAACCTCGTCCTCTTTTGCTAGGTCAACTAGGTCGAAAACTTCTTTGTTGCGATCATAAAGTTCGAGGTATTCATCGCTAGACATCATCTCTCTCATCTTCTTTTTGTCGTTAGAAGAATTAAGCTGTAATGATAGATGGTTAATAGTCATATCAAATTGCTTAGATAGGGCTATTCGTTTTTTGTCGTCCTCGCAAGAATGCATCTTGACATGAATGATGGACAAGAAGTCGAATGCGTAACCTTCATCTACTAAGATAGAAATCATAGGGCTGATCGGACGGTTTTAAATAAAGAGTCTAGGTCGCGGGTAGTCAGATTAGGATTAATGCCTACGTAGAGTCCATTGTAATGTAAGAAGGAGCTATTAGGATAGTCGCCCTTATCAAGGTGACGGAAAGCTGGGTTTATCGGTAAGTAAGATATTACCGGCCTAGTCTCCCACCCCGCGTCCTTTAGGGAGTGTTTGACTTGCTTAATGTCGCGGGGTCTTCTTGATGGGTCTAGAATAAGGGGCAAGCAGAAAGGAACGATGGCCGGATTAAGAGGGAGGAATTCATTAGGAACGTTATCACAAAAATATTTCCAAATCTTCTTCCTGTGCTTCTCGTGTATCTTATACTTTTTAGTGTCCAGAATCCCAAAGTAAGCGTGAATATCAGACATCCGGTAATTGGTCCCTAAGGTCTGGAATAGAAACGCTGGATCAATGTTCTGATTATTCTTTTCGTATAGATCTTTAAGCTTTGGGCTGTCTTCACCGAGGACTCTCGTCAGTCCATGACTGTGGATCATTTGCGCTGTTTGCTGAGACCTTCGACTCTTAGTGAAAAGCATTCCACCTTCTACGGAGCAAATTTGATGAGCCCAAAAGAAAGACGTAGAGCACATGTCCATAGTGTTGAGAACATGATACCCAGAGTAGGACCCCATTGTAGTCTCACAGAAATCTCCGAACAATCTAGCTTCGTAACGAGCAGCAATCCGGTGAAGATTAGCGATATCAGGAAGGTGTCCGATCAAAGAAGTGGGCCAAATGACTTTAACCTTGCCTCTGTACTTAGCGTAAGAGACTTCGCGCTCAAGTTTTTTATAATCAAACGAAAAATCATTAAGGTTAATATCCACCAAAACGACCTTGCACCCTCTCATGAGCCAAGGGGAGATAGAAGACGACCAAGTCGTTGAGGGGGCGAACACTACGACCTTGCTGGGGTCAATCTTGTCCTCTTGTAAAAACGTCTCAACTAAAAGATGGTTAGCGGTAGACCCAGACGAAGTGGCGACAGTGAGGGCTCCCGTCATTACCTCCCACTCTTTTTCTAGCTCCTTTACTTTTGGGCCACAAGTAAGACGATTCTTACTATTCAGGATAAACCCCGCAACCTTCAATCGGTCGATCCATGAAAAATTATCTGTCTGCAAAGGGTATTTGTAGGGAGTCATTTTAAGTTGCCGTTAATATTCTGGTCGCTTCAATTAGTCTTTCCTGAGAGATGCCAGAGCAACCACCTTTTTTAATATCGCAAAACAAATTCAGATTTTGTCCTTTGTGGTTTATTGGTGCTAAGCAGTATGGGTTACTAATGTGTCCATTATTCCAATTTGTCAACAAAGAAATTTGAGGATGTCCGTATGCCCCCATGACTAAGGAAAAGCCGGAATCCGTTCCAATATAGAAGTCACACCCAAGAGCTGCTTTAACTTGGTCCATGAAAGACGATTCCCTGAGATCTGACACAAACATATTAAGGTCGGGCTCGCTGGGGTGACCCAACCTAACCACTTTGTACCCAGAAGCTTCCAAGTCAGAGACGGTCTTCTTCCACCATCCCATGTCAGGGCTCCTATGGTTGTCTCTACCATACCCTGCAAAACAATGAATTGCTACTGTTTTATTAGTTCTTTCGATATCGAACCACTCGTAGAGCATCGGGAGCTTGTCCTTTTCTTCCATCTCTCGAAACTTATTTAAACCAACTCCAGACATGACCCAAGTTTCCTCTATCATAGACCGGGTATTGTGCCACTGCTCAGATGAGTGTTTCGGCCTAACATCTATTTGAAAATCGCATTCTTCGAATACCTTCTTGTCGTTTTCCCCGAACCCCTCGTCAAAATCCGTAATGTGCGTCCTGTCGATGAGGGGATGGCCTAAGAAGAGAGGTTCAGCCTGAGAGCATTTCTTCATTATGGGAAAAACCTTATAGCTATTTGGAAACTCTTTCTCTAAAAAATTAAGAACAGGCAAAAACATTACCGAGTCACCAATTAGATCGGCTCTTGAAGACCACAATTTAAAATTTTTCCCTTCTTTTTTCATTTTTCGTTGATAACCCCTTCCCAATCAATAAGGGGAGCT
>TARA_R110000765_G_scaffold107295_1_pt1 | contig 23706 bp, 6 predicted proteins | sample TARA_R110000765 | Tara Oceans TARA_R110000765 (sample SAMEA4398168) | marine metagenome | biome: Polar Biome; feature: [MES] marine water layer (ENVO:01000295) within the mesopelagic zone...; material: water (ENVO:00002006), including particulate matter (ENVO:01000060) such as...... | reverse complement strand
AGAAAGGCCCCCAATACAGGGGGTCTTTCATACTATGAAACATAAAAGAATTATGGCAATAAGTGTAGACACAGTATACCAGAGAGTATTAACCCTTGCTAACAAAGAGCAAAGAGGTTACATTACTCCGCAAGAGTTTAACTTATTAGCCAACCAAGCCCAACAAAGTATATTTGAGTCTTATTTTTATGAGATAAATAGACGAGACAGGACTGAGGACGATAGAAAGCAAAGTGTAGACGAAACAGATTTAGGTGAACTTATATCTAGAAAACTAGATCCCTTTCTTAGCGTAGAGAATGTTATTAACGGAGATACCTTTCCTACAACTGTAGCTGCTGGAGACGAAAATCCAGCGGTGTTTCAAACCGGTAGAGTGTTCTACCTTAATAACGCATGCAAAAAAGTGGACATAAGTATTGCTAGAGGATTTCAAAACTCTGTAAGACACGCGTACCCTTTAGGTGCTTTAGGTCCTATATACACAGATGCTTTAGTTAGTAGCCAAGATGTACAAGTATACTCTGGTTCACCGACGGTGGCAATAGAGGGTGTAAGTGTAGAGTGCTTTAGAAACCCTATTCAAGTTGGTTGGGGCTATGTAGTAGTTAATGAAAAAGCACTATATAACTCCAACACTTCTGTAGACTTTGAACTACACAGAGGAGAAGAAGACACACTTGTTAACCAAGTACTTTTTCTAGCTGGTATAGTTATTAATAAAATTGGTTTAGCAAACACAGCCGCGGCTCAAAACAAAGCTGAACAACAAATACAAAGCGCTTAACAAATGGGTATATTAAAACAACAGTTTGGTCCTTATTACGACGAAGGTGGTAATCACGGCGGTTATAAGCAATTAAGCCTTGCGGAGATAATACAATCTTTTAATGCTTCGTACGTGGGTAAGGGCAAGATCTGCGAAGATGTCTTAATTAACGACGTAACATTCCATGCAATACGTGGGCTACAGGAGTTAAGTTACGATACTCTTAGGTCAGAAAAGGACTGGGAGTTAATAGTTCCCTCAACTCTCATGGTGGTATTACCCGTAGATTATGTTAACTACGTTAAGATATCGTGGAGTGATAGTAGCGGTATTGAGAGGCTTCTATATCCAGCTATAAAAACATCTAACCCTTTAGATATAACCGAGGTTAATACAGTAAGTGGAACAGAGGGCGAGGCAGAGTTATGGGGAGGTTTTGATACGCTAGACGACAACACTGATATTACAACAGACGAAGTGTCCGCAACAGCAGCTAACTTTCAAAGCCTAAGCCCTACAACGAGCAATGTAGATGCAAATGACACAAATGATTTGTACGGCAACGCTTATGGTCAAAGATTCGGCATTGACCCACAACATGCTCAAACAAACGGATCTTTCTTTATAGATGAGAGCCAAGGTAGAATACACCTTAGCTCTAACGTGGCGGGTAAAACACTAGTGTTAAAATATATAAGCGACGGTTTAGTTCAAACCCCATTGTCTCCTGGAGAAAGCATTGATCTTAGTATGTCTTATGTTCACAAGTTCGCTGAGGAAGCTATATATAAGCATATTTTATATGGTTGTTTAATGGCTAGGAAAGACACAGACCCTAGATTATTAATGCAATTAAAAAAAGAAAGATTTGCGCAAACTAGAAACGCGAAGATAAGATTATCTAATATTAAGTCAGAAGAATTAACTCAAGTGCTTAGAGGAAGCTCTAAACAAATTAAACACTAACGTATGTCAGAGTTAAAGAGAATATTTAAACAAGCTCTAATGAACAAGGACCTGGACGAGCGCCTTGTTCCCAATGGTCAATATAGAGAAGCGCATAATATAGAGATATCTACATCGGAAGGATCTGAAGTTGGTACTGTGCAGACACTTTTCGGTAATACTGAGAGAAACCAAGTAATACAAAACCACCCAAGTTTAAACAATAACTCAACTTATTCTTCTACTACGTATGCTACTATGGGTGAAAACGCCTATAACTTCATGGGTCCGCATAATAAGGCTAGCGTGGTTGGGACTGTCGCTAATGCTAACACAGATAAAATATATTATCTTGTTGATGGAGGAGAAGCAACTGATAGCACCGCGCAGTTTGGAGTAAATAGTGGTGGGGCTGCCACTACATATAATGCGGCTAAGGACTATATCATCGAGTATGATACAGTAAACAATGTTAGTCGTTATGTATTTGTAGATATATACAATGTATTCAGCGAAGTAAGGATTGATATTCCCTCTTCTGAATCTACGACGTTTCATGTAGTTGGGCATCAGGGCCAACCCAGCATACCACCTGGTTTTAGAGTAGGTATGCAATGGAGCTCAGTGAATAACGTGAACGTGCCTTTTGGATATCCCGTTGGCAATAGTGAGAAACAAGAAATAGTAAATGTAGAGTATGATGCTGATGCTATTTTTGACGGTTTAACGGGTTATTGGAAAATAACACTAAATAAACCCCACTTACTATCAATTTCCGGATATGGTGTGCAATTCCATGCCGAGCCAGTACTAGACTTCTACAAGCGCCGATTAATTACGGGTATAAATATATTAGATGATTTCTTGTTTTGGACAGACAATCTAACTGAGCCTAAAAAAATAAATATAACAAGATCTATAGCTGGTACTGGAGGATACGTAGAACTTAACACAACAGGATCAGATTCGTTTCCCGCTAATGACATCTTCTTTGGTGACACAGATTACTTCCACACTAGATTAGTTAAGGATAAGTCAAGGATTATTAATCCATTAGACTCGTTGTCAAAGTATGATGTGGTTATTAATGCGGCTCAATCGCACCCGGTATACGTTACAGAAGAACACGTTACTGTTATACGTAAAGCCCCAACTCAACCTCTTGAATTAGAGATGTACAGAACCGGAGCTAAGCGAGTAACTAGTGAGGGTGTTGAAAATGCTACATACGGAGTTATTAGCAATTTAGCGTGGGTTGATGATGCGGGTGAACTGCTTGAGTCTGGCGCACCGGTTAACGGTGTTGTTTTTGACAACGATATAGATATTAGAGTTGGTGATATAATATTAATATCTATAGACGATGTCTCGGTATCTCCCAATACCTTTCAAGATCACATTATAAGAGCAGAAGTGACATCCGGTGGAGTTACTGATGGTCAACAAGATAATATATCTAATGGACCGTTCTCGCTCGAAATACTTTCTATATCCCCAAGCACTCTCACACCAACCACTAGTGAAGACTTTGGTTTAGGACCTTGGTATGTAAAGCTGGAGGATAAAAAACCTATGTTTGAAAACAGGTTCCCTAGATTTTCTTATAGATATAAATATCAAGACGGTGAATACTCGGCATTTGCTCCGTGGTCGCAGATAGCATTCCTGCCTGATAGATACGAATACTTCCCTAAAAAAGGTTACAACCTAGGTATGGTTAATCAACTTAGAGGATTGAAGTTAAGGTACTATCACCATGATGAAGATATAATTCCTCAAGATGTAACTGAAGTAGATATACTATACAAAGAGGCTGGTAAAGCAAACGTGTATACCGTAAAGACTATTAAACCAGACGTAGCTTATGAAGACACTTTTCTCTGGCCAGATCTATCAATGAACCCTAGTAGCAGAGGAGTTTTTGAAATAAAATCAGATATGATTCACGCTGTGGTGCCGTCAAATCAAATTCTACGGCCATGGGATAACGTACCTAGAAAAGCTTTAGCTCAAGAGGTATCTGCTAATAGACTTATATATGGTAACTACGTGCAAAACTATCACGTGGTAGATAAACCAATGATACAGGTGGGATATGAGCAGACTAAGCTAACAGATAGCTACTACTTCCCTCAACAAGGGTATGCCTATCCTTCCGTTAAAACAATGCGCAAGTACCAGGTCGGAGTTGTGTTTAGTGATCGTTACGGTAGAGAAACCCCAGTACTAACCCACGAGAACGCTGCGGTTACAGTACCAAAAACCGCATCAGATACTAGAAATAGGCTAAGAGTAAACTTCAATCAAAAGTTTACAACATACCCAAGTTGGAGTGAATATATGACTTGGTATGTCAAAGAGACATCAATTGAGTATTATACTATGGCTATGGATCGCTGGTACAATGCTTCTGATGGAAATATATGGATATCGTTCCCTTCTTCTGATAGAAACAAACTAGATGATGAGACATTTATTGTTCTTAAAAAAGCTCATGGTACATCCGAGGCTGTAAAAGAAAAGGCTAGATACAGAATACTTGCTATAGAAAATGAAGCCCCAGACTTTATTAAGACAGAAAAAAAGTCTTTAGGCATAATTTTCAATGGATCAAGCAATGTTATTGGCCCAGATGGAAACGGATATCCTTTTCAAGATTCCACATATATTTACATAGATAATACCCCCGGCGTAGATAGCTTCTCTAACGTGTATGGCGATTTATGGCTCCTCCCGCCTGACACAATGATGGTAAGGTTTTATGGTGCTGGAACACAATCTGATGAATACGAAATAACAAGAGTTATTAAACAAGGTAACGTTGTGCGGCTTAACCTAAAAACAAAGATTGGGGAAGACGCCTCGTTTATCTCTACTAACGATACTTTTGAGGGTGCTATAACAGATTTATCTATGGAGATAATAGAGCACGAGGTTGAAAACAAACCAGAGTTTGATGGTAAATTCTTTGTTAAGATATATAAAGACGAGATACTAGAGCAGTTTGTATTAATGCCTACTGAACAGCAATACCAAGTTGTAAATGCTCAAGAAGTAGGCTATCTTGCCAACAACGGTTTTGCTGGGTTAAATTCACAAACTGGATCCGTAGGCTTTGACACATACATGCTTCGTAGTGGAAACGAGTCACAGTACTCAGGAAATTATGCTGCTTCCACGGGTTACGCTGTAGCTGGCGCAACTACAGTCGGCACAGCATTTGACATAAGTGCTGGAGGAGCTAGAAATGTAGCGGGTACAGCATGGCACCCTACAGAGCACTTTCACCACTTCTCACCTGCAGCAGCGGGTGGACTGGCAGAGGCGGCTTATACGTGGGGACAAGGAGACAGTGGTGTAGTCGATATCAACAATGAGGTCATAGATTCATCGTGTATTTTCTCTGCTACTAGTGCGAAGCAGGTTAATCACAATGCTATATTAGCGCTTAATGATGGTGGTGGTAATGGAGCGTTCTCCGTGCAGTCCCCTAATGACTGTCGACAATTTTGGAATGATGTTTGTGCAGCTAGAACTTTCTTTATTGATTCCTGTACGGCCTATACATATTGCGAGGGCACTACAGGTGGAAGCTCTGAAAACCTCACGATACCAGGTCTTGCTAACGGTCAGGCCAATTTTGATGGTAACAACCAAGTTTATTTTGGGTACTCTTCTGGCGTTACTGGTGGAGCAGTAGGCTCTGTCCCAGCTAATAACTCGGATGGATATGGTGGTGAGAATAACCCACGTGGTGCGTCGTTTAAGGATAACAAAGGACAACCTAGTAGGGGCATATGGGAAATGGATGGCGAAGATGACATATCCTACATGGATATCTCTTGGTCAGGTATGGGATCTACAGGTTCAAATCATCCTGGTATGTGGGGTGATTCCAACGAGGATTGGAATGACGTGACTGAAGATAACGGGATTACCCATAGAATAGGTGACGTGTTATTTGTAGCAAATCCTGATTGGACATCTATGAGCGAGGCGTCAGCAGCGTCTGGTACAGCAGAATTCCAAGCCGCACAAGATTTCATATCTCAATTAGTCGCCCCTAATACAACGTTTAGATTTAATAGAGACCCTGATAATACTGTGTACACTGTCTTAAACGGAGGTTTCCCAGTTCTCGAAGGTAACGATACTGGATATCAAAACGCTGGCGTATTCCACAGTAACACATCCAGTATCACAGACGGTGTTTACGGTATTAGAAACTATAGAACATCTCAAGATACAACTGATCTGATCGGCAATGATGCTAAGCAAATATATGAAACTGAGTGCATGAGGCAAAGATGGACCCTAGCCGTATCTCCTAAGATAGGTAGTGGACCACATGGATATAACCCAATAACGGGCACTAACGGGTATGAGTTATTAGGTGGTGTTATAACTGCGCTAGCTGCTTTTGAAGACGACCCTATAAACGCACAGCACGATAATCACAGAAGGGCATTACGTCACGACTTAACGCCTCCATACGATTTAATACAAATACTATCTCCATATACAGACTCAAGCGAGGCTGGTACATTCACAGACAAACCAGGTATATGGGAAACAGAGCCTAAGGAAAGTGTAGAGTTAGATATATACTACCAAGCAAGTGGTTTACATCCATTGATTCTAGATAACTCTACTAACGAAGAATACTTGCCAATACGACAGGGTAATAATTTAGAGAATCTAGGCGGAACAAGGTTTAGGCTTCCCGCAGGACCTATTCCATCAGGACAGGTGGCACCGGAGCAAACGTATACTGTCACTGGATTTAATGGCCAGACAATCACGTTTACCCCTGCTATAGTTACGGTAGATCCGCTAGTAAATGGCCAACAAATTAAGTTTACTAAAAGAAATAGTTACTCTATAACTGGCCGCATAGACATGCCTGACGGTCCGCCTCAAATTGGTGATACCACAATGATTCTTCATGGTGGTCCTGGAAGTGGAGACATAGATCCTGCGCACCACCTTTCTAATCAAGTTCATTGGCTAGATTGGAATAACTGCTGGGCATTTGGTAATGGGGTAGAATCAGATCGAATAAGAGATGATTTTAACGCGGCACAAATGGACAATGGCGTTAAAGCGTCGTCTGTACTAGCGGGGCAAATTACGGAAGAAAGAAGGAAGCACGGGCTTATATGGTCGGGTATATATAATTCTACTTCAGGTGTTAATAACACCAACCAGTTTATTGCCGCAGAGAAAATAACAAAAGATTTAAACCCAGTTTATGGTAGTATACAAGCACTATTAAATAGAGATACTAGATTAGTCGTATTCTGCGAAGATAAGATTCTTAGAGCAGTAACGAATAAAGATGCTCTTTACAATGCTGATGGAAATCCTCAGCTAATATCTAGTAACCGAGTTGTTGGTGATACAACTCCATATCTTGGAGATTACGGTATATCAACTAACCCCGAGTCTTTAGTTGCCACAGCAAGTAATGTTTATTTTTCAGACGTAGTTCGTGGTAAAGTTTTAGCTCTAGGTAATCAAGGAGATGGCGTACGCGTTATCTCTGATGTTGGTATGAAAGATTATTTTGGAGATCTATTTAGTGAAAACGTTTGGAGAAGCATAGGTTCATACGACGAGAGAAAAAAGGAATATAATTTAAGTGTTTATAAAAAGTACGGACCCAACTACGTGCAACCCTATAATAGAGAAACAATATCATATAGCGAATTATCTAAAGGTTGGATGAGCTTTAAATCTTTCTATCCTCAACAAGGTATTAGTTTAAATAATAGCTACTATACTTTTGACAACGGTAGTATGTTTGAGCACCATATAAATACTAATAGAAACAACTTCTATAATGTTCAGGGTGTAGTTAACGGTGGCACTATGGATTCTTACTCTGTTACCTTAGATGAAGCTAATATATCTATAGAGACCGGTATGATAGTATCTGGTAATGGTATAGTTGGATACCCAACGGTTACAGCTGTAGAGAATACGATAATAACATTATCAGCTACACAGTCTATATCTAATGATGTCATATTGAGTTTCAATCCAGTATCTGATGTGACCATATTGTTTAATGATCAACCCAATATTGTTAAGAGCTTTATGACCCTTAACTATGAAGGTAGTCAAGCGAAAATTCCAGCGTTTAGAATCCTAGACGCACACAAATATGGAACAACTACGGACAACTGGTTGTCAGGTGACTATAGCAATAATAGTGGTGTTGATTCAGGGGTAGCAGTTACTGACAGCGAGTATTTCAATCTTGCGGATAAAACAGGGTGGTATGCAGAAAGTGTTACAACTAACATGCAGGAGTGTGAGAACACTTATTTCAAAAACAAGGAGGATAAGTACTTTGGTTATCTCACGGGTCAAACAACAGACTACACTAACGAAGGTTGCACCACTTCTACTCTTTCAAATAATCTAGATGAACGCGAATTTTCCGTTCAAGGTATAGGACTAGCTAGTATAACGCATGATGATTCGACCGCCGCGGCGCCCGTGTGTTTAACGTTTGCTAATAATATTGTTTCAACATATGAGGGAGATGATGAGACTGGAGGCGTGTGGGATACGGCGGCTGATTTAGCTGAAGATGCTTCTAGGTGGACATGTACATCACAAACAGTTATTGTACCTAGCGGAGCACTTATAGGGTATAATGTCACCTCACAAACCCCCCAGTTTAATGGTGCAACATCTGGGACTGTAATTCCTGGTGTAAATGAAATAGGTACCACAGGTGTTCTTCATACAAGTATACCAAATATTGTATTAACTATATCTCCAAATGACGCTAGTGACAACCCTACAGGAGCTTTGCTATCTGCGGATAACTTTTCTATAGGTGGTGGAAATAATGCCTTCGGGACTACTTGGGTTAATACTAGCGGTGGAGCTAGTGTAGACCCAGACACAGGCACAAGCGCCACAGCAGCGAGTTTTCAATTTGCAGACACAGGCACAGCTGGTACAGAATCTAACACTATTAAAGTTTATATTCAGCTTTCCTCGCTTGATAATTTTCCTACATCAGATGATACGTGGTACATAGACATAGATGAGACATTACCAGAAGATCCTAATACTGACGTGGACCCCACTGTTGAAACTAGAAAGGTTTGCTTTAGGACTCAGCACCATCACATGCCAGAGCAGATGGCGGATGAAGTTTTAGTATATGACGTTACCACAGACTCCAGTTTAGATGGTAATGATGGCGTGGTATACGGTGATTGTAATATAGTTGAATCTTTGATTACACAGGGTGTAAACCCAGCTGTAGAGCTACTTGACGAAAACGATCAGCCAAGTGGGCTTTACACCAGCTTGGATGAAGGAGGTGGGGTTGCTGCATTTACTCATCACCAATTCGAGGGTGTAGTTATTGATGGGCAGCAGAATTTAGTCGCAGAACTTGAATGGCAGGCCAAGCCAATATACTTCCCAAATCCCGGAGCTTCGTCTGGCTTGTATATACAGAGCTATTATTACTTTGCCACACCTGATGATGTCCAGAATTTAGTAGGGTTTAGTTACTCAGGTATGGAGGTATACGGAGATTACTATAGTGTTGAGATGGTGTATGGACCTACTACGGATACAAATGATTGGTTTACTAATGAATTCGGTACGGTACTACACCACTTTAAAGCAAGGGTATACTACACCCCACCACCCGAAGAAATGTTACCAGATTCTAGTGGTAGCATGTGCAGTCTAAACCCTGGTCCTCACACTATATCATTTAGGACCGTAGTTCAAGGGTTCTTACAATTTGACGTCAACCAAGGTTTAGATGGTAACGCTTTACCAGAGATTACCAGTGTGATCTACAACAGAGATGCTGGTTTTAACTCTCGAAGTACAGCCATAAGAATATTAGGGAGATCTGGTGGAGCATGTAGGTTGTTTGTTACCAGGGCCACTAGTGTCACAAATAATACTATAGAAAGTTATTATGACTTTGACACCGGTACTTTTGGAGCAGCATCTAACCACAAAGAAGTTTACATAGGCAATAACGGGAACTACGTGTGTCAAGTGGCTTTGCCACCCGATGTAGATACTAAGAGCTACAATATACATGTTGAGCCATTGATTAGTTCCGCTACTAATGTATCCACAGTAATAGCAGCTGGCGTACCCACTACTATCGGGGCTGCTACTATTACTAAACATGGAACGAGGTCAATTACGATAACACCTACAACTGCTACAGCGGCTAACTTTGGTACATTACCTACAAAAGTTATTAGAGACCACGTTTGGTTCGAGGGTCGTAAGTCTACTAAAAAACGAGGGAGCACGCATTCCTTCACGGCTAGAGGAGGTAACAACAGTAAGTCTTCTACTAAACTAACTATTGAAAGAAACGTTAGTGGAATAGCTGTAGGCATGTTAGTTAATATGCGGAACACAAATATCATCCCTCATAATACTAAAGTAGTAAGTGTACGAGAAAGTATAGTGACACTTAGCGCCGCTGTTTCAGTACCAACAGGTAGCAGTATTAAATTCCGCTCTAATAGTCAATCACTAGTTCCTTTCTCATTAACAATACCCCCAGGTTCGGGTAAGACGTTTAGTTTGAATAGCAACATAAACGTTCAGAAATCAATTGATATTAATACCGGTATAAGTTCACAAGTTAATGGAGCTGTTTCAAACAACAAAACCATAACTCTAGATAGCGTGCGGGGCATAAATCCATTGATGGTGGTTACTGGAACAGGTATTGCTGGCGGAGGTGATACTGTTGTGAGTGTTGATCTTGCTAACTCGAGAATTTTACTCTCTAGCAATCAAACGCTTGACGATGAAGTGCTGTTAAAGTTTGTTTGGGTAGAAGATTCATATGGCTTGGATGGATATGACCCCGATAATGGAGCAAACAGAAACGTAAAGATCGACCACGCACAAACCTCGCTTGAGGATGGTAAACTTAAAGTAGAGGGTTATATTGATGTTAGGTACATAAAGAAAACCGCACCAATTAACATATACATAGATGACCTTGTAAACGTACGCTAAAATAAAATAATATGCCAGGAGCAACACTACAATTTTCAGGACCTTTAAACGTTTCTTGCCAAGTGGGTGATACAGTTTACTATGTAGACACTACCTCGGTTGGTGGTTTTGATACAAATTATACATCAGCAAATGCCACAGCTAGTAATGCTACGGTAAAAATTGGACAGATAAGACAGATAAACAACCCAACGTCTCAGTCACCAACTATTATAGCAGAGACCACTCTAGGGTATGCTCAAATTAATGGATTGGCAGATATGTTTATTTTATTTAGTAAAGATAACAAAGCTAATCTAAGTTCACCTTTAGGATACTACGCTGCCGTTAAAATGGTTAACGACAATAGCACAGGTGCTGGGGAGTTGTTTAGTGTCAGCACTGAAGTATTTGAAAGCAGCGGGCATGCAGTAGCTTAATGGTAAATTAGTGCTATAAAGTGTGACTATACTAGTAGTTTAATTTAATACATATAATGACAATAGAAGATATCGACAACCAAGCTCTAAGCAATCCTTTATCTAAAGAGGAACTAAGGAAGCAGTTTATAGAGAAGACTGAGGAAATGGGACTGAAGCATACGTTCACGTTTGACGAGGCTTGGGAGGTAGCGCAAGAGATTAGAAAGAGACAAGATTTTAGAGAAAAAATTACAGATCTCCACGAGCAAGTTGTGGAAGGAGGAGCTTTGGTAGGTAAGGAGCTACATGATTTAAACCCCACTAAACATACGTTTGCTGGGGGATGTTACGTTAGAGAGATATTCAACCCAGCCAATATGCTGTTGGTTACCAAGATACACAAGAAGGAACACCCGTTTTTCCTTATGAAAGGCAAAATGTCTATATTAACAGAAGACGGTATTAAGACAGTGGAAGCCCCACACCACGGTATTACAAAGCCAGGAACTAAAAGGGCTATATTCACACACGAAGATTGTGTGTTTATAACCGTGCACGCGACGGATAAAAAAACGCCCGAAGAGGTAGAGGAAGAGGTTATAGCTAAAGATTTTAACGATGAAGCTATATCCCTAGACAGTATGCAGGAGCTAAGTAAGGCTCTAGGCATAGATATAGAATTAATTAAAAATAAAATCACATGAGTTTTATAACGGCAGGTTCGGCTATTGTTTCGGCAGGTGTCTCCATCGCAAAAATGATACAAGGCAGCAAGCAGGCTAAAGTTGCGAGGAAAGACGCAGCCACAGCTAAGGCTGAATTGGGTAAACACAAAGATCAGTTTGCAAGTATGGATACTAGTAACCCATATCTCAATATGGAGAATACTATGGAGGACTTAACTGTAAATAAGCAGCAGGCCGAGTTTCAACAGCAACAGCAGATGGCTTCGCAGTCTAATATAATGCAAGGGTTGAAAGGGGCAGCTGGTGGATCTGGTATAGCTGCGTTGGCTCAAACTATGGCTCAACAAGGTTCTATGGACGCACAGAGATCATCTGCTAGCATAGGTAAACAAGAGGCTAGTAACCAAATGTCTGAAAGAAACATGGCGGCTAATATACAGAACAAAGAACGTGAGGGAGAGGGTATAAGAAGAAACCAGCAGTTTGGAAAGATATCCGGTATGATGGGTATGGCCGCGGGTGACTTACAAGGTGCAAACAGCAGACTGCAATCAGGCCAAGAACAAACCATGCATGGGGCAAAAGATCTTGCGACTACGACTACAGATTTAGGGGAGAACTACGGTTGGTTTGATGGTAAGCTTCAGCGTGATTACATGCCAGATCCTGGTTTTAGGTGATACGTGGCTTAATTAATATAATAGACTAAACAATAAACAATATGAGTTTTTCAGGATATCAAATTCGAGGTGACGTATTGAATACAATGAAGCAAGCTGCTGGTGACTATATGCCTGAGTATGGTAATTGGAGGTATCAACTAAACCATCCTGAGCCAGAGCCGGAAATACCACCAGATACGCCGCCAGGTACACCGCCAGGTAAACCGCCGGTAAAACCACCGGTGGATGGACCAGATCCATTTTCTGGGGAGGGTGTTAATACTATTGACGCTGTAGATCCAGTTACTAAAGATGTGGTTATTGAAGGCGAAAAGGTACGTTATAGAGACATTTTTGACCCAAGCTCAAAACACTATAGGGATGATATAGTGAATAGTTGGAATAAAAAAGGAGGTTATGATGCGTATGTTGCTGACAGGGAGGGATACTTAGATCCATCCCACCCACTTCATAAACAGCACATGCAGAACCTGAAAAAGCAGAATAGCTCTCGCACGGAGACACAAATAGTTACCGATGGGATTGAAGGTTCTTCTGAAAACTGGAATGTTGCTGGCTATCGTAATGCAAATGGAGATTTAGTTATAAACAGTCTGGAAGGTGAAATACCTGATTCGTTTTGGAGTCAGCACGATATAGATCCAAATGATTCTGCTATAGCCGAAGCGATAGGCGGTAATTTTAATACGGGTTCTGAGGATGGGGGTGGTTCTACCCTCAACTATAAAGATCGTAGTCCAATGAATAAGCAAAGCCCATTTGCGTATAAGAATCGCGATCTTTATAAAGGGGTAGATAAGTTTTTAGAGGCTCAATCTCATAAAGCCGAAGTAAATGGAGCGTATGCCACAAAGGCACTACACGGTCATATTAAAAAGTTTGCTGGTGATGTCAAAACAAATTTATATTTCAAAGATACACAAGGAGATAAAACACAAGAAAAGGTTAATCAAGCCGCGGCATCTTCAGCTGTTGTAGGAGTTGGAAAGTCTACTACAGAAGCATATGGTCCTGAAGGTACAATGAGTACTTTTCATAAAAACTATTTAGATAATATCGTAAGTGAGTCTATAACCCCGCAAGAAGAATACGTAATGGGTCATCTTTTACAACCTGGTCCAGAGGTTATACCAAGGGTAGACGAAAACAATCACGTTACATATATGGTTCCCATGCCTACCGGTGACCATTTTCCTGCTACTACTCAATGGATGGCTGAAACGACTGCTAAGAGAACAAAACCCTATGCTACCGCTCAGGCTTTTACAGATTCAAGAGCCCAGTTTTTTGATGCTGGTAGAGCAGGGCAACCTTGGGATAAAGATGCAATAATAATGCGCAACCTAAGAATGGTTGACAGCAATCCAGATCAACTAGCTGCTCTTCTACTTGACGGAGGTTTATTTCACCCACGCCCACTTATAGATTTAATATTAGAAGGAGAAGACAATGATGATAGCTCTCCATATACTTCAAGTATGAATGTAGATAGCAAGCAACTAGTACTTCAAGCAGTAGGGGACAAAGCTGATCGTAAACAACTTGAGCAAAAATTTGCAGAAGGTTTAGAGAGAATAGCCTTTAATACATCTTACACCAGAGGTCTTGATATATACAATAAAGAAAATAAAAAAGACAACCCAACAGCTGGGATGTCATTAGAAGAAAAGAAAAAGTTTTACCAAGGTGACACAAACATAGCTTAGCATGGCAAACGACAAATCCATATTATCTACTGCTGTTGATTATGCCTCTAATTACTTTTCCCCGCCTTCACAAGACGAGGAGCTAGAAAAGCAAATAGCCGAAGCAGAGGCTAATAATGAATCTGCTGAGGTTATACAGGCTCTCATCGCGGACAGTGAAGCTGAGAAGCAAAAGCTAGGTACCGCCTCTATAAAAGAGCAGCAAGAAGAAAGCTTTAGCGAAAGGAGAGCTCGTGAAGAAGAGGAGAGCACTCGAGTAGAGGACATGCACTTCAAAAACCACGGGCACATAACAGGAGAGGAGATTAACGAAGTAAACACTGGTTCGCAAGCTGGTAGCATACTACCAACCGGTTGGCTTGGCCATAGAACTGACTTAGGTGATGATAGCATTATACCTAAGCTCCAAGAAGTGTATGGTAGTGATTATGAAATCACAAACCCAAGTGGGATGTCTGAAGGTATTAAATTTAAAAGCCTCACCACTGGAGAAGAAAAAGAGTTTGAGCTAGGTAAATTGTCTTGGATGGACGTAGCGGATCCATCAGGACAAGCTGAAATGCTAGCTGGCGATATAGCCGCGTGGGTGGATGGAGACATAGCCAACACAACTCCTGAAATGGAGAAAGACTGGGCTATTAAGCAAGAAACGTTTGATAAATTAAGTGGGCAGAATCTTGAAGATGGGGTAGAAGTTATAGATAAAAATGTAGAGGGTTGGAATGAGCTTGAAGGTGGTGTGATGAGAGGCATTGCCTCAGGTGTTATAACCGCAGGAAAGGCCGTTGTGTCGGGGGAAGTTGATGCCTTGGACGTGACTCGAGAAGTGATGGGAGCACAAGGTGTTAAACATACTACTGAAGGAGCATTTGAGGCTGCAGGGGGAAAGACTGGAAATTGGGAGGCTATAAAAGGTCAGATGTTTGGGGAAGGAAGTATAGCTAGTGATGCGGTACACACGAACAATAACATACAAGGCGAAAGGTTAAATTCAATTGTTGATGATGTCAACGCTGTAGTAGACGAAGTACTAGTAAGCCGATATGATGACATGGGTGGTACGGAGTTTGAGGTAGATGATCACGAAGCACTTTACGAAGAGATATTTGAGGAGTTTACTAAAGGAGGTAGAGACAGAGATTACTTATTACCTAAAGAGGAATTTTGGAAAATGATGGGTGGTGATGACAAAGCCCATCTTAGTCAAAAAATAGAAGAGCATAAAGCCATATTTGATAGAGAGGTTGGTGATGGTTTATTGAGCAACGAGGTGGCAGACAAAGATTTTATACAAAAAGTATTTGACAAAGATCACATGTCAGAGCTTACTCCTGGAGAGACTGCTAAATACCATTTAATTCAAAAAGCTGAACCGTTAGAAAAAAGAAACTATATTCTCAAACAACAGCTTAGTCGTGGTGTGGATGCAAATGGGAACAAGCTTTCTTCTACTGCTATTACTCAACTACAACAAGATCAAGCTAAAGTAGAAAAAGAACTAGGTGTTGTAAATGCTGAGATAACCGCAAGCGCAAAATCATTTGGCAGTAGATGGAATGAGGATGAGGAAGAGTTAGCAGCTAGGATGTATTTAAATGGCCAAAGTGAAGAAGGTGCTTACGAGGACTGGAAGGTTCAGTTTGAGGTTGAAGGATATCAAGAAGCGAGGGAGGGAGCTGATGAATCTATACGACAGATAGCGATCTTACACCCTGGCATGACGATGCGTGAAGCTGAGCAAAAGTGGTTTGATGATCTAATGCTAGATAATCAAATACTTAGAAAGCACGGTAGAGATGAAACTATATCTGTAGATTTAAACTCTATGGGAGGTATAACGAAGATGCAAGTTTTAGATTATCTTAAAAGAACTGATCCTGATTTTACAGGAGAAGATTTAGGTGAAAGATGGGATGAGCGCTATGTAGATATTCCGCTAAATTTATTCTTGGATAACTACGAGGAAAGAGGTGGCGCTACCCGTCTTGAGGGTGAAGGAGCTGAAGGCTTGAACATGAGCGTGGAGGATTTTGAAGGTTGGTTTGACAGCGCTCACAGATGGGCTATGGATGTAGACATGGGTTTAAGTGAGGAGGACATAGATAAAATAGGTCAATACCAACACGAGTTATATAGGAATAAAGGTAAAAGAAAAGCAGCATTTGATAAAGCTTATCTTGACTTTGATCCAGCAAGCGTAGATCCAGCATCTGACGTTGGTTCTTTGTTTGGAGAAGGTCTTGTTGAAGGAGGATCAGACATAGGAGACTTCGTTGGTACGGCGGTAAATCCTTGGTGGTACGCAAATACAGCAAGTAAAGGGCTAGAAGCAATAGGTACGCATTGGCTTGACCAAAAGCCCACTGATATAGAAGGTTCGTGGTATACAGTTAAATCAAGACGCGATAGACATAAGCTAGACAGAATCCAAAGCGCAGCGGCGGACTTTAATTCAGAGTATGCTACTGAAATTGAAACTGGCGAGATGGAAACTTTGGCTTTTACAGAAGAGCAAATAGAGGCCTTTGACGCTAGTTTAGCAGAGAGTGTCTCTACTGGTGTTGGAGAATTTGTGCCTACGCTAATAGAGCTTGCGGCTATAACGTATGCTACTAAAGGCGTAGGAACTGTTACAGGTGCATCAGCTGCTTTTGCTAGATTAACAGCTATAACTAGACTTAAGCACGGTAGGACTTTCTCAAAAATATTGCACCATGGAGGTCACCTAGCTCTTGAAGAAGCTAAGATGAAAGTTGCTGGGTTTAAACCAGGTTCCGGTGCTGCGTTCTACGCTGGTGGTCAGTTAGGTAATAAGTTTTTTAAACTAAGTAGCATGGTTAATGCAGCTACTTCCAGATCAGTTATTCCTAAAATGTTTCAGACTAGAGCTGTGAAACTAGCAAGGGGCGCTGATCCTTTGTGGGGAAAAACTGCTAGTGCTGGGGTTGTTGGTGCTGGATCGGGTGAGATAGCTGCTATAACAGAATTAGCATGGGACGATATTATTGGTGAGAAAGACTTTGGTACTGGTATGAAGTATTTATACGGCGACTATGATGAAGTATCACAGCGCTTGTTGACGAATGCCCTTGTGTTTGGTATCGCGGGCCAAATGAATAAAAACCATATTAATAGTAATGACTTTCGTATTACAACCAACGCGAAGGTAAGGTTTAGGGATAAAAAAAATAAACAAGCTAAAGAGTTAATACGTAAAAACTCTAAAACCGCACAAGAGTACGAGAAGAAAATAAAAGAGTACGAGGATAAGATTGAGGGCATAGAGGACGGAATGGCATTTCTTGATCCAGCGGGAAAGCGACTTGCTAGGGAAAAAACGAAAGCTCTTGAAGAACTTTTAAAGACCGAGAAGGATAAGTTAAAAACAGAGATAGAGGACATGTACAGCGAGCTAAGCTCTGGAAGAGTAACTAAGGGCTCAATGAGAGAAAGTAGAAGATCTTATTTTGAGCAGTGGGGTAGTTCTAAAAATGTAGATGCGTGGAAGGCTGAGTTTATGTCTGAACGTAAAGCTGAGTTTATTGCTAATTTTATAAAGCAATCAAATTTTACAGGTCAGCGCGCGCGTAAGGCCGCTGCAAAGGCTTGGAAAAAGGTCGAGAGAAAATCAAGAAAAAATCTTGATGCTGAATTTCAAAAAGAAAAAAACAAAGCAAGAAGAGCATTAGAGGTCAAAGAAGCTATGGGTGAAAATTCACCGCTTGGGCTTTCTAAATTTAGTGAGCTAGAGAAATTTTACTCTAATGAGGAAGCGGAGGTTACTATCAACGCAATGATGGCTCAAATGGAATTGCAGGCACATCTAAATCCTACAAAGATAAACGAAAAGAGAGTTGAGGAGCTCATGGCCGAAGGTAAGTCAGAGAAAGAAGCTGAAAATGAAGCTCGAGAGTGGGACCCAGAGTTTGAGGCTAAATATAAAGAAACTATTATTGACCCCATAGAAAGGCTCATTAAAGTTATGGCTGGTAAGAACGGGGGTGTATACAAAGAGCTTAAAGTAGAATGGCTTAACGAGCAGGAGGCTTTAGAGTTTGGATTAAGCGAGGGTAGTGCAGGTAGATATATACCAGAGACTAACACTATGGTGTTTAAAAAGCAGCATTGGATAGAGAGCGGTAATGGTGGCATAGGAGCTCATGAGTTTATACACTACGCTTTAAGACAATACTTCAACGCACATGGAGAGCAGATGCAACTTAAGTTTCAGGGTAGAATAGAAGACGCATTTAAAAAAGAATTTGGAGTAGAGTTTAACGCGTTTTTTACTGATAAAAGCGGTAGGATAGTAGACATAAGAAAGGCGTATGAAAAAACTACTGAAGGTGAGAAAGACGCTGAGTCAATTAAGAACGAGGAGTTTTTGTCCAACCTTGCGGAGTTTATGTCTAGTCCAGAAATATACTATACAAAGGTAGCTAACACCTTTATGAAGCGAGTTAATGCAGAGGTTAGAAGCCTTATTGAAGAAAGTTCATTCGGTAAAGGAGCAAAAGAAGGAGGTAGACTTGCTAAGTGGTTGAAGCCTTCAGGACCCAAAGAAACCTTAAAATTAATAGCTAGACTAGGCAACGATCATAGACGTGGCTTTGATATATCAGGTAAGATAAAGCTATTAGCTAATATTGATTTATTAGAAAATGCTGATTGGATGCATGCAGAACGAGTAGCAGCTGAATTCTCTAGCACCAAAGATTCCCTAGGGTTATCTCAACGTCAACAAAAAATATCTGCAGAACTTACGGAAAAAGCAACTCGTAAAAGCGAGCTTGAGAATAAGAAGAGACTAACTGGACCTGAGAAATATGAGCTGAAAAACATCAAGCCCGAGGTTAAAGCGCTTCATCAAAAACTGGCCTCTGTAGACGCAGGGCTTAGCAAGCATAAAAAAACTCAAGATGCTATTAGTACGTATAAGCGCGCTCTTGAGGCAGATAAGATATTGTATAAGAAAGTCAAAAAGCCACTGATCGACGCTGAAATAGCTGAGCTAGATAAAGAGAAGCTTGGGCAAGAGGAATATAACGCTGCGGTTACTAAGATTGAAGCCAAGCACCGGGTAAATAATCCTAACAAAAAAATTGCGCTTGATATAATTCTTGAAGAGCAAGGTGGTTATATAAATAAATTAAGATCACGATATAAAAAAATTAAAGGTAGCGATCTTACAAGGGAGCGTTTCAACAAGCTAGTTGACGCTGAGGTTATGAAGCTTATGGAGACATACAAAGGCGAGAAAAATGATTCATTCGCTGCGTATCTTGAAGGGATTATTGCTATAAGACTTGGTAATATATTGAAGGGTGAAAAAATTGACTTAGATGTATCTGGGAAAACAAGCTCAATACAGGAGTTAAATAGTATACGAGAAGGGGGATTTGATATAGGCGACAAAGGAAAAGGAGCTGAGGATATTATAGATAACTTAAACGAATCGCCAGGTGGTGAAGCTCTTAGAACAGACAGCAACTTAACAAAACTAGTTAAGGTTGGAACAACGGGTAAGCTTAGATCGGGTACGATTCCGTTCGGCGAGAAAGCTATTAAAGACATGGAGGCTAAAGCGAAAGAGCAAGAGCTAAGTCTTGATATGAATTATAAGGACGTGCCTGATATAGCCGCTCCTCATGTTGGCAAGCTTGTTTACCCAAAGGTCAAAAGCGAAAAACCGTACATAGACTCTAAAGGCAAGAAACACTATGACTACGGTAAGGACGCTCAAAAGCGCGCTAACTTTATAGCTAACAACCAAAAATCTGTTGACGTATCAATACGTAAAAATCTAGCTTTAGATTCAAAGGGAGAAGGAGTCGGTAAAGCGACCAATGTGCCGAAGACCCTAATGAATAGAAAGAGACCGGGGAAAGAGGCTATGGAGAACGTGTATTTCCGAGACAAGCTCGATGCTGAGGGTAACAAAGTATCCGTTAAGAAAGCTAAAACAGGGGACTACAGAGATGCTAGAAAAGTAAAAGGTAGCGGGCAGAAAACTGGGACTTATATAAAGGAAAGAATTGATATGACGCCTGAGCAGTTTCTTGCTGAAGCAGGTATTGTAGATAATAGAATACCTGAGCATGTAGAGAAAGCTAAAGAGATAGCCTCAAGTAAGATTCTAACTCCCGGTATGATTAAGTTCATGCTAGACCACGGTAATGTTAACGTGTCTGCTGTGCAGAGAAAAGCCTTAAACAAAGAAGGTAAAGAAACTCCCACTGCCCACGATCGAGGTTTACCAGTGGTACAAGAGCAATTAATAAACGAGTTGAGCCAAGCCGTATCAGTACAAGCTATCGCGGCCGTTAAAATGAACTCTCCAGAGTTTAGAGCTTTATCTAATGCAGCTGGGCTTATCTCAGCCGCTACAAGTGGTAAAGGTCCACTCTTAGAGTCTAGAGGTTTATTTCAAAACATGGGTGAAATATTTGGTATACCTGAAGCGCATGCTCAAAGGTTGTTCGAGACGTGGAGTATGAAAGAGAGAGTTAGGAGTGGTAATGTCAAGGATCTGGATGTGCAAGCTTACTTAGACAAAACGTTTGGCAATCCTTTAGATGGAAAAAGAGTGCCTTTGGCGGAAGCTATGCTTAAGATACACAGAGACGCAGCGGAGTCACACAAGAACGGTAAAGAGATAAAGCATGCGAAAGATGTGGTTGCAAAATTAGAACTAGAGGGTAATACATCTCCAGATATAATAGCCGCGATGAAGGCTACATTGTTAGGAATTACAGGTGATAAAACAATAAAAGCATCTGACAGTCACACAGGTCTAATTGAGGGTAAGGCATACAAGTGGATGGATTATGAAAACGCTTGGGAGCACGCTGAGATTACTGCTGAGTATCTCGCTTACTTCCCTGAAGGCTTGCCAGTCGGTTTAAGGAGAAACCTACCAGCCGACGTGATGGAGGGGCGTAGAGGCACCGATGCTTTTGCTAAACACTTTGCTAGCCACAGGTTAACAAGCCTGAGTAACAAAGAGTTAATGAAGTTTGCCGACCAACTCCCAAAACCCGCACGAGGTACTGGGCGTATCCATCGGATTGTTCAAGAGATGGCAAACGCGGGTTCTCAAGACGCATACAGAAACAATTTAATCAAGGCTATAGAAAAAAAGCACGGGAAGGAACTTAAATTAGAAGCAACTCAAATAATAAACAAATGGGCTGCAGATCCAAAATCAGTAAAGGCTGAGTTTAAAGAGTTTCTTGATAAACCTAAAAATCAGCTCACGGGTATTATCAGGAAAGTAGACAAGGAAGGTAATGGCCCTCTCCACCCGGACTACAAAGCAAAGGAAGCTAAGTGGGAAGAGGTTCAATGGACAGATCCTATATTCAAGAAATTTGAAGACGCAAGAAACAACGTTGGTGGAAAGACGTTGGAGGGATTCAATGATGTCAACTTTAAGGAACGTAAAACAGCTGGTACACTAGGATCGTCTTACGGAAGACTTGAGAAAAAGTGGGAAGCTGGAGAGATAAATTACCAGGAGTATAGAGACGGTATAGAAAAAACATTTACAGCCGGAGACCGTAAAACAAAGGAAGCTTTGTATTACCAAGGAGGTCTGGCTATGGATGCTCTTGTAAAGGCAGCTGCTGAGAAAGGACCAGCTGAGAAAGCAAAGGCTTTAAGATTTTTATTTAGACTAGCTAAAGCTAACACAAACCTAACGGAAGGAGATAGAGCTAACACCATCAATAAGTACGTTTACATAAGCGATGGCCCAGGTTCTCGAGAAGCTCTTTCACTTGAGATGCAAGAGAAGCTAGGCACAAGCCCGGAGACAGCAGATAAGTTATCTGAGAAAGCTAAAGTAGAGCACGCGCTAGTAAGTCTAATAGCATCGTATAAGAAAGCTGGATTAGCTGCTGAAGGTAAGTGGTCTACGGAGGGTAAAAAAATGCAAGAGGACTACATAGGAGTGTTTGATGTGGATGGTAGACTAATGCTTATAGACAAAGCCCTTGGATCAACGAACCCATCCGGTATATCAAGGTTCTCTATATTAGAGATATCGGAGTTACGCAAGTACAAGGAATTGGGTGCGGACGGAAAGTTCACGGATAAAACGCTAGACCAAAATCTAGTTAGCGAAATCATGGACTCAATACTGGACATGGGTATGTCCATTTCAGAGATCAAGCAACCATACCTAAAGGATGCGATAAGAGAATACATGGGTACGCTTGGTAGCAACGCGTCTAAGAGAAACCTTATAGCAGTTATTAAAAGGAAAAAACCCGAGATAAAAGCTAATAAAGCAGCGGAGAAAATCTTAGAATCTCATGGTTTTGTTGATTCTTTAAACTTAAGTCGCAGTGAAAAGCTAGACTTAATGAGTGATATATCTATAGCTAGTAGAAATAGTAGAAGAAGAAACGCAAAGCGCAAAGGTATGAGCACGTGGGATTTCGATGACACGCTAGCTAGAACCAAATCAGATGTTTTGTTTACGGCTCCTGATGGAACTAAGGGTAAGTTGAATGCAACTGAGTTTGCAAAGGAAGGCAGTAAGTTATTAGAAGATGGTTATAAGTTTGACTTCTCTGAATTCAACAAGGTTACTGAAGGTAAGCCAGGCCCTTTCTTAGAGAAAGCTCTAGAGCGAGCTAAAAAGTTTGGAACTGAAAATACATTTATACTTACAGCTAGAAACCAAGCTGCTGCACCAGCTATACGTGAGTTTCTAAAATCTCAAGGCTTAGATATACCATTGGAAAATATTACTGGTCTAGGTGATAGCACGGGTGCTGCCAAGGCTAGATGGATGGTAAAGAAGTTTGCTGAAGGATATAACGACATGTACTTTGCAGACGACGCTATGGCTAATGTCAAGGCAGTTAAGTATGTACTAGATAGATTAGACACTAAGTCTAGTGTTCAGCAAGCTAAAGCTCTTAACTCTCTTGGCCTGAGTCAAGGTATTAATAAAATGATAGAACGCAAGTCTGGAATAGGGGCTGATAAAATATTTAGTGGAGCCAAGGGGGAAATGCTAGGTAGAAAAAGGTGGAGTAGATCTCTGGTTGTTCCTGGCGCCCAAGACTTCATGGGTCTTATGCAGAACTTCATAGGCAAGGGAAAACAGGGGAATGCCGATAGAGCTTTCTTTGAACAACACCTTGGTAAGCCATTTGCTAGAGCCCACAAAGAGATGAATGAAGCTCGTCAAAAAGCTTCTGAAGATATGAAGGCTCTTTATAAAGATGTGCCTAGTATAAAAAAGAAATTAAACAAGGTGATACCAGGTTCTGCTTTTACATATGATCAGGCTATACGGTCTTATCTATGGAAAAAAGCTGGGTATGAAATACCTGAGTTATCAGCGAGAGATTTAAAAGACATGGTTGATGCGGTTGAAAACAGCGCTGACCTCAAAGTCTTTGCCGAAGGCCTAGAAAAGATTGGTAAAGGAAAATGGACAAAGCCTACCCAGAGCTGGGTGGCTGA
>TARA_R110000765_G_scaffold2500_4_pt1 | contig 23779 bp, 19 predicted proteins | sample TARA_R110000765 | Tara Oceans TARA_R110000765 (sample SAMEA4398168) | marine metagenome | biome: Polar Biome; feature: [MES] marine water layer (ENVO:01000295) within the mesopelagic zone...; material: water (ENVO:00002006), including particulate matter (ENVO:01000060) such as...... | reverse complement strand
AAAATATTTCAAGCCTTAAGAACAGCGGCTGACACAGACGATTATTTCAGTAATCTGCAGGCTATCGCTCTGGGCGGGCTGGGTTCTCAGCAGGCTCTTGCTAATTTTTCTGTGGCCCCAGAACAGAATTACTTCGATTACAGAACCTCCACCCCTGAATTTGGTCCTCTAGGTTCTACAAAGTCTCTGGAAGATGGGGGTATTTCTATTGCAGAGATTTTTAGGAAGCTAAGCGAGATGAGTTTAAACGCACCTGTTACGCAATATGCTGAGGGTGGTCGGGCTGATGCTGGTGGGCGTGGTAACGACCGCTATCGTGAACGGCCCCGTCCTACGTCTGGAGGGACCACAGACGTTAGTGATTTTGGGCAATTGATTCAGGCTCTTATGTTGATGACCCCTGAAACAAGGGACGTTGAGAGTCCTTTCGGTGGCCCTGATAAGCCCAGAGTCCGCAGACCAGAGTCTGAGGTTATTCCCGGTGGTCTTATGCCTCGTAATGTTCCGCCCCGACCCCCAGCCTCCCAGACACAGAACCGTATGCCTGTGGATAATAGTGCTATGAATATTATTCCAGATGCTTTCTTTGACCGGTACCAGCCCGGGTTAATTACACAAGAGGCTTTAGCTGCCCCCGTAGCTCCTTCTGTTCCCCCTCTGCCGGGCGAGAAACCAGAAGCCCCAATTCGCCCTCGTCCTGAGCTGATTGAGGATGGACTAGGGAATGAGCTTTCTAGCGCACGTGAAAATCCATCTACGGTTAGACGTACAGAAGGACCGTCTACTTATGAACAGGCTCTTCAAATGTTTATTGATAGTAGAGATGCTACAGGAGGTGGGCCTCCTCCCAGTGCCTATCCAAGGACAGAGGATCAGAGATTTGAGGATCTTGAGGCTTGGAGGGATGAACAGTTTCCCACCCGACGTGAGCAGCCTACTAAGGAAGACATTATTAATCAGATGGCTGATAAACTGGGTAGTCAGCCCACTCGGCCCGGTGAGACTACTAAAGATGAGAGGGTTGATCAGATCAAAGGTGAAGAGTCTGGTACTCTCCCCTCTTCGGAAGAAAACGCCCTGATGGATACTAAGATTCTTAAAGAGTATGGTCAAAGTGATGATAAGCCACGATCTGTTGCCTACGAATATTTCAGATCGCTAGGTCTTTTCCCACAAGATGCCAAGAGAATGGTAGATAATCTGTCAGACACTGAACTCAACAACCCGGCCCGGTACAGAGAGGCAGCATTAGGGGCGCAAGATCAGAGCCTTGGGGAGCCTGACTTTATTGATGAACTGGAAAAATTAGTCTCTCAACTGGAGAACCGGGTCGTGCCTCCCGAAGAACTCAATCATATTATGGGACTATACAATAGAAGGCTCACAGAAGAAACAGGGTCAAGATTTGCCGGGGGTGGTCAAGTCCGTGGACGCAGAGACGCACTCCCTATGGTCGAGGGTGACCACGTCGTCCCTGCCCATGCGGTAAAGGGTAACGAGGGTGGCCTTGCAGCCCTATCTAAAAAGCTTATGGGTAACCAGAGCTATGACGGTATGATCCGTGGACCCGGCGGTCCTCGTGAGGATGCTATCAAGACCCGTGTCTATGCGTCAGGCGGGGGAATCTCGGGCAAGATGGATAATCTCCAGAACCCGTTTAACTCTGTCCCTGCCAGAGTATCGGACAAGGAGTACGTGATTCCTCGTCAGGCTATTACCAACCTTGGTATGATGCACGGGGCAAGAGAAGGCGATGCAAACAAGGCCGGTCAGGATATTATTTATCAGATGGTTGAGAATTTAAAAAGGAAAGCATAATGGGATTTATGGATATATTCGGCGGTGGTGGGAGTGCTGACACACAAACAGGTGTGAATACAGTAAACACAGACTTCCCAGACTGGTACAACAGACTAAATCAGGCCAATATTATGAGGGCTGGTGAGGCTTCTTTCGAACCGTATCAGGCTTACCAAGGTCCCCGACTAGCCCAAGCTGGGCCGGGACAGTTAGCCGCCCGGGCAGGCTTCGGTGGTATTGCTGGTATGGCCCAACCTTACTTTGATGAGGCCCGTACCCTTGCCAGAAGAGGATCAGAAAGTCTTGCCGGTAAGGACGTTCGTCCCTTTATGTCCCCCTTTCAACAGGCTGTCACAGATGTTTCTCTAAGACAGGCCCGGTCAGAGGGTGAGAGAGTTAAACTAGATAATGCATCCCGGGCCACTATGACGGATGCTTTTGGTGGTTCTCGTAACGCTCTGGTGCAGCAGCAGGCTGAAAGCGATCTCCAGCAGAACCTTTCGGATATCCAGACTAAAGGCTCTCAGTCGGCTTATGAGAATGCTATGGCACAGCTTATGGGGGATAGGACAGCAGCTTATCAGGGTTCATCACAGATGATGGGTATTGGGACAGGTTTGCAGAACAACCTGACTTCAGGTCTGAGAGAAGCTGAGACTGCCGGGGTAAGAGAAAGGACTGACAGACAGTCCGCCCTTGATATGGCGTATCAGGACTATCTGACCCAACGGGCAAATCCACAGATGCAGGCACAGGGCCTGTCGGCGCTTCTTAATAGTACTAATGTTCCCCAGTCTGAGGTGATGCAGATGTACGGACAGTCGCCCTCGTCTTCCGGTCAGGCGGCTGGTGGCTTTATGAGTCTGTTAGGACTGGGCGCAACAGCTTTGGGGAGTGCGTTTGGCGGTCCTGTGGGAGGCGCTGCGGCTGGTGCGGCGGCGCAAGCGGTGACATCAAAAGATGGTGGCGAAATCAGGCGTTATAATCAGGGTGGTCCTATTGGTTATTACAATGGGGGTCCTTCTGAATATATTGATACTGATGTATTAGGAAGTTTGGATCCTGAGTTGCGGGAGGGAGTAACCCAGCTTTTGGCTGACAACTCAGCAGCACAAGAAACCTCGGGATCAGGATCTACATGGTTAGATAGACTACAAGGGATTTTAAATGCGACACCCACTAGTGGATCATTTAGTCAGGACATAACTGATTTTCGCAATAGACCGGGGATTGCAGAGTTAAGGAATAATGTAAATGATGCGATTAATACAGTGAGTAATATCACTACCGATGAAGCGTTAGACTTTATAGGCAGTGCATCAGAAAGGTTCTACGAAGAGATTGGAGCAGATAACATGGATTTGCTCGTAAATAATCCTGTAGTGGAAGGCGCTCAAGATGTTTGGCAATATATCAACAACCCACCCGGTATTGCACAACTAAATTTAGCATCTGACATGGCAAGATTACAGCCTGCTCGTGAGGGTCAAGAAATTCCACAGTTATTGAATGAATCTGATTCATCCTTAGTAGATTCTGTAGCACCCCCAGAAGATTCTGGGGCAGATCTAAAAGCAGCAGCTATTGAAGCAGAGGCAGCTTCCGGTAAAAACGATGGCTTCTTTGATAATGTTGACTGGTCATCACTGGGTGACATTCTTCTTAACTCAGGTCTTGGTACGATGCAGGCTGCCAGTCAGCCGGGTGCCACAATGCTGGGCTCTATCGGTGCCGGGGCTGGTTCGGGTCTGACTATGAAGAGAGAGGCAGACAGGTATGACAGAGAAGAAGCTCTTGCCAATCGTCAGTTAGATGTTCAGGAGGCGAACTACGCTGCACAAGCTGCGGCTGACTTTGCTTCTATGAACTATGCGGCGCAGCAAGACACGATTGAGAATGTTCAGTTTCAGTTATCGGAGATAAACGAACAGATTTCCGATGCAAACGCAGGTACTGGTATGTATACTCAAGATGATATAGACAATTTAGTGGCAGAACGTGAGAGACTCTCAATTGTATATGAACAGTTGACTGGGTATGAGTTACCGACTCCCGGTGATCTGTGGCTTACTCCACCGGACGAATCCTAAAGTTTATACAAAGGTTTTTGTATGTCTGAATTATATCTTCCAACATTTGATAAGGCTTTTACTTTTGGTGATGATACCACCATTGAAGAAGCTGCTGTTGATGCACGTTCCCAGTTAAATCCTAAGTATGAAGGTACACCCTACCAAAGACTTTTTGATTTAGAGCTGAAACAAGCTGTCAGAAATGCTGACCCTATGGCATTTGCTATTGACCGGACCTTACTCGGTGAGGCTTACGCAGGTGTACAGAGGGGTGTTGGTAATACACTAGGTAGTGTTGTCGGAGGTCTTGAAGCACTCCCTGAAGCTATTATTGGTGAAGATCTTTTTGGGGGTTACTTTCAGGAATGGGGTCAGGAGATTTTTGATTCTACCCTCCGGGGTTATAGACCCGGCAGAGATAATGAAATAGCCGGAGGGATAGGAGAGGCTGTAGGATCTGCAGGAGTCTTTCTTACTGCAGCTTTAGCGGCTAAGGGGGTAGGTGCACTGATGTTTACCCCTGTTGGTGCTGCAATAACCGCTGGTGTTGTAGCAGGTGGCCTTGGTGCTTTAGCCATGTCTGATGAGGGCTACCAGAGAGCCGTCGAAGACGGGGCTAGTGAAGATGATATAAGATCGTCAACAATGTTGAACTCTATTCTGGGTGCTTCAGAAGCATTCCCGGCTGGCAGACTACTTGGCTTATATGGTCGTATTGGTCTTACCGCAGGGGCTGGTAAACTGGCTGTCCTTAAGAATAAGTACAACACTGGTGCTATTGACGATGCTACCTTCACAAGAAAACTAGAACAAATAGGGGCTGAAGCGGCAACTATCAAAGCGTATGTCCGAGAAGTTGTTACTGATGCTGGTCTGGAAGGTTCACAAGAAGCTATTCAGGCTGTTGGTTCTAATGTTATTGAAAGAATGCTATATAATCCAGATCAGCAGATTGTTAATACGTCGGATATTGAACAGGGTCTATACGGTGGTGTAGCAGGTGGTATCTTCTCAGCTCTTCTGTCCCCCTTCAAGATCAGGGGTGACAGGACCAGAGTAGGAAACCTGTTAAAATCTGAGATGGCGGACAACGATGATGCCCGCAGGGTTATTGCCGAAGAGGTTAACTCCCCAGCCCTCCAAGCCCAGATCGCCAGCCTGCCCGGGATGACTGCCAGAAGTCTGGCCAGCCCTCTTGCAGAAGTCAAGCAAAAGTTTGGTATCCAGACTGTTAAACTCTTCCCTGATTTTAAAACAGGGGAAGTTAAAGAAAAGCTTATTATCCCGACTGCTCTGGACAAGGCCTCACGTGATGCTATTATTAAAACGCTCGGTGCGGATAATGTTGTCCTTGAAGAAGCTCAAAGTCTTAAGCAGATTATCACAGGGTTACAGCCTACCCAGACTGCTGCTCAATTATTCAGGGCTAACTTGGAAAAGAAGAACGCAGCTAAACTAAAGAAGACGGCAGAAACTGGAGGATTGGTTCAGACCCCTCAGGGAAAAGACGTGGCACTGAATGAGAGACTCTTCCCAACAGAGGATCGGATGAAGTTCGGCCTAGGTCATCTGGAAAGACTGGGCAAAATAACTCAAAGTCTGGGGGGAAAGAAACCTGTCAGAACTCCAGAAACAGTTAAGAAATCTTTTCAATTTAAAGCGATTATAGAACGAGATTTAAATGGGGCACAGGAGAAAATACATAAGATTTTCCCCAATGCTACTGTGCTTTCACCTGATCAGTTAATCACAGCAGCCCGGGCCAGATTCGGGGAAGCAACTGTTAAAGCTTCAGGCTTAGATAAGTTCTCAACAAGCAGTACTATCTTTAACCCTGACGGGTCTATTAGTCAGAAATACATAGACGGTATGAATAATGCTGCAGACATCCTTGTGAAAGCAGAAACTAAGCAAGCTGAAATGTTTAGTATCATGGATGGTTATATTAGTAAGCTGACCAAGGCAGGTGATAGAGCCAGTGTCCGTAAAGTTATCGGGGAAAGGGCTGTAAATCAGTTCCAGAATCAGGCACAGAAGAATGCTGTGGCCGAGGTAAAGAGACTGGCCGGTTCTAACGTAGAGACCGCATTTTCTAAGGGCTCCGTAGTTACGAATCTATATAATAAGTTTATAGGGAAAAATCCAGAAGGTACTGGTGGCACAGTCGTTGGCGGCTTTGCCCTTGGTGTGGATAAGGCTATCCTTCTTGATAAAGATATTATTAACAAGCAAGGAAAAGAGGGTAAACTACTTGTGGGTGAGGAGGCGTTCCACATCCTTCAGATGATGGGGCTAACCAAGAACGAGAGCGACATTTTATTTAGAGAATTAACCCCTGAAGTTGCTGAACTTAATGGTATCGACCTGACAGGCTACAGCGATATACTTAAGCCGTATGAAGCCCAAGCCAAGCTTGCTGCCAAGGCATACGCTGAGGGTATTGATTCAATTCAGGGTCTTCGCAAGAAAGGTCTTGTCGGAAGAATTCTGGCTAAACTTAAGAAGTTTATGGAAAAGTTTTTCCAAGGAATAAGTGGGAAGGGTTTAGAGACACAGTACAGAAGTGCTGATGAAATTCTCCGTGCGTTCGTAGGTGGTGATCTAGCACAACCCTCCCGCTTTCGTGAACCTTCTGTTGTCCAGTCTAAGAATATGAGTGAGATTTATGCCAGCGGTGAAGGGGTTAACGCTGATGCGCATTCTATTAAAGCGTTAGACAACGTCGCAAGGATTCTGAAAGAACCTAAGCTACCCAAAAGCATTAAGGGAATATACAAAGACGCTGCTCAATTATCGTATAGTTGGCTTAATACTTTTGGTAATTTTATCTCCAAGTACGAAGGTCTTAGAGGACTTGGGGTTATCACTGCCAGAATGGAAAGTAAATTCAACGATGTCATTCAGAAATCAGAAGATATCCTTAGAACAGGACTTCTTGAAAGACACACGCCTGCTGAAAATGCACAGATCACAGGATTTCTGGATGCTGCTCAGACTATTATGAATATCTCGACCAAGGCTACCACGGTGGAACAGCTTCAGGGATACGGTATTACTAATCAAGAGACTATCCGTAAGATCATGAGTGAGTCCCCAGAAATAACTATTGCAGATTTTCAGAATCAGGATATTAAACATCCTTTCATGGTTGGACAAACTTTCAGAATCGACTCAGGAACTGTTATGGCAGACAGTGTGGCCAGACTGAGAGAAGTATTTGATCTGATCTTCCAAGAGAAGGTAGATGCTTTTGCTATCACCAACATTAATATGATTAATTCTGATATCGCTAAGGCAAATAAAGATTATCTTCCTATTACTCTTCGGGATATTCAGACTAATAGCGATGTTCTGAACGCATCTATTGCTCAGTTAAAAGAAAATGATCATACATCTATTGCCTTGGCTATTGAACAGGTAGTAGCTATTTATAATGCCACTCAGGCACAGAAAAGATTACTGTACTTCCCCTCAATTAGGGCGGGCAATCCTAATCCTAACGGGAAGACTTATGGTTTTAAATATGTCTTCAATGATATTAATGGGAAAGAACGGAAAGGTTTTGTTGCTGCTGAGAACTCCCCTAAATTAGTAGGGGATCCAAGATCAAAAGCAGAAGAAGAAAGAAAGAAGTTCTTCAAAGACAACCCACTGTTTACCCCTGATAGTGGGGTGTTCGAGTTAACTTTTGATGAGTACAAGAAACAGTTTATTGATGCTCCTGCATCTTTTGCGTTCAGTTCTATTTTTGACTCGGTCTCTAATCATCTAACCTTGTCTGAAGGAGACTCTGATCTTATCGCAGATCTTAGGACCAGACTTTTTAATAAAGTATCCACTTCTGCTCGGTCACGTATCCTGCCTACTTCTGAGAATCAGGCGGGTTACTTACATAATTCTAATATTTCTACCTATCTCAGCGGTAATTTAAATACATACATTGCAAATCAGGCAAACATTATTTCACGGATGCCTGATAATATTGCTCTTCTAGAATCTATTGCGGCAGGCAAAAGAGACAAAAGTATTCCTACACGTGTGATGGACTCTATTAATCATCTGTACGGCCCGGGTGGTTATCTATCTCAGGTCCAGCCTAAGTCCAGTATGGCAAAGAAACTAGCCTTTTTCTTCTGGTTAGGTTGGAACCCCTCCTCAGCGTTAGTTAACTTGTCAGGTCTTTTGCATACCACAGTTCCTCTTATAATGGCAATTGCTAAAAATCCTGCGGTTGGTGTCAAGCATCTTATCACAGGCGTAAGACTAGCATTGAAGATGTCAAAGCAGATGCCCCTATTCCCCGGAAAAAAGGGCGGACTGAAGGCGCAGCTCAGGCTTCTGGATTTTGCTAATGAGCCTTTTAATTTCAGGGACAAGCCAGCAGGTATGCCTCAAGATACATGGGACGTTCTTGTGGCGAATCGTTCAAGTCTGGCCCCGTTACAGTTATCTGATGTTACCTCTAACCTTTCCAGAGATTCAGGATTATTAGGAAAACTAGGTAATACCAAAGCTGGTTCGTTTGCTGAGACGTTTGTCAGAGCTTCGGGATTTGCTTTTGCATGGATCGAATCTATGAACAGAGTTTCTACTGCAATCGCAGCGCACGAGTTGTACAAGACAGATCCTGTAAGGGCTCAGAAGTTTTACCTTGCCGAGGGCGGTGCAAAATATGGGGAATTTAACGCTGTTAACTTTACCCGGTTCTCAGTAGAAAAAACTCAATTCAAATTCGATAAGACTGAAAGACCCAAATATAATCGGGGGCCTTTTGCGGGGGTCATGACTCAGTTCATGCCGTACCAGTCACAAGTATACAGATCTTTCTTCGGGGCTCTCCATGCAGGTATCGTAGGATCGGCGGGTATTGACAAGAATGGCAATCCAAAAAAACTAGACCCAGAAGCCCGGGCAATGTACCAGAAAATGTCAGCCTATATGGGTGTGACTATGGCATCAGGGGCAGGCTTGTTAGGACTTCCGGCTGCTGCTATTGCCGGTGATATTGCTATGATGGTTGCATCTATGTTTGGGGCAGACGATGAACCGCCCGAGAAAGTTCTTACAGACTTGTTCGATTCTTTCGAAATCTTCCCTCATGAAGTTTCAGCGGCTCTGGCTAACAGGGGTATACTTAGTCTGGCAGGTATTGAGATAGGGCGCAGAATTGGTTTTGAAGGACCACGTCAGTTACTGGACATAGCAAGAGGAAAGACTCCTGCAGGTCCTTTAGATTATCTTGGGCCTGCCGGTGCAGTTGTCGCTCAGGTGTCTAATGCTAGTAGGAGATATAATGCTGGCAACGTAGGATTGGCTATGTTGGAGCTGCTCCCCCCTGCTATTAAAAATCCTGTTCTGTCTTTAACTGACGAAAGAACTTCTCTGAGCGGGCGTCCACTCCCGGTAGAGGCTTTCGGGGGTATTGATATAGCTGACAGGGCTCTTCAGGCTATCGGTATTACCCCCACGGCTGTTGTCGAAGCACGGGCGGCTGACTATGAGCAGATCCTGATGAATAAAAACTATACTGAGCGTGGTCGTAAGTACCGGACAATCGCAAGAAACACCCTGTCAGAACTTTATATAGCTCGGTATAATGGTGACACAGAGGTAGCAGAAGAATTACGGTTAGATCTTCAAGGGTTGTTTGAAACTATGCGTCAGGACAGGCTGGAGAATCCTAGCGATCCCTTCTCGTTCGGGTTGGACGCTATTAAAATTCTGGCGTATGAAGATTTTCAACGGTTTATCGGGGCTGATCTTCCTGTCCGTGGTCTGCCGAAAGCAGTACGTCCACAGTTTAATGCCAACATGGAAAATTATGGCTGGAGATACCAACCAACAGGTTAATTTAGGGGGGTGTACCCGAAAAAGAGGCACAGAGAGCCTCACTGAGGGGCCTCTGAATAAGGGAGAGCTAGGTAGGTCTCACTTTAATACTAAACGCTCTGTAAGGTGCCTCTCTGTGGCACTGTGAGCATTACAGGTTTTATACCTTAAAGGATAATAAGAATGCCTAAGAAAGACCCAAGATTAGAAAGAGCCGGAGTTAGTGGGTTTAATAAACCTAAGAGAACTCCTAACCATGCTACTAAGTCTCATGTAGTTGTGGCTAAGGAGGGGGATACAATTAAAACAATCCGCTTTGGGGAGCAGGGTGCTTCCACAGCAGGTAAGCCTAAGGCTGGGGAGTCTGCTAGGATGGCGGCTAAACGGAAATCTTTTAAGGCTAGACACGGTAGGAATATAGCCAAGGGTAAGATGTCAGCAGCCTACTGGGCAGACAAAGAAAAATGGTAACTTAAGAAGTTACACAGACTCTTTCATAGAATTCATTATGGAGTAGTATCTGACGGGCAGTCCCTTCTGTCAGGACATCTTCCTGAGAAATCAGGATAGGCTCAATGATAACGCAGAGGTCAGTCCCTGCTCCACTTGTCGAGCAACTGCTGAGTAACAGTACTAGCAGAAAGCTTAGTAACATTATTACGTACTTCATTCTTTTCCTCTGCCTTCTTCAGAGTTTCCTCAACGTATTCAGCTCGTGCCGCTTTTTTCCCTGTGAAATATGGTATGAAAAATCCAGCAATCCTGCTGAACACGCTGAGAAGAGAACCCAGAAGGGATAACATTTAAATCAGGAGGCTGGGGTATCGTCGATAAACTCGTCGCATACACACACCTTAGGATCTGGGGAGCCCTTATCCTTAGCCTTACCAAAGTTTAAGGATGTCCACTCAATCAGTTTATAGACACGGCCCAGCGCACTGGTAGGGGCTGGGGTACTGGTACCTGCCACCACGACTGAGGAAGCCACAACAAGCATACCTGCGATCTGCATGATAAGATCACGTGCTTCCCAAACTCTTTCGATAATTTCCATTTTAGTATTCCCTATATTAGTTAATTTAGGCTTACAGCCTTATGAGGCACTATCCGCCCCGCCACATCACGTTTGACGAGCACAGAAAACAGTTTATTGATGCTCCTGCATCTCATCCGCATACTGGATAAGAGCGTTCTGTATCTGACTAAGCATAAAGTAGACCGACTGTACCGACAAACCGGGGGTAATCCAATGGGTATACTCTTTGGGTGAAAAACTAATTAAGACTACCCCCTCCAGATTCTCCTGATTTTCTTCACAGTGTTCTTCAAGGCTTTTCATATCAGTTCTGATAGACTCAAGAATATCTTGAGTCCCAGTTTCTAAGTCCTCTTCCTCCTCACTCCCGGGGAATTTAATCACAGTCATTGTGCTACCTCCAGAAAGGACTTATAAGAATCTTGATTTCTCTTATGCTTCTCGATCATCCACAAGGCATGACCCATCCCTCCTTCTCCGTGTACATGATATTTGATATCATCTTCTCTTTGGAAGAACTGTTCCATGTCTTGACCCATAGCCAGCATCTCACCTGTGGTGATAAACTTCTGACCATCGACGGTCACTTCCAGATATTTGTCCCGGCCCTTATCATCCTTCTCAGTCATGTCTGGAAGATTATCAACATCCATAGATGCGTCATAACCAAACAGATGGAATGTTCTAAATCCTAGGGTGTGCATCAGGGCGATCATCCGCATAGCTGCACAGGTTCCCCCGGTGATCATCATCCTTTCTTCGATACCCTTCAGGCTGGTCACAGCGTTTGAATAAGCATCCCACCCAATAATATTGGCTTTATTTTCTGTAAGATATTTGAAGACTGAGGGGTCTGTCATACTGGCAACGAAGTAATAAGTCCACGGGTGTGGCTCTGCCAGAAGATCAATTCTTTTAAACCCGTGTGTGGATACCCCTGTAATAGGACGGGGGTCTAAAATGATACAGCCCCAAGGAACAATCCCATTTTCAAGAAGATAGTTATGAGAATGCTTAACACAGATTACTTTATGACCCTTCTCGTACAGTTCATGAATCTTCTCCAGATCGTTCTTCAAAGAGGGACCACCTGAAACACATACTACTTCTTCCCTGTTCCAGAAATAACTACGGTCAATCCACTTTTTAATACTGATATGGTTGGATTTAATATTTGCATGAATATAATCGTCCGATACGCAGTCTCTTGGTTGGACCTTGATAGGCACCTGAATATTCTGAAAATCAGGAGGGGCCGGAAGAGAGGGGTCACACACATAGGCAAGACAGGCAACACCCCCACCACTTACAAGGTCACGTGAGGGGATCACCCCCTTATGACATTGGGCGGGCAACTCTGAATCAACAATCTGATTACACCCATAGAGGGAGGTATTAAGAGTGTTACCATCCCCATCAAGACCGTAGTAGTCATCGAACAAAACAACAGGTACGTTCTTCAGGTTCTGATAATCAGACCTGATAGTATCTACAGAGTGTCCCCCGTCGATATAGGCAAAATCCGGGGTGTACCGTTCCAAAATTTTAGGCAGAGTTTCTTTGGAGTTACCCTTGATAAGTTCGAAGGATACCTTCTTTCCTTCTTTAAGAGCGTCCTTAGAGAAAGTATTCAGAAGAGCTTTAACATTATGGAGGTAGGTACGCCTCTTCACATTCGCTTCGATCTTATCCAGTTCTTCACTTCCGTCTTCAAATAAATCCAGTCCAACATAATGGACAGAATCTGAATTCTTAAGTGACGCCGCAATGAGTCGTAGTGCCCTTTTACCGTCCCACGTACCAACCTCAAGAAGTTTTGTCCGACTGTAGTGTTCGATAAAAGTCTCAATATCTCTGTATCGGGCCGGTCCGGGTTCGTAAACAGGATTGACAACACTTTTACGACCACCCTTAAAGTGGATGAAGTACTCCGTAAGAGGAGAGTAGTCAAAGGCTTCAAGCGTTGTCGAATGAGGCGATAGATTATAAGCGGTAAGTCCATGACTCTTATGGATGTTAAGAAGTCTTTCAAATGAGAAGGCATCGGTCCACTCCCTAAGTCCAAGAATTTCATTTGTTGTGTACATGTTTCGCCAGTCACGAAGAAAGTCACGGGCTTTGTTATACATAAGATTGAAACCGATAAACCCGGTCTCTGAATAATCTATTACACCTTCACGCCCAAGATGGACAATGTCTGATGTGTCAGGAAAAAGTAAATTAAGATAATCGTGGCTGATCTTTTTTGTGGTAATGACATCTGCATCAATCCAGACAAGCCAATTATTAGATTTGTGGGTTGACTTTATAGTTCTAGCATAGTCACAAATAGCAAAGACCTTGTTAGAAAACTTGAGGACATCCATCCGATAATTGTACGGCTCACCTCCATTAAACTGGGCATTCTTAGACTTAAAATCTAAAAGATCTTTGTTCTTATCTAAGTTTACATACGTAATATTAGATGCCTTAACAACATTATTAGGAAGCTTACCCCCGTCGTAGTAGGCAACAAGCTTGACTCCTTTAGGCCAATACTTTACCCATGATTCAAAGAAACGGTGAGCATACTTTTCATAGTCGGGTACCTTAAACGAGGTGAGTACTGTGGCCATTGTGTTTAAATCAACCTTATTCTTACTAGAGTTTGTTGTTGTGTTACGTAGAGTTGTCTGCTGTTTAGATCTTTGTTGTGTTGTTGTCATCAGGTTTACCATATATCCAAAAATTTAATGTCGTTTTCGTTAAAGGCAATATTCAAAGCATCATACCAATGGGTCGAATAAGCGCAGTTCTTATAAGCTTTAAACCATGGACCACCCTCGGTAAAGTGAACTGCTGAAGGCTCCACCCCCTTGGTAAAGTCTGGGATAAAGTTCCACTCTGGGGGTATGTCCCCAATATTCTCCGGAGAATCTAACCATCCAAACCCGTGCAGGAATCTGCCGGAGGACGTGTTAGCCATAGGGGTGTCAAGTCTTTGATTGTCAGGATGCCCCATGTTAAAGATCATCAGAGATGACCACAACTTCATAGAGTATGTGGTCTGAATCTTATTGTCCATCTTTCTGGTATTCTTAGGATTATACTCAAACTTAACTACTTGAACAGCCTTCGTCTTATCAAACTTGATCTTCTTAATATCGTCTAAGAACAGGAAGTCACAGTCAACAAAGATAACTGGTCCCTCTGTTACCCCACAGTTGCGGGCTAATTGTGGTACAAGGAAGCGGGTGAATGAGAACTCGGTAGAGAACGGACGGTGATCTCCCTCGTCCCAGTATTGTCCTCGGGAGTCAATCCGCCAACCCCTGTAGAAAAGCTTAGAATCTCTAAGCTCTTGGTGTTTAAGGGGGCGTACATTTTCTGGTTTTAAAGAAGGGGATTTACGAAGAAGGGTTGAGCGGCAGACCTTATAAGCCACGTCCTCTCTTGTATCATACCCTATAAAGATAAGAGGGTCTTGGTTCTTCATATTAAAGTCTTTCGTCTGGAGGATACAGAATAGTATATAGGGTCTTACAAAGCGTTTACAAGAGTAGCCTCAGCTACCCGGATATGAAAAAACTCTTCGCCTTTACTGATATACCTGTTCTTAGCTTCTTTAACTTCACAGTTTCTTAACACGTCCGAGGGGATTTCCCAGAAGAATTTCTCATCATTCCTGATAACATAGAATGTTAGGGGTTTCCCCTCGTACTTATCAAGGAGGCGTTGCTTTCTATGAGGAATTCTGATCTCTTCCCAAGTTGGATTCCAGTCTCCCTTCCATGAGAACTTCATCTCTGCCTCATGATAGTAAGTCTTACCGTCCTTGGTAGATTCTAAGTCGGCATGGTAGTTTTCCTTACTGTTCGTAATAGTATGACCTGTTGATTCCAGATAAGACTGGACAACCTTCTTAGCCTTAGAGTCGCTTTCGTTATACAACGACCGTGAGAATCCTTTACGTGCGCTCATCAGATAATATCACACGAGCCGCCTGCACAGGCAAGCTCCTGAGAAGCGGTTGTATAGTCCTCTTCTTCATATTCTGATAACTCACTCCAGTCAACATTCTTGGGCATCGCCATAAGTAACTCCTCATATTCAGTTTTGGTTATATCAATATAGGGTGCTTGTAGATAGGTATGATCTTGGGAGGGGAGGAATGAGATACCGCTCAGGGTATGGAAGACATCATGGACCCACGCCCCTGCTGCCATCCACTCGTCATCCTCCATGGTGATAGTGACAGAAGGCTTATGCTCACACCACGATTCAGCATACACACTCCATAACTTTAGCTGCTCAAGAGCCGTCATATCATCACGACATATAGCATTGTCCGGGGCTTTTGTAGGGAAGGACACCACCATATTCTGAGAATTCATCACATCAACTTCGGCTGGAAAACCTTTCTCAAGCATAAAGCTAGTGACAGGATCATCAACGGGGGTACGAACATTGCGAATGTAATAAGGATTATGCCGAGCATGTATACCAGAGCTACTATCAACAAGCTGTGATACAGTGCCTGAAGGCTTAACGCAAGTAACTGCTGTACTCTGAGGCACACCCAGTCTTTCAGAGAAGTCTTTGTTGACTGCGATAGCGTGTTCTTTGAGTTCATTCAACAACTCTCCCAGTTTAGGATTCTTAGTGGTAAGAAGTGGGCAGTCCATAATACCTGTGAGGGATACACCAAGAAGTCTTTCTTCCTCGGTGTTATTCTTCCACATTTTTCTAATGTACTTAAAGTTTGTAAGGGTTGACTGGAAGGTACCCAGAATAGTAGCTGCCTTAACCTTATCTTTAAGGGTTTCCAGAGTGTCGTAAGAACGTGCCACAACCTCTGTTAAATTGCAGAACTGATTAGGCCGGAGGATAATTTCAGAACAAGGGTTTGTACCGAATAGATAATTAGGATCACGTCTTCCATTCTTTGCAACTTGCTTCTTAGCAGCATCTCTATTAAAGATACCACGTTCACCACTCCTGCTTTCATAAAGAGCAAGCCACTCTTTCATAAAAGTTCCCATTGATAGGGGCCTAGCCTCATAACACACAGAATTATTTGCAAGTCCTCGGTAAGGATGAGTGTCGCTCCACGCCCCAGACTTGGCAGTCCTCATGTCATCGTCTGATAAGTCTGACAGAGAGATAAGGGCTGATCGACGAACGCCCCCACACACAACAACAAAACCGATCTTACACATGATATCGTGACACTCAATCGAGTTGAGCTTTCGACCAACAGCCTTCTTAAAGATGCCCACAATAAACGTAAACAAATCGTTAAGAGGATCAGGACCTGATGCACGACCACCAAATGTTTTCAGGATAGAGCCTGCAGGGCGGACCATACTGAGGTCCCAATTAGGGGCAGAGCCTTGGTATAGAGCCCCAATTAGTTCTCTAAGACCACGTGCCCACCCTTCTTTAGAATCCTCAATAATAATAATTGATTGTGAGTCTTCAATAGTATCAGAGACAACAGGAAGCTTCTCAATATAATCACTCTCAACAGAGAACCCAACACCCGTCCCATTCATAAGAATATAGAGGGCCTCATCAAAAGCTCTCGGGTTATCAATAGGGAGGTAAGAACAATTGTACCCGGCGATATTCTCCCGTTTCAGTGCAGGTCCTGCGGACATAAGACATCTCATCGAAGGCATGACAGACAGGGAAAGAACTTGTTCTTCTAAATATTTTCTAAGGTCTGGTGTTAGTACTTCATTTCCAATATGATCTTGAAAGAAATCAAAGTATCTTGTAAGAGTTTCGGGGTAACTCTCTCTACGGTTCTTCTCCTTATCCCACCTAGAGTAGCGTGATAGATGGATATATCGTTGGTATTCTGTGGGTAGGTTGTTGCTTGACATAGGTAGTGGCCTTTAATTTTACGGTGAACGATATAGGATTTCCACTCGACACTTAAGCCGATATATCTCAGCCTCCTGTTCTTCGATAATCTTCTTCTGACAAGAGAGTTCTGTTTGCTGATTATCTATGATCAGTGTGAGTTTGTCAAGTTCTGGGGCGTACACCATTCTTTTCTTTATTCTCCATATTTGTGATAAGGCGTTTCAGATACCACTCTGCTTTCCTAAGATCTTGAAGCCCATCCTTGTACTCATATCTGAATAAATATTTCAGGATGTTCCCCTGCAGATAACCCCTTAATGCTGCAACAGTAAGCTTCTCCTCCATGATATCCATCACCTCCATCCCACCGGCTTTATAGTGGGAGGGGTTAATAGGGGTGTTCTCAGTAATTGTAGATTGCTGGTCCAACTTAATATCTCCTTTTAAGATACGGGTCTTATCCAATACCTGTTTTGTCAGATCTTTTATATTAATATCAGTCTTCCATTCATGACTCATCAGAGGGAACTCCACAATGTACTTTCATAATAATCTTGGAGGTCATCCGTAGCACTCTTTTCTTCCGGGGTTCCATCAGTCTCCTTGTTATAAACTGTGCCCATCTTCAGACACACAGCTTTCTTATATTCAAGAGCTTTATTAGTCTCGTTAAAAGATTCTGCAGATTGGGCACACTCAGTAGGAGACTCTCCAAAGTATAGAGGAGTAGTATTTACGCCGGGGCCTTGCATAAAAGCAAAGACAATAATAACAACCCAGATATCAGGCATAGTTTTTAATCCTTTTGTTTGTTAAGAGACGCCGAGGCGTCAGGTGCTATCCAGCAAAGCATTGATGCGGAACCTTTCAAACGGACGACCCTCATATATAATACTTGTGCATAGTCTTTTTATATTCTCAGGGTTAATCCCTGCAAATTCACAGACATCTTCCATGTCTTGTGCAGTAACACACGCCGATGTAGTTGTCAACCATCGTGTGGCTGCTCTACGATTTTCCAGAATGCTTTCTGAGTCGCTATCCCGGGGCTCCTTAGTAGCATCCAGAATAGCCTGAGAGATAACAGCAAGCCAGAGAAGTTGCTCAGGACCCCAAGTATGATCGGAAGTCCTGAGCATATCGTAGGATACATACTCCATATCTTCTGAAGTAGTACTTTCAACATCTGATAAAGAGCCTCTGATGAAATTAGCCACGGCGGTATCTTACATACCTTTTAAAAGTGATAGGGTTAACACGTTGTTCAGTAGTAATGACATGGCCTTTCTTCCGGAGCCTATAAATTACATCTCTCAGACAGATGATCTGATATTCTGACATAGCTTCCCGGGCTGAGATATGTCCGATAAGCTTTAGGTGGTTGTCAACTTTTGTGATGAGTGCAGTATTCATCTAAGACTTCCTCTAAAATGTTGTTGATGTTGTGGATAACTTCTTTAGGGATAAAGCGTATCCCTGCGATAGCCCCGTTGTAATACTCCCTGTCTTGTGAACCCAGAAGTTTCTTCGTCATAACCTCAAGTCTATGCTGTGCATTAGCCTCGGAGTAGACAAGGCCACCTCTGGTTTCAAGTTGGCGGATCATAACAAAAACAAAATTACGTGGCTTTAGTTTTCTAATATCTTCGTTCAGATACTTTGAAGAACCTGTATAAGACTTCCAATCTGAGTAGCCAACTGGCTTATTCTTCTTGTACTTCTTGAATTGCTTTTTACCTATGTATTTCTTATAGGTTCTCTTATTGTAGATTAGGTAGATAAACCCGAAGTAGTGGTCTGGATCAATCTCTTGGTCGTCAGAGTGGAGGACCCAATGTGTTGGTGAAGTATCTTGTCCTGCCATCTGTGCCTGTCTCGACAACAAGCCCGAACCCTTGGTTCGTGTTTTCCCAACACTCTTCTTTGAAGTCGCAGTAGACGCAACCCGTCTTGAGATATTCCCTACCTTGCTTTGTTCTGGAAGTAGTGTAGCACTTTTCCGGGGGCTCTTCTTGCTTGATGATTTCTTTGACTTCGGTGATTCTTTCTTGCGCACTAGGCAGCTCCAAGCTGTGTACAGACATGTAGCAGATTTCTCCTGACTCCTTATTTAAGACGAGGAAACCTCCTTCATCCTTCTCCCCATCAGCTTCCATGTACGCTCCTATTTGCTGCATGTAACCGAAGGGATCATCAGAAAGATCTCCTTTCTTAAACTTTCTGAAGCCGTAAGACGATGCGGATTTACAATCAACAACATGACCATTGATCTTGGCATCTATGTGACCCTTCACAGAGTCAATAATGTACTCCTTCTGTGTGTCAGTAACTTTGTAATTACCTGCTGTCTTAACAATAAGAAGCAGGAGGGATTCAATAATGTGCCCATACGTAAATTTAAGTTTAGTATCGTATGGGAGGGTCTCATTCTCGGAACTTCTGGTACGATTAGATTGATACCAGAGTTGCCTATTCTTTCTACCCAGTGATGAGAATCGGAGTTTACCCCCATCACCTTTTCTTGAATCCCTCCTAAAGAGAGAACCAACAGCCTCTTCTATTTCAGCAAGGAACATCTTCATGTCGTCTGCAGAAGGAGAAGACTCACCACTTTCGATGGTCTTTCGAAGATCATTCACAAGGTGTTTTAGAGAATTGGCCATTAGTTTCTCTCTTTATCTGTTGTTCTTAAAAGGGAAGGTCTTCATCAGGATCATCAGTAGATGCTTCTACAGGTGGGGCCTCATCACCAGCAACAAACCCCTCCTCTTCTGAGAATCCATCGTCCTCAGAGATGTAGTCCACAAGATTAATAAGCTGAACCTTATCTAATGAGTACCCCCACTTGTTCCACTTGGTCATATAAAACTTAGAGACAAGAACCTTGACATCAGAACCCCAGCCAATCCGATTTAGAAGATCTGTAGGAACAGGATTCTTCTTAGCATCAACAACTGATGGGGCCTCATTGTCTTCACCACCCATCCGCTTAACATTCTTATGAAGATTGATAAAGGGGTTGGACATGATATCAGTGGGCGGTTTAATTGTCATCTCATGCGTTGATGCAAGGGACTGCTGATCACTGTCAATAGACAAGGCCATACCCCAACGTGGCGTATAAGCAGTATCAGGATACTGTGGATGAAGATTGTTGTAATACATCTTCCCTGTCAGAACGTACCGTTCAGAATCTCGGGATTCGTTTTGTTTAGCAGCCATTTTTTATTCTCCTGTGTGTATCTGTGTATCAGTCTCATGGACTGGATAGTAGATGGGTATGATAGTGGAAATTTCAATGGGTTTCTGCCCAATTTTTTCCGGTCTTAACGTCGCAGTCTAGTTCGCAACGGAACTTCAGAATATCTTTAACACTCTTTATTGCTTTGCAAGCTACCTCCTTAAGTTGTTCAGCCTGTTTATCCAGAACCTCCCACTGCATCTCGTCGTGAACATTCACCACAGGGAAGGCCCTGATATTATCTTGAACTACCAGATCATCCATCTGGATTAACCAGTGTTTACAGATTACTGCCCCAGCACTTTGTAAGAGATAGTTAAGTGCAGTGTGGGGGAAGTTAACAGGTATCTTCCTTCCGTCGATACCCTTAATATATTTACGTGCTGCAGCCCTGTCAACCTTTTCTTTTAAGAGACCGAACTTTGGTAGTGAACTCATGAAATTATCAATTAGTTTTTGACCGTCTGCCCCAGTACCTCCTACTATTGATCCAATCTTTTTAGATCCAGCCCCATAAATTAGGGCATAGATGAATGTCTTAGCCTGATCTCTTGTCTCCAGTCCTGCTTTGTTCTGGTTAAAGGTATGGATGTCACCATGGATTACTTCCTGTGAAAAATCTGTGTCTCCCATGTAGTGGGCCAGACATCTAAGCTCAAGAGATTTAGCATCACAACCTAGTAAGATGTACTCAGGTTCACGTGGCACCCATACCTCCCTACATAGGAGGCCGTAAGGGGCTCGTGTGGAAGGCACCTGTGCCATGTTAGGTTTTGAATGTGTCATCCTACCTGTGATAGTCCCAAGTGGATACACGCTACCATGCACCAGATTATCTGAGTCTGCTGCCTCGATCCATGAGTTAACCTGAGCCCTACGTTTCTGAAGAATTAAGTAGTCAACAAGTTTTAAAGACTCGGGTGAGTTTATCTCTGAGAGAATTGTCTCGTTAACCATAGGCTTCCCAGTCTCAGTAAACTTCTCAGGCTCCCACCCATACTGCTTGATAAGTCGGTCGGCAATCTGTTGTCGTGATCCCGGATTAAATGGGATGACTTTTGTCTTTGTCTTAAGGTGAATGATAGTAGGCTCAAAGATTTTCTGGAATTCTTCTTCAATCTTATGAATCTTATCGCTCACTGTGGCAGAGAACTCCATAACAAGTGGGATGTTAAGGCAGAACCCACTCCTCTTCTGTCTGGATATGATGTCTCTGACCCTGTACTCTGTTACCAAAACATTCTGCGGTATGTCTTTGTTCTGTAAGGCCATCCATACCTTACCTGTAAGATCAACATCGTTCTTACAGTACAGTAGCATTTCTTCTGTAAGACCTGATGAGAAGTCTGAGAAGTCATCCTTCGGATAGTTAAGAATATTACCCCAGTTTCTCAGTGAGTGACCACCCTCCCTCTTATTGCTTTCAAGTTGGGACATGATCATTGTGTCCCCCATCTGATCTAGTCTGATGTTCATCTTTAACAACCTGTTAATAACAGGGACGTCATAGTCAATCAGATTGTGGCCGACGAACATGGTGGTGGTATCATTCTTAAAACGTATCCTGAAATCATTCAGACTAGGATGTCCCAGAAGACCTTGATATGTGAACACCTCATGCTTACCAAAGTTTACCTGATTACTCCCGGGTGTCTGGATGATTTCTTTCAGCACCACACAGTAAATTAAGGATGGGTTAAGAGAGTCTGTCTCGATATCAAGTAAGTAAGTCGTGGTCATGATTAAGCATCCTTCTGATCATCTCGTGCAGAGACACTGTGGGTCTCCACCCTAGTACATGCTTAGCTTTTTCTGCTGATCCACAGAGTCTTGTAACATCCTTAGGTCTCATCTCGTTGGGGGTATTGTGTACCACAGCACCAGTCCAGTCGTCAACACCAATCTGTTTGAAGGCTATGTCCAGAAAATCTCTGATAGAGTGTGTCTTACCTGTGGCCAGAACATAATCACCGGGGGTATCGTGTTGAAGCATCATCCATATACCCCGTACATAATCTGGGGCGTATCCCCAGTCTCTTACTGAGTCGATATTACCAAGCTTTAACGGGTTGTTCGTGGATGCTTTCAAAGAGTGTGGTGAATCGGCCTTCAATATGTCCTCCCCGTATTTGTCATACTGGGCAACCCAAGATGTGATCTTCCGTGTTACAAAGTCTGTAGGTCTGCGTTCGCTTTCATGATTGAAAAGTATTCCGCAACATGCCCAGACATTAAAAGAGTCTCGGAATACTGAGACCATCTGATGTGCTGCTGTTTTTGAAACACCGTAAGGGGAGTGAGGGATGAGTGGGGTATCTTCATCAGCCATCCCTTTATATACAGTCCCATACATTTCAGATGTGGATGCCTGATAAAATCTTGTATGGGGAGACCCTGTCTTAATAGCATCAAGCATCCTGACTACAGCATTGGTATTAGTATCGAAGGTGGCGTCAGGGACGGTAAAGGAATAGCCCACATGAGATTGTGCTGCCAGATTGTACATCTCATCAGGCTGCTTCTCCAGAATAATCTGCCGGATAAAAGATGAGTCGCAAATGTCACCATAAATTTCCTCATAGTTATTAGGGTAGTTTTCCTGAAGATCGTAGTTCTTGGCAGTCAATCCCATTGTACCTGTGGTAGGTCGTCGGCTTACCCCTGTTACAAAGTAACCTTTTGATAAAAGGAGAGATGAAAGATAGTAACCGTCTTGTCCGGTCACCCCTGTAATTAGTGCTGTTCTCATTTTAAAATGTATCCTCTATGATGTTGTCGTCTGGTTCATTATGATCTTCGTCCATGTCCTGCTCACTCAGGCGTCCAGTATCTTTATTCCATAGGAGTCTGGAGGCAGGCCCTGTCTCACCTGAGAACCTGTTCTTCAGAACCCGGACGATAGTCGTGTTCCTTACAATCGGGTCATCATCCTGAGAGTTTCTTTCTAACCCAACAACCATATCAGATAGCTGGGCAATACCGGCTGACCCCCTAAGCTGGGCCAAGGTTGTTACACCACCGATCTCATGACCACCCCCATTCTGTGGACGCTTCAGGTGTGACACAATAAACAGGGCCACATTAGTTTCTTGTACTAACATCCTAAGCTTGGTCATAATCTCATCAAGAGCCTTACGCTCATCCCCGTTATCCTGAGACGATACGATGATTGAAAGATGGTCTAAGAAAATATAGGTACACTCTAGTCCCTTGATCATGTACCTGATACGGGAGACGATGTTATCAATATCTGCCGAACCAAAGTGATCGTATAAGAATACTCTGCCGCAGCCCACAGTTGAGTCAAAAGATTCTCTTTGTTCTTCTTCTGTGTACACAGTTACTGGGAGATGGAGTTGCTTGTTAGCATGGATAGACATAAGACCTAGTGCTGTACGTCTGATACTTTCTTCAAGAAAGATAGCCCCAATATTAGCATCCTCTGTTACGTGCAGAATGTTATAGATAATTTCTCTCATGATAGCAGACTTGCCAATACCAGAGCCTGCTGTGATAGTGACAATCTCACCACGACGGATGCCGTAAGTAATATTATTCAGCTCTTCCCATGGGTATGGGATTGAATTATTCTCAGGTTCTGTGCTGACAATGTCCCAGATATCTTCACCTGAAATAATACCGTCGGGGGATAGGGGCTTAGCGTTCCACCATTCACGGGTGTACAAGGCGGTCTCCCCAGACTTAAGATAATCGGCTGGGTCTTTCTTGGAGAGCGGGACAATAACACACTTACCAATCTCAAAGATCTCGGACAACTTCTCGGAAGCCTTACGTCCCGGCTCATCATTGTCCAAGCACAGTACAATCTTGTCATACCTGTCGAAGAAGTCTAAGTTTTTACGGATGTCTTTCTCCGCAGCAGCCGCCCCGTTTCTCAGAGAAACCACAGGCCACTTAGACCCAAGCATTTGGTACGCTGCCATAGCGTCC
>TARA_R110000765_G_scaffold426060_2_pt1 | contig 23797 bp, 36 predicted proteins | sample TARA_R110000765 | Tara Oceans TARA_R110000765 (sample SAMEA4398168) | marine metagenome | biome: Polar Biome; feature: [MES] marine water layer (ENVO:01000295) within the mesopelagic zone...; material: water (ENVO:00002006), including particulate matter (ENVO:01000060) such... | reverse complement strand
AAAACACCCAATATAAAAAAAGAAAACCAAAAGAATGAACTAAAATCACACATATACTAACTTTTAACATTTTTATAACTAAATACCTAATAAACGAATTTTTTTTAAAATATAAGCCTATGAATAAAATTAGAATAATAACAAATATAACTAGTAAAGACTTGACCTAATTAGCGCATAGTGTTACACTGTTAATAACGAATACGAAAAGGAAGTGAGAATTTATGATAAAAGAAACGATGATAAAAAACGCTATAAATAAAATATATATTGAAGCCACCATAAAAAGTGTTGTATGTGAGATAAACAATATTGACTACGCGCATGAAACCATGACCGAAATATCTAAAACATTAGATGGAATAAGGGAGAAACTAAACAAACTACTGGAGGTAAAATAAAATGACAACAACAAATACAACAAAAGAAACAACGCTGAAATACTATAAAAAAGGCCGATTTATAACGAAAATCAGTTCACACAGAATAGATACAAACCCATTGAGTTATTTTTTAAATTTAAAAGATGAGAATGAGGGGGTGAGAATTTTAAAAAAGTAATAACAAACAAATACATAAAAAAGGAATAAAAACAAATGAAAGCGATAGATAAACTTTATGAGCAAGAATTTAAAACAATGAAAGAAAATAGAATATTTGATAAATTAAATAAAGGATCTAGGGTAAAGATTAAAAGTAGTTCAGTAATTAGTAAGGGGACGGAATATGTTGAATACATTGTAAAATGTAAGAACACCTTAAAGTATAAAGGAATAGAAAAAATCACGCTTGTATATATGGGTAATGAGCACGGCTGTAAGCGTTTTCTATATAAAAGAGATGGTTACGTCACATTTGCAATGGGTGATATGGCCGCAACGATTGACGATATTAAAGTTTAACAAATACATATTGCTGACACCGGCAAAACGATAAAAAGGAATAAAAAATGAAACTAATTACAAAAGAAATTGAAAAAAAACTTATAAAACAATATGAATTTACGCTTAAAAATCCAGACATTAATACAGCAGAAATAAACAAACCCTATTTAAAGCTTTTTGGCGGTAGTTCATTCACTTGGTTACTATCCGAATACGACAAAGCAAATAGAATACTTTTTGGCCTTTGTGATTTAGGCCACGGGGGAGAATTGGGCTATGTGTCACTAGATGAGCTTGAACAAATAAAATTCCCTCCATTTGGTCTAGGTATTGAACGTGATAGATTTTTTGATCCACAGCATACCCTATGGGAATATTATAAGAAAAAATAAATAAAAAGAGGATAAAACATGAAAGACGTAAAAACCAAAATTACAATAAGTTTAAAACTAGACGGGGTAAAACACTATATAAAAACAGAAAAGCTATTTTCTCTTACTTTGGCACTAGTGAGCCTCAGAAGTCACGCGAGGAATTATGACCACACAGACATTAAAATAACTGATCTGAAAATAAATATGCATACAAATGTTCCAACCGAGCTTGAAGGCCAAAGTTATGAGGGGATTCCTCTTAATAATCGAGCTGTAGGGATGCGAGACAATCAAGAAATTATAACGCTGATTAGCTTTTATGACTTAACAGCCTTACACCATGCAGAAGTATTTGGGGCAGCGCAAAACCCTGATTTAATTAAGGGCGTGAATTACATTCCCGATAAACCCCCAGTGCCACCTACTATAACGACCGATTTTACTTTAAATGACATTTTTTTTGACACACTAATAACAAATAAATAAAAAGAGGTAAAAACAAATGGAACTTAAAAAAACGCACCTTATTAAAGATAAAATCCTTATGCTCGCATTTTCTAATCAATCAAGAGCTAAATTCACATACAAAATATTTGTTTTTGATATGGCGAAGGATTATACATGGGGCAAGTCGTATTTAACGGAGATTGACGCAATTACTCCAAATTTTGAAATTTTAGATTATTTTTATAAAAACGAATTATCAGAGCAGGAATGTGAGAAGATGTTTGATTTAGATTGGAATTTTTTAAAAAAAACGTGGGAAGAAGAATTATGAAAGATACTTACGATTGGGACGGTGAATTTACTAAATTAACAACTAAAAAGATTGAGGTGTTAAAATTTAACCCCGAAATTCACTGGCGCACCCAAGACAATGATCTAATTAAATACGTTGATATGGATACTAAACATTTAATAAATTGTTTTCGTGTGACCTCGATTAAAGGGCTATATGGCGATTTTATTAATTCACATAGATCAATATTTAAAGAATTAGTTAAACGCAACGTTATAACAGACCAAATGCTTAAAGAAAATACATAAACAGGAGTAAAAGACATGAAAAAACTTACAAGAAAATCTATTGAGCCTTACACGGATAAATTGTTAAAACTAATAACCGCTTTAGAGGATACACCAAAATTAGATGAGTTAAAATTGGATCAATTGGACGAGCTTCTCGTCTTACTAAAGCGTGTTTATGGATTGGCAGAAAAGCATATAAATATAACAAATGAAATATATCGGGAACATTTGCAAGCTTTTTTAGACGCATTAAAGTCTCATGATAACTTTTCTGATGTCTGCGAATTATAAATTTATTATTACATAAACAGGAGTAAAAAAAATGAGAATTTCAAAAAATATTCTAGCAAGTCTAACAGAAGAAGAGGATGAAAACGGCTATGTGGTTCCTAGTTTTGATTTTATGGATGTTCATTTGGACGGTACACCCTATCAAATTACTAAAGATAATGTTGATGACGTGTTTTTTGATGAAATTCATGTCAAAGGGTATGGGGAATTAGATGGGGTGGAATATTCGGATGAATTTGAGTGGTTATATGAATGGTGGCGCAACCTTTGCCCCAAAGATTGGTTACCTAAAGATGAATATCGTCTTGAAGTCTCACACAAATCAAATTCAGTTACACCGTGTAAAGGCCACAATACCGTTTATGACAGCGTATTTGACGCATGTGAATTTATTAAAAGAGAATATTACAGCAATGAGTGGGTTCACCTCGATATTAGAGAAAAAGAACCTATAGCAAAGCATGCGTGTACATTTGAGTTTGTAATAAAACCCCTCAAAGACAAAGAAACAGACTATAAAAAATTGAATGAAGCCGATGTGAGACAAGTAATTTCTGAATCTACTAACAGACTAGACATTAAACTTGGTTGCCCCTTCTTGCTAACAGACTAGCCTAAAAGTTTAAGGTTATGCGCTGCAAGCCCTTTTAAGGCTCTTTTTGAGGGGGCTTGGCGTAAAAGTAGTGAGCTGTTGACGTAGTGTTTATATGTCGTGAGGCTGGATTGATGGCCTAAATAGGAACTAAGCAAGCTCAAACTGACGTCTTTTGACGCTGCGATTGTGGTGAATAGCTTACGTATGCTGCTTGGCCGTATGGTGAGCTTTTTAATTTTGGCTTGTTTCCCAAACGCAAGCATTTCACTTGCCATTTTTACGCTTGCTTTACTTACATTTGTTGCATCGGTCATATATGGAGATACAAACGTTTCAGAGAATCTATTTCTTCTTAGCAGACTAATCACCTCATTGCTAACGCTGATAGTCCGGCCATATCCCTTCTTGGATGAGAACGGACGTATTGTTATTTTTTTATGCTTTGAATCAATATCAGCATACAGCAGCCTATTAAATTCTTGTACACGCATCCCCGTATTAAATAAAATGAAAAGTGAGAAGTATAGTTTAGTTATTCTTGTCTCATTTGGATTCACAATACCACTGGGCTTATCTTTTAATTCATTGGCGAGCCACTTAAATAATTTTGAAAATTCTTGAAACGATGTTGAACTCAATTCCGATGCGCTTTGCGTATCTCTGAACCCCTCCACTTTTGGCCAGTTTGGTGAATTGATATTTTTGACGTTGCAAAAGTATGTGACGGCACGTTTTAGCATGGTAAAGCTTTTTAATGCTGTTCCCTTGGATATTCCCGTTTCTCGTAGATTATCCACGATTATACTTAATTTTTGGAAGGTAAGTTTTTTAATTGGGATGGTTCCGTAGCGCAAAACATAAAAATCAAGCGTATAAGCGTAATCTGATTTTGTCTGCTGTGCTAAGGCTTCACTTGATTCAATTTTGTCTTTTAAGAACGTCTGAACGGCCTGCCTAATTGTAGTTTTTTCTAATATTTTGAACATGTGATAGGAACATTTTGGAATAAATTAGATTTTTTGTCAAATGATTAATATTGTATCCTTGATCTGCTTATACTTGCGCTAATAAGCTCATCTGTGTTACACTATTAATAACAAATACAAAAAGAGGAGGTGAAAGAATGAAAAGAGTGCGGTTAGATATAGCCAAGCTAAAAAAGTTACGGGAAGAGAAGTTTGGCGTTGTGCGCTGGGATTTTTTGCCTTGGGCTACAAGATACTATCACAAAGATGTGTTATATCAGCAGATTTCAAAAATGGAAAGCGGTGCTTTGCCGATGATTTCTGTTGAGCTTTTATGGGCGTTGTCGAAAGCATTAGGAATAAAGATGGAGGATCTTTTAATTAAAAATAAAATGCAAAAAAAAACAGTGTCTAACCAAAATATTGAAGATCACGTGAGAAAACTGCGTGGAGAATTTGAAAAAGAAATTCAAAAAGAAAAAAAATAGAGTATTCCTAATACTTTAATCGAATACAGAAATAAAAAAAAAGGGAAGTGATAAAAATGTTAAGGATAGAAGTAGATGAATTGGGGATAGGGCTTTATACAGGAGGCCCCATCCCCCTACACATTGATGATCATCCATTTTCAAAAAATGATCGTACATATTATAGCATAACTAAGAGGCCTAAATCGAAAGATGAAAGTGATTTTTGGTATGAAGACGAAAGTGATTTTATTAGTTTGAGGGACTGGCTGGAAGCATTTCCGGAAATACCAATCAAACTAAGTACAGCTTCAGCAAGGGAGGACTTTCAATGAAGGATTTTGACGGCTGCGTTTTTTTTGGAGAGTATTCCGCTTGTTTCAAAACAAAAAAAGACTGGTACTTATATTATAAAATGGTGGATTCAATGGGCGATACAATTAAAGGCAAAACTGCTTTGGATTGGTGTGATGCGCTTAGTCCCTATGTAAGCACTGAGGGCGGAATACCAGACCCAATGGATACGGTGGATATGTTCATTTCACAACATAAAGAATCATTTAAGAATTTTGAATTCCATGATTTTGAGGTTATGCATGGCGATTTGTGCGGGGTTTTTAGAGGTAGAGGATATTGGAAGGATTTATTTATTAATATTTCAGATATTTTTTGTAAGCCCATTAACAAAGATTTTGAGTCGCATTATGCGCTTATCGATTGGGATAGGTTCGACACCAAAGTGGATTGTTCAGTGCGGGATTTTGAAGAAAAATAAAAAAAAAGTATAATTTTAAAAAATAGGAGCGAAAAATGAAAGAATTTATAAAAAAAATAGAGGCAATTCAGACGCAAATAAAAGTAAAGAAGGGTGAACGGAATAATTTTGGTAATTATGACTATCGGTCTTTTGAATCAATATTATCAGCTATTAAGGGGAATTTGGGGGGGTTAGTTTTAACGGTTTCTGATGAACTGATTCTAATTGGTGAAAAGAGGTATTATGTGAAGGCAACAGCAACTATCACCGATGGCATTAACAAAATTTCTAACGTTGGCTGGGCAAGGGAGGCAGAACTAAAAAAGGGTATGGACGAAAGTCAAATAACCGGTTCAGCGTCAAGTTACGCACGCAAATATGCTATTTCAGGTTTAATTCTGCTTGAAAATGCAAAAGATTCAGACGCACAGGACAATTCACACTACACTGGATCACCCACAAAACAATCTGCACCAACACAATCTGCACCTACCCAATCTGCACCAAAACAAGAGTTTAAACCCTTCACTGGGGGAGGCGGAAAAGAAGCGAGTGAAAAACAGTTAAAATTACTGAAAACTAATGGGGTGCATTTTACAGAGCCGTTGTTGATGGCTGAAGCCTCTAAGCTTATTGACGTTTTTTTCAAAACTGGCGATAAAAACGAGCCAAATAAAACCCCTACGAAATTAAGTAATTTTGAGAGTGCGCTCCAAGCACAGGAATTACATAAAATTAGACAGGATTCTGAGTATTATCTCACTTTATTGGGCGAAATGGACGGACAAGACAAAGAGAAAGAGCGAGCGACTTTTTTATTTCAGGCCAAAATTGATGAAGCTAAAAAAGCTGGGGTGTATGATGCGTGAATACTACCCCACCCCTGTTATTGATGATCTAAAACTAAAAGCCAAGGACAGTACAATCCTTGGCTTCCTATCTCGAAAATCAGTAAAATCTCCAAAAAGAATAGTAAACATTAAGCGATTTAATTGCAAGATCAAAATATGTCAATTTGATTATTTGAGTTCAATTAGAACCCTTGCAACCGATACAGGCTACAGTAAAAAAACCATCGAAAAGTCTATAAAAAAACTGGTGGATGCCGGTCTGATTAAGACACAAACCGTCTTGTGGAAAAAAAGACAAATGGGGACCATTTATTCCCTCGCATTTATTCAAACCCCTAAAAACACCCTAAAAAAGGGGACATTAAAACCATACCAAATTTACATTAAAAACTATAAGACAAATAAGCTTAAAATAGACAGTAATTTAGGTATTTTTGTGCATAATTGCTATAATAAAGGGAAGAGTGTAAAACCCATGAACGAAGTACCTAAAAAAGAAATTATTGAAATACCCAAATCTCCAAAACGGGGACACCATACTAAAGAAAATATAAAAAATAACTCTCATTCTTCGAGTTACAAAAAACTTGTTTTTGAGTGTGAGACTTTAAAAAATTTATTTTCAGAAATAATAGACGATTACGGCCAATTAAATCCCGAAAGGATTAAAATCCAAAACGAAAAAAAACGAATTTTATCGAATCCTCATTTTTCAGCGTTTGGCCTATGTGCGTTGAGGGGCTATATGCTAGCTCAAATGAAAAAAGATAATGATCCACGATATTTGAAAAACTTCCCCTACGCCCTAGACGACTTCCCCAGACCCACAGCTGTACAATTGGGCTACGAGTTTTACATCAAAAAACTTGGAATTGTGATTGTGAATGAAGCGGAACAAGCACAAAAACAAAAGGAAGCGGAACAAGATGCCATTGCTGAAACCCTTCACGCAAAAACACGCAAATATTGGGATGACTTACTTGTATCTGAACCCTCAGAGGCTTCTAGAATAGCGGACAAAGCAAAGATCTACCTGAACAAAGGCACTACAGCGTTTGCCTCAACAATTTGCCCTAGCTTGCTAAAAAAAGATAGTCTCTCCAAATTCCAATTTGCAGCGATTGAAATTGAGCTTCAGAGGGATGCCCGGCATATGGCTTTAATTACCCAAGATGCTGAAGTAGTTGAGGCAGTTTCATGACCACATTTACAACTGATACGGCTATGGTTGGGCGATGCTCACAGATAATAACAGAAGAATTTTGCGATGCGTTAAATTTTGTGCTGATTGATGCGTGGCTTTTTAGACGCTGCACTAAAAATAATGAAAGGATAGAAAACTATCATAACCATGGCGATGCTTTGCGTATGGAGTGGTATAACGGTATATCAAGCGTTGACCAGCGTATTGCCCTTGCTGCTTTTTCTAACTTTTCGAGCCTGCATTTAAACTCAGATTTTATCTGTTTTAAGCACTACAAAAACCAATTTTTAAAAGAAATGACGTATGCAAAAATGGACTCGATTAATAATTCTATCGACAGTAATTTTTGTCGGTTTTTGAGTGAGTGTCTTGTTCCTTATATGCAACAGGATAAAATCGATAATTTTTTACGTGATTTAGCGGAGGATTTTTTAGAGTTAATGTTGGATACAGATCCGACAGGGATTATTCTTAATTTTGCTAATCCTGCTAATTTGATTGATGCTGTAAGAGTAATTGAAAAGGCAAAGCATATTTTTGTTAAGTACTATTTTGGTGCTTTTCCGTACTTGGATAGCTATAACGGGCTATACACAACAAATGAAAAATATACTGTGCCTAACCTTCTAAAAGAGGGTAAAACCCTATTAGATGACGTGCTGCAATCTCATACGATTGAGACAATAGAGGGGAAGGATCATAAGGACATGATTGGATGCATGCAATTAACTGCGGATGTAAAGGGGATGTCGGATAAACTGGGTGTTGGGGATGAGGGTTTTAGGGTGCATTTTGAACAAGCTGTTCTCACTTTTGCATGCTTCTCGCCACTCATGGAGAAGTACATGGAGGTGAGGGATAATCCGAAAGGTGACTATCTAAGGCATGCGCTTCTTGCGCTAGCAATAGAAAATCAAAACTGTGGAGGTAAACAACGGCATGATAGAACTTTTTCGGTTAACAACAAAACGATCCAAGAGTAAATATTTTTTAGAATGTTTGAAAAAAAAAATTATAAATGATGCAAATAGATACGCAAACCGAGCCAATAACGCAAGTAGCACCAAAAGATCTCTTATTCAATTGGATGGCCCTTATAGACCCTAAAATGAGGGATGATATTTATACGGATTACACAATTAGTGATCAGAATATATCCTTTCACTTTGCCTACCCTTCTAAAAAGATAGGGATTATTTGCATTGATTCACGATATAATTCTGAGCTTCTATTTACGATGAATAGATGTACCACTATTGGATGGAAAGTGCTTGTTTTTGAATCTTCTAAGCTTGCCCAGAACCCTGTATTGCCCATTAAGATGATTAATCAATTATATGAAAGCAGCATATAATAAAATTAAGGATGTAGCGTTTAAGTTATATCAGAACGATTTCTTTTATATGTTCTTTGAGATTGCAAAGACGATGATGGACGGCAAAAACAAATATCCTAAAAACAACTGGTTAGAACGTGATCCAAAGGAACATCTTAACCATATTAGAAAACATCTTGATGATTATGAGCAAGATCCGTGCATAGCTAAACTAGAAGACTTGACCCATGCTGCTACTAGAATTATCATGTTAGGAGAACAACTCATTAACCAAAATATCTATGAATATGCAATCAGAGGAATCCCCGACCCCAAAGAAGTCGACGCCTCACAATTTAAGCTCAGGCCCTAAATTTATTCCACTCTATTTTGATAGTCTTTGGGAATCAGAGAAAAAAGAAATTGAGCCATGTTCCTTTGGTAATGAACCTATAGACTCTATATCAAGAGCCGGCAGACCTAGCATTAGACGCTTCTATAAGTCTACCGTCCCATGCGAGTACACGGACGTTATAACCAACGCTAATAATTTTTTTTATTAACAGCGCCGGCTAAATATATCAACAAAATTAGCCAAGAAACACAGGTGTCTTAGCCTCAATATTACCTGAAATATGTGATGTTAGGATAAAGACTAGCCTGCCGGCGCTTTGGATGTTAAAGGTGATTTAGTACACCGACCGTATCGAAAAAAACGCAATTAGTACACCGACCGTATCGAAGAAAGGGACTATTTTCTATATTCCCTCCTTTGTGAGTGTTTGGTTAAATAGTATAATTAAGGAGTGAAAAGAATTGAACGACAGTGCTTTTTAATACTGATAGAGGGCAAGACTAAAGAGATATTGGCTAATGGCCTCCGAAAGATAGCTGATAGGTGTGAGGAAGGCTTTGGTGGGATGTCTGCTGGTGATAGACGATCTAAAGTGAGATATGAGGCTGTTGCCAAGGATGACTATGAGACATGTCTGAAAACAATGGCGATGTGATTAATAAGCGTATTTCTATGTTTAGGAAGGAGCTTTTATCTAAGTACCCTAAATTGGCCGGCAGTGATGCATTAAATTGTGCCTTAGACCTTGCAAGGCTCATTCTTGGTACATTTACCCGTGATGCACAGATAAGGATTCATTTACTTGAAATACAGGTAAAGAAAACAATTAAGATAGCTGGGTATATTCTTACTACATTTACCACAATATTCATTGGGCTTGCGACACATTTTATATTAAAGCTATTATGACGGCGTTTGATATTTTACATGACCTAGTAAAAAAACATTTAAACATTAATCACCAGATCATGAATAACAGTTTGGTGAGAATAAAGAAGCGTTATAATGACGGGCATATGTCTGCTACTGACGCTGAAAAACAGATCATTAAAGAGTATAAGAATTTGTAGGATTATTAGACAATAAGTATTTTAGAAGCCTCTTTTTTTAATGGGATGTAGTTTCGTATATCTATATGAATCCACGTAGGTGTCTTGTCTATATTTTCAACTGCTCTCACACCTTGGTCATGGTATAGATCAATATTATTCATTATATCTGCATAGACTTCTTGCACCGATATTCCTGCACAATGATGGTCAAATGCCCTGCCCCATCGGTGTTGACTGTATTTTGATCCTACTTTTGCGCCAGCACCTGAAAAAGGGCGAAACCCCCTATACGATAAGGGGTTTCTTGGTTGCAGATGCCAGCTATTAATAAACATAGCACATTTAAACCTATCCCTCATAAATTGCGCTATCTTGATAACTCTTTCATCGATGAACCAAACAGACGGGAACCTAAGATCATAGGTTTCTTTTGGTACAAATTCTTGTATAACAAAATTATTTGATACTTTCACTTATTTTCCTCTTTATCCCTTCTAATTTGTGATCTAGTGCCTGAATTTTATCGACTGTTTTCTCTATTTTTGCTAGTTTTTTATCTGATATTCTTAAAATTTCTTTATTATCTCTTAATTCTTTTTCTGCCTTTTCAGCCAAGCCTTCTATAATTGAGCTTAATGCTTCCAAGGTTTCTATCACTGTATAAATCTTTCTGATAAGTGAGAATAAATTTATAAATTTTAAGAGTTTCATAGTGTCTCCTTCGTTTTTTTAGGGTACTTTTCTTTAATCTGTTTGATCTTATCCTTCCATACATCAATTCCCTGATGATAGATGAGGTCTAACTGTTCAGTTAGCTCCCCGTATGCAACAATGCGCTCCGCTATAATCGATCCGTTGTGACGCTCTGATGCAAAACTCACAGCCTCTTTTTCGTTATATGTGGTGGTATTTTCTTTTCTATTATCGGACTCATCTAGGGAATATTTTTCGATAGGATAAAAAGCACGACCGCTATCATCTTTCATTATTTCCCGGTCCCAAGCGTCAAAAAACCTGATCATTGCTGAACCAATACAAATTCTATCGAGCGGATGTAATATTCTCCGCTGGTGGTCGAGCCGTCTGTGCGCCTAGCCCTTATTTTCCATCTGGCCGAAGAGTCTGTAGAGTCGGCGGTGATTCCATTTAGTGGATTTGACCCAATGTTAAGTGTCGTGGTGCCTAAGTTTGCTATGTCCCAGTAGTATATAGCTGAGCGGGATAGATTAGAGATAATATTATCTCCAGTATCGAATAGAGTGTTGTTGCTATCATCCGTAATATATAGTCGAAAACCATCACCTGCGCTTGCTGCACCAGATATCTGAAACCTCAAGTATACTTTGTGCGAGCCATCTATAATTGGTTGTGTTGCCCAAATTGTCGGGAAATCTATACTGTAAACGTTCCAGACCGTGAGGCTCATATCTTGCTGAACGGTTGTATCGAAGCCCCCATTCTTAGCATAAAAACTTATTTTGTCGATCACACTTGTATATCTTGCAGGTTTAATATTTATGTTTATTCTGGATGCTGATACAGCCGTGCCTATCTCCATACCCCAACTCGGTTTAGATGCTGTTATAGCACCATCTACACCCACATAATATATTGAAGCAACCGTTAAGGCACTAAAAGCGTTATAGTACGATGTAAGCACCGTTAAAGGATTACCTATTGTTACTGTTGATTCTGCTATACCAACTACAGCAGTAATACCTGCTGCATTAGCATTAGTCGCTTTAAAAGCGTTTCCTCCCGATATTCTAATAATATCTCCTGCTGCTATATTTTCTCCTGTTGTAAGTGTGAAACTATTTTGTATCTTACTTTCTTCATTTATTTCAATATTAAGACGTGAAGCAGTTACCGCTATCCCTACCTGTAATATATTAGTTGCTGGCTTAGTTATTGTTATAGCTCCGTCCAACCCTACATAATATATCCCTCCTACTGTCAATAATGAAAACTCATCATAATAAGAATTATCTATTGTTACTGATGCACCTGAAGATGCTGTTATAGTTGCGATACCTACAACACTGGTAATACCTGCTGCATTAGCATTTGTCGCTTTGTATGCTAATCCTCCCGATATTCTAATCACATTTCCAGCTGATATATCCTCCCCGGTTGTGAGTGTGAAACTATTTTCAGGAAGCCCGACAAACGAACTAGCCGTAACTTTAGAAAAGTTGACTTCATAATTGGCCGATGTGAGCCAAGTAATCGCTTGATTCCAGTTGTTGTCCCAATCTGTATTGGAAAACGGTGTCCCGTCATACATGTTTAATTCTGAATTACTGGGTATAGTCATCTATTGTACTCCTCTTTCTTGTTTTAATTTTTTCTGAGAATCTTCTGTATATGTCCCTTCGGGATTTCTTTTTATTGGTGTATTTATTTGCGCTAATGCTTTACCTAGTATTCTGGGTATATACTTTCCTTTAGTTATTAGTTGCCTTTGCAGAAAAGGACTTTGTGCGCCTCCAATTAATGCTGCTGCTGGTATTCCTCCGGCTAAATACCCTGCTGGGGCTAATACAGTTCTAATATCCATTAGATTAATTTTTGGGCTTATTCTATCTGTCCCTGCAAGGGCTACACCTTTTTTGTAAAATTTCTCACTTTTAGGTAATATTCCGCTAAACACTTTAAGTTGTTCCTGTAGATCAATGGGCTGTTCTTTACTTGTCCTAAATAAACCTTCTGCACGTTTCCCTACTTGAAATTTCCCTACTAATGGATCTGATGCATCTAATATCTTTGACATTTGATCTCTAATTTCCCCAACTCTATATTTACCTATTGCTCCCACTTCTCCTCTCAATTTATTAGATACATCTAAAAGTAACTTTTCAGTATCGTTTACTTGTGTTGCTTTTAATTTGTCATATTTAGATTTATAAACACCTCTTTTTCTAAGTTCTTTGTCTATTTTTTGTAATACCTCTAATCTACCTGCCGGACTTGGGTCATTTTGTATTAATTGTAAAATATTCTTTATTTCATCTTTAGTTTGTTCAGAATATTTAGCCGTATTTCCACGCATTAGATTAAGCTCTTTTAATGTGTCATCTACAACAGTATTTTTTATAAACTTATCATCCATTGTAGTTAATGCTGATTGAGCTTTATCAACAATTTTGATTTGCTCATCTCCTAATTTAATAGCTTTATTCCTTTGCTTGATTAAAGACTCTCTTGCCCCTTTAACAACTTTCTCTAAATTAGTTCCTTTTACTAAATTGGGATTTTCAATTAAATACTCTAATGAATCTGCTGGCGCACCAGACATTTGTGACATCCCTTTAGATATAGGTTTTCTTGCTAATTTTATTCCTTTACCTAATGCCGTTCCTATTCCCCCTGTAACTAAATCTATTCCTGCTGCTTTTGCTGCGCCTTTAAGAGCGTCTAATTTTTTTTCACCTTGTGTTATTCCTTCAATAAATCTTGAGCCACCTGTTATTCCTGCTCCAACTGCTCTTCCCCAAGGTGTTTGTTTTATCGCTATTCCTGCATATGGAGCTATTTTTGATGCTATATTTATAGCCTTTTTTATTCCTTTCTGCTCAATTTTTGCAGGCATCTGCTGATCTCTTAATTCTTGCTTTTTTCGTTCTAACTCTTTTTCAAACTGAATTGATTCTTTATCTTCACTTTCCCATTTTAGTGTACTTGCTATTTCAGCTATTCCTTCGTCTTGTTCTTGCTTAGATAATTCAAAAAAACTATCTGATACATTTACTATTTGTTTTAAATTCCCCTTTTTAATTTCTATCGGCCTCATAAGGGACTCCAAGAAAATTTACCTGTACTGCTATCAGATATTTCTTTTTCTTTTTCTTCTTGTTCAAATGGAGTTCTATTTAAAAGTTCTTTTCTACTCGTACTCGCTACCTTATCAAATTTATCTAATTTTTCTAACAAGACCCCTAACTCCTTAGAAAATGCATCGGGAGATACGCCCATTCTTATCGCAGAAGCAGCACCTTCTAATAATTTAATGTCCTTATCACTTACATTACCTAAGCTTCCTCCTGTAGGGCTATTGTTTCTAATTTCTTGTAATCTATCTAAGGTTAGATTCCCTTTTATAAAATCTATTGCAGCACTTGCCTCATTAAATTCTGGTGAACCTGTTCCTCTGATAAATGTTTGCTTGTATCTATTTCCTGTTAGACCTGCTCCTAAATCTGTAATCTTATAAACGCCATCTTTTTTTGTTATTAATCTGGAAATTTGCCGTCTTATTTCTTGATTTTTACTTTTTATTGATTTGTTATATTTAACTTCTTTCTCAATTTCTGCTTTTCTTTTATTTAATTTTTTTTGATCTATTAAGACTACTGTTTCTTTAGTAACTGGATTTAATTGATCTATTAAAAATGCTTTAGAGATACTACCTTTTTGATTTTCTTGTAGAACTTTATAACCAGTTTTTCGTAATTCATTAATTTCATTATTAAAATCACTAATTTGTTTATTAATTATTTTGTTTCCCTCTTGATTTTCATCTGCTTCTATTTCCATCCCTTTTAAAGTTGCGACTCTTTCACCTTCTAATTTTTCTGCTAATGCATCTGCCTTTGTTTGCCTCTTAGCTTCCCTACCCTCTCCAATCCTCCCTGATATACCTGATAATACTTCAGCTAACTTATCATCACCTTCATATGCACTCGCTATGGCTGCAATACTGGTAAGGATCTCATAGGTCTTAGGATCACTAATAAACCGTTTTAATGGTGATTCCTTAGAGTCGGGTTTTGTAGGATCTACATTTAATGCTTCCCTTTGTGCTGGCACTGTTTCTGCTACTGGTGCTACTGGTGCTACTGGTGCTACTGTTTCTTTTACCTCTTCTATTACTTCTGTTTCTTTAGGAGGTACAGCTCTATCCATATATGGGCTTGGCCTTTGAATTACGGGTGAGATTGGTGAGAATTTTTGGGTTTGTGGAACTTGGGGCATATACCTTTGCATAATGTCATTGAGAATATCTTGTTTTGTCTTTATTTTTTTAATCTTTCCATTACTGAAATTAGCCATATTCATTAATATCCACTCCTTAATAAATCTTTTAATTGAGGTCTTTGTTGTGTTGAGGCATAAGCATTAGGGTTATATCTCTGTATATTTGGCTGTTGGCTTGGTGGAAATAACGCACCATATACTGCGCCAGCCTCAGTCATTCCTTGCGATGCCTGTTGTAACCCTTCTTTTGTGGCTAGTTTTTTTCCAGCAGCTAACAATCCCTCTTTTGTGGTTAATGCCTTTCCTGCTGATAATAGCTTTCCTAGTCCGCCAGTCGTTTGTGCTGCTGCTGGTGCTGCTTTAGCTATTGCTGGTGCTGCTTTGAGTGCTGCTGGTGCTATCTTGGCCGCTAAACTTAATATTGCCGGTAAAAACTGAAACATTTTCTTCTCCTTTTATTTTTTATCTAACTCATCCAACCAAATGCTGCTTTTTTAAGAATATTGCCTAGACTATCTTTCTTTTGTCTTAGTCCTAGTAGTTTTTTTTGATCAGGATTAACTGGTTCAGCTCCCACATTTACTTGATCTGCTCTTAATCCTTTTTGGAACGATTTAGCTTGTGCGCCCATGGCTCTATCTCTTGCAAACTTTTGTCTCGCTGTTCTGTCTTGTAATGCTTGTTGAAGTGCAACTTTTTCTGCTCGATTGGCTAGATCCGTCTGCATAGCACTTGATTGTCTTTGCATCATTAATGCTGCCTCCGGCCCTCTGACCCCTTTTTGCTGTAAGGATACTCTGCCCTGTCTCATGGCTCTTTGCTGTTCTGGTAATGCCTGTTCTCTAATTAACTGCTGTAAACGCCCAACCTGTTGTGGTGTACCTTCTGTATTACTCCTAAAATCTGAGACTCCCGTTGTGAATTGTCCAGCTGCCTCTCTGCCTTGCATCCCCAATGCACCACGCTGATCTCTTCTCTGTATCGCATCTCCATATCGATCTAACGATTTTTGATACCCCAGTGTTTTTCTATCCTCGCCTGCCTGTACTCGTCTTGCGTCGAGGTCTCTTTTTGCTTTTCTTCCTGATGATCCCATTATTTAATCTCCTTTTGGTAGTATGTTTCAGTTTCAAAGAAACCGATTTTTAATAGCTTTTTAGTTATCGGATTCCTTTTTTCTGCCGATATTAAAAGTTTTTTTATCTTGTTCTTTTTAGCCCAACTTTCAGCCAATCCAATAAATTCTGTTAATACATTCACTTTTTCTCTGGGTGTTAAATTATCATCCACATGCCAGCAGTACTCTAGCCCTGTTGATTCCGTATCAAACATAAGTTTTGTTTCATCAAATATTGCTACCCCTTTAATCTGTTTATCCTTAATAGCTGCACATGCAAGACCATCTTTCTCTATAACATCAATAAGATTGTCAATTACCCAGTCCCTATCCCATGTGCTTATCACGTTCGTGTTTTTATTCATCCAATTAAAATAAGACTTTAATCTCGGTAAAATATCTATTACCTCTTCTATTTTAATGTCTCTATACGTTATCGCTTCCCCTTTCACAGTACCGCCTCCCTATTACTGATCTCTTCTCCAATAAGTGAGAAACCTCTAAAATTAAACTGATTATTTGAGATAAACTTGAACCGGATCCATCTTGCATATTCATTGATATGTGCAATCCTATAATCATCTACATTCGTGGATGTTTCGTAATATGCAGGATCATAAAATTCTGGGTTATAACCATCTGCTGCAAAGATAAAGACAAGGTTTTTTGCTAAATTAGCATTGTTATCTGGGGTGATGATTATAGTGACTGATACATCACCTGTATTCCCGTAATATACCTGTAACCTTTTGAATAGCTTATAAATATCTGAGACTAATATCTCACCCGTTTCAAATGACGCTTCAAAGTTCTCACCCCGATATTGAATATTTTTGTACATTTCCTCAACAATGCCTGTCGCTTTCTGCCCTATATAAAAGCTTTCACCCAATACTCCAAACTTCTTATACACAGGGCTATAGGTGGCTGTCTTAATTAAATATATTGTCCATCCCTGTATGCGTATGTCATACACATAAATACTACTGCCAATGATTAGATGGTACTTATAGTCATAATATTCACCCTCTAAATCTACATTCCTTAAAATATTCCGCATCTCATCCTTATTAAGAGCAGAGGAAAAGTTTTGAGTTGATAGATTATCAAAGCTTGTTGCAAGATTAACTGCTATCTGACCATTAAAGACTCGTATATCGTATTCATTAGATACGAACATCAAGCCCCCCTTAAATTCTAGGTTAGGAGGGACTTTAGCAATGGTATGGCCATCAATACAACCCACATTTGAGGTTGTTTGCTGGATACTTGTTGAGGTTCCTGAAACATCAGCTAAATAAATTCTTTTCTCAGAGAAAACAACGATCTGGTTATAGTCCAGGGCTAACCCTGTTAAGGCCGTATTATCATTACCCTGACCTGAAACATCTGATACTCCAAGTGTTGCAAAAAAAGACTCTATTTCTATCTCTGAGGTATATAAATAGTTAGGACGCCTTGCATTACCTACTCCAATTAATTTTTCGTCTTTAACTGTGATGTATTTTGGTTTAGGTGCTGGTGCATTTACTGCTGCTAATGTTGCGCCTAACGATCCATCTGCGATATTGTCCTGATACGTTGTGCTATCGTTATCGCTAATAGTAACTAAAAATTTAAGGTTTGAGCCTCCGGCCTCAGTACGATAGAGCTTTCGTGCTGTAGTTCCTGTAGGGCCGATAGGCAATGTTAAATCAATACTATTTGTGCTGACTGTCACTGTATTTGATACTGTGCCGGTGATTGTCTCTACCCCGTCTATGTCATAGGTCATGGCGTAGTAATAAGCCCCTGTTAATACACCAGCTACTAAATTATTTGCAGCTATTGGCGCACCCATTTCAACGGAGATTGTACCGTTATATATAATAAGTTGATCTGTCCCATTAGAAATAAATAATTTATCGTTTAGAACTGCAAAGGTACATTTTACTCCTGCTGTTAATCCATCATAAATTTCAATGGGTGATGTTAAAAAATCCTTATATACTTTTCCATCAATGATAATTATATTCTCTGTCTGTAATACCCCTACGCTATTAATATATCTAAACTGGAACATGCCATCTATCCCTTCTGCTCCCCCTACATCATAGACACTATTAGGTGCTAATACTCTCGATAGTCCAATAACATCATCAAAATTATAATTACTAATGTTATAAAGATAATCATTAGGAATAAATTTTCTCCCTCTATCATTTCGTATACCTTTAGTTTGACTTAATTTTATTTCAAACATTTACATCGTTGCCCCTGAGTTTGAAGTTTGCCAATTAAACGCATTAGAAATAAATAATCCCCCTGTTATATCTGAATTACCCCACTCAATATCCTTCTTAGCCTCTATTAAGAATATCTGTGCATCTATCTTATATGGGGCTGCTCTTTGTGCATCAATCTTTGATAACAACATATAAGTTGTAAGATCTATAATAGAGATCATATGCTCATCTGTTATGTTTATATCTCTCTCCATATCTGATATAAAAACAACATCATCATCATCCACGGTAATCGGCCTTACTCGCCTGTTATATAATATCTCTAAATTATTCTCTTTAACTTCTGCCCCTGTCTCATGTATAGCAACCGTAGTTTCTTCCACGCCCCTCGTACAATTAATAAATTCTGTGTCGGTCTTTGACTCGTATCGTATCTTTTCGGTCCCGATGGTTAAACGTCCATTTTGATCAGTGAAATTAGCTGTAGATGCAACCGTAATTGTGACATCCGCTATCTCCACATCTGCACTTAATGTTGTTGTGTCGTAATTGGTTGAAGAATCAGGATAAAAATAAATCTCATCATTCCAAATAGAGACAAACTGGGGTATTCCTGAGTAACTTTGGTAGGGGAATCGTGTGAGAGTAAAATTTAGATCACGAATATTTATCATGTAGCGTCTACCTCCCCTCCATATATAAATAGATCTATAACCTTTTCCCCTTATTACGTATTCTGGCCCCGTTATTGACCGTATATTCTTGCCTAACGGATATGAAAAGACATCCTGTATCCCCTTGGTGAATGATGCATACTGGTCTAAGCACATCATCAACTGTGAAACTAAATTCTTATTAGAAAATAAGGCATTAATGTTTTTGCCCGTATTATCGTCATTAGTATTCGTTTGGAACCTTATTCTAGCTATTATGTCTGCTACTATCATATTTTCTCCTATTTATATTGAAACCAAATATTGTTATGAAAGATAAATTCGGCTGACTGATATATTGTTAGAGTCAGTGACGTGCCTCCGTTCATTAGTAATATTCTTTGCGTAGCGTAGTAGCTGTTGTTGTATATGGTGACAACAACGCCTGTTGTGCTTGTTTCTCGTAAAATTCGCAGCGTCTGACCTTCAGCGTACCCTCCCGAAAACCCATAAACATACATTGAATCGCCACCCAAAGTTACATAATAAGCGGCCGTATTTGACGTATCGGGGTTGTTTCCGTGAGTTGCAGTTACATATTCTGTGGTGTGGAAAACCTGCTTTGATATTGGTTGGCCTTGGAACTGGTATTCGTACCAGTTAGTTTCTGCTGAGTTATCTAAAACTCTTTTCCATTCTCGGACATGAGTTGATGCCGAATCGTAATCAGCACTCATTATTTTTTGCCAGCCCGGATATAAAGACGCACCTATTTTTACGGTTTCTAAAACATTGAAATCTGAACTTGTGGGAAAATTAGTTGGAAATTCAATACCAAGGGCCTGACTTCCCAGCGACCATAGACCAGTCATCGTGCGAAACGGAGCAGCGGATAAGTCAATATTTGTATATGATTTATCTAAATCACCGGGAATACCTCCAGTTGTGACTAATCGCCATTCACCCCATACCCCAGTTGAACTATACCCACGTTCATATGTTCTGTTTTGCTCAATGTCATTTAACGATGACGAATAAATGTTTTGTCTACATATTTGGCGTATGCCAAGAGCCGCTGACGAGGCAGACTGAAAAACTCGAATAACTTCAATTGTTATAGCGTTAACATTAAGCGGACTAGGTAGATTCGATGACATGTAACTGCATGTGTAAATTCCAGAATCCGTGAGCGTATCGACATCACCGCTAAAATAAGCTGGTTCGACTAGATGAAGAGGCATATATTCGTTTTCTGTAGCGACTTTTCGCCAAGCTGAAAATGTTATTCCAGCCGCATCAGTCCACATACGAAAGTAAATTCGGCCTATTTGAACGCTAGTTGTCCCGCTTGCCGTATACAGAAATTGGGTTCCGTTATAGCTCCCACTATTGTATACCTGCAAAACCAATTTATCGCTCCAAGTGGGCATGTCGGTAGGGAGATTGGTTGCGTTTTTATCTACTGAAAAAATTCCTGTTGTTGTATAGTCGTTTAGCGCATACGCAGGACTTGGAATAACTAAATTGTACGGTACAAAATTGCCTGTTAGTGAATACCGACCGTCAAGAGATACTATCAAGGTGGTCAAATCAAGACGGGCGATCGAAAGATTTCCATTCGAAATATCAAATGAAATTGAATTTACATAATTATTATCTATCTCTACCGTCTCAAATGATACACCATCGTTACGAGTAGCAATAACTTTTTTGGCTGTAAAGGCTAAGGCTGAAATAAATGTGTTTTCATCTACTTCTAGTTGTTGCGGATTGTATATGGTAGTCAAAGCCCAGCCACCCCGACAATTCTTTTTCCACCGAGTGCGCAAATTCCATAAACTGGGCCTGTGAATATTGGGTTTTCAAGAACGATTGACCCCCCATTTGCATTTAACCTTATCCCAGTGTTCATAACCGCTGCTGAACCAAGAGATAAAAATAAAACTGAATCTGAATCGTTGACTAAAACTAATAATTTTCTGTCTGCGTCTGTTCCTCTAATGATCGAAGAAGTTGACCCGACGGTGACTGCAAAATTCACCGCCGTATCAAAATCTAAATGTCCTTCGATAGTCGTCACCGTCTCAGGTACGAACGGATCAGCTTGTGTCCCAGTCCCAGTGGATTTATGGAACTGAATCCCCTTTTGCTCGCTGATCCATCCGTAGTTAGTCATTACGCTACCTTTACAGTCCTCCCAGAATTAATTACTAGAATCGACTCTCCACCGACAGTAGATGTTGTGGCTATCCCAATCGACTCTTCATCGAAGACTGTTCCAGACGTATTCCCTTGTTCAACATTAGAATTTCCTCTACTTATTTTTACGTACTGACCTGCTACAACATTTACATTAGCGGCAACAGTAATATGCCCACTGAGCTTAACCCACGTAAACTCACCAGCAGAAACATCAACAGTCGGGAATGCGATCCTTTGTCCCGCTGTTGCGGCATCCAAAGTACCTATTTCGGCCTCACCTTCGAAACCACCCGGAACTATCATTCCCGGAACACCAGCGTTCAAACTTGCTGCTGCCCCGACCCACATATATTCGCCTATAGCCCTTGTTTTTGATGAGCTATCGTTTGGTGAAACAATGATTTCCTCTAAATAAATAACTGATCCCGCCACATACTTAGTCCGATGTTCCCCTGCCTCAAACACCTTGTTAAGGTTGTCTGTAGTGTTAAGCGTTATCGGGTTATATAGTGCTGCAAACATTAGGCTGAGATTGTGACTGTGCGGTTAGGAATTATCGCTAGAGTTACAGCAGAATCCGCGGTTGAAGTTTTAGCTATCCCGATTGAATTAACTGTCAACGTTGTGCCATCTGTTTCAACATCCGTTTCAGAATTATCTACTTTTACGAAATCGCCAGCAGTGATCCCAGCCTTAGCAGCAGCAGTCAAAATACCACTTGTTTGAGCCCAGAAGTAATGTGCTATTGTGATTGCAGTAGTGTTGAATCCTATGTTCGCCCCACTTACTAGCGTGGATATCCCCCTAGTTCTAAATTCCGCATCTAAAACTGAGCCAGCCACGATTTGAAACGGTGTTCCAACTGTAGCGAAACCAGCGTGAGCCTTGATATAAATAAACTCACCAGCAGCAGCCTTTGATGTATCATTAATTGTAATAACCGTACCTAATGGATACTCTTTAGTTGCTGATCCAGCATCTAGTGAATCAATATCAATAGTTTGTAAATTATTTATTGCTTTATATGCCATTTTTTTTATACCTCCTTATAAGTTTTTTTAAGCTTGTAATGCAGTGAATACCGCATTATAACGACGAGCAAAGCAAATCATGTTAAGCACAAGATAGGTTTGTGAACTCATTGCTGCTTGGTTTGGTAATCTCATGCTCAATGTATCCATTGGGCTTTTTGTCGATTCAAATCCATATTTCCAGTACATACGAAATGTATTTGTGGAAAGAATATACAGTTCGTTGTCTGTTGCGACCCCGTCACCGGTTCCGGTACAAAATTCGTCTACCACAAACGGAATCCCATTGAACTGACATCCGGCAAATCCGGCTCGTAAATCCTTGTCTGTAGTGAACTGTTGCTGGGACTGTTGACTGTTTAAAAATTTCGCAAGCACGAACGAATTTGAGATCATGAGATTAGGAGCATATGTCCCTGTTTCATCACTCATATTCTGACCTCTACCCATCAATACACGGAATTGGTTATTAATGTTTGCGTAGTTAATTGTGTTAGTCGTAGTATCACGTTCAAATAGCCACTCTGCTAGATCGGTGTCCGATAATCCACCATAAGCTGTTCCGCTAGCTCCCGCTGCGTCTTTCAAAGAATTTATTTGATTACTATCTGCTGCACTAGATGTATGTAGAGCTGTACTTAAATCTCTAACAGCATCTTGTTTCGCTAAAGAAATCTTTGTTTTGATTAAATCTTTGATCGCATTTGTGCCTGTTCCTTGTGAAAAATCCTTTAAATTAAAGGTAGAATTTGACACAAAATATTTCCAGTCGAACTCGGCAAATGTAATTTGCTGGTTAGCCCCAGTTGGAATTGTGTCATATTCGCCTGAAAAGAAACCTTTAGCTTCGTTAGCTGCGAGCTGTACTGGAATTTGGATTTTTGTTCCATCCGCTTTTTTAAGATGTGGTCTTCTTGCCATGACCATATAGAAATAATTTGCTTTTGCAAAACTTGAAGCTAATTCATCTGCTATTAGCTTGTGCGCCACAGCGATGGCCTCCTGAAGTTGGGTGCTGGATAATGACATTTTTTATACTCCTTAATTTATGTTTAAGGCACGGTCTAAAGCTTGGTCTACAGTTAATCCATTTAATGAAGATAATCCCTTATCTGAACTGCTTGAAGATGAATACATTTGATTTCTAGTAGATAGAGCTTGTTCAGCTGCTTTATTTTTTGCATTTTTGAGTGCTATATCTGAAACGTGAGATTTGAAATAATGTACCCAGCTTTCCGGGCTAACATTAGATCCTTTCATTGCGTTTAAAAAATCGTCTTTATCGTATTTAATATTAAACTCTTTCGCATAATTCGCTATTTGAGATAATTGTTCATCTTTTTGGTTTGAATAATATTGATCTTCTGCTTGTTTCTCTAAATTATTCTTCCAGTCCATTAATTCATTTACTTCATTAGAATGGGGTACTTGCTGACCTTGCCCTTCTGTTGTG
>TARA_R110000765_G_scaffold180549_2_pt1 | contig 23880 bp, 17 predicted proteins | sample TARA_R110000765 | Tara Oceans TARA_R110000765 (sample SAMEA4398168) | marine metagenome | biome: Polar Biome; feature: [MES] marine water layer (ENVO:01000295) within the mesopelagic zone...; material: water (ENVO:00002006), including particulate matter (ENVO:01000060) such... | reverse complement strand
CAGGATTAAAGATAAAATTAATTTAGATTCTAACACTACCGCTACAACAAAAACATATAATTATAAGACGAACGCTAGTATTATAAGAAGTGAAAATATAACTTCAGTTACTTTAAGTGTTGATGGCGTTATTATGAGAGGACCAACCGATTGGTGGAAACCAGTAATGATAAATCCTGGTAATATTTTAAGTATAACTGTAGTTAAAACTGTTGTTAGTACACCATCTTCTATTACATTATCAGAATCTATGGTTAGGTAACTATTCTCCGTAAATATCTTTGTTAGATTTACATTTATCTTTTATTAATAATTCTATAAATGCAAACATCTTAAGACCCTTTTTTTTACAGTAATTTTTTAATATAGAATGGGACTCTAAACTAATTTTGATGTTTTTTATTTTCTTTTCTTTTTTGTTGTTTGCCATAAGAGAGAGGTATTTTTTGCTATAATTATTAGAAAGTATGAAAATAGTATGTTTTTTTTCATATCTAATGTTTATATACCGTTATTTCCTTAAACTTTTGGGACAGGGGTTTGTATTTATAATAAAAAGAATAATAAACAATTTAAAAACAAACAGACATGGCAAATGGAAGTAAAGTATTTGTTTCTCCAGGAGTATATACCTCAGAGAAAGATTTAACGTTTGTAGCACAAAGTGTAGGTGTTACAACATTAGGTGCGGTAGGAGAAACCTTAAAAGGTCCTGCGTTCGAACCTATATTCATTCAATCATATGACGATTTTATCACTAGATTTGGTGGAACGTCACCAACAACTTACGTGGATTCACAAATTCCACAATATGAATTAGGGTATATAGCAAAATCATATTTAAGTCAATCAAATCAATTATTTGTAACTAGGGTTCTTGGGCTTAGTGGTTATGATGCTGGACCTTCATGGTCAATTAAAACTATAGCAGATATAGACTCAAGTGCACTTACTTTAACCGAGACAAAGTCAAACACTGGTAATACAATATATGAAATAAAATATGTGGTACCATTAACAGGTACTAACAACACAATGTCAAGTGCACATATATATACAGACCATAATTTTACAACAGCAGTTAGTCTTCCAGGTTTATTAACTCAATACGCTACAGATACTATAACATTAAATGATGGTAGTGCTCTAGCTACACTAACAGAAAGTTTTAACGCATGGGCAGCGGCTAGTGTCACGGTACAAACCCTCCAATTCGCAAATACACCTGTTGCAGCTTGTACAGGAACTACTGGGTGTTGGGTACCTAATGGGGCTATCTACCATTATGGATGTCAACCTAGTCTTGTTACAGGAAACACACAAGATGTTACAGCTAATAACTTACCATACTTGAGTGGAAACACTACTTGGTCAAACATATTAACTAGTCAATGTACCGATTTAACTTCTTATAAAAATGACCCATGGTATTATGGTTTATTCACATACAATAATGCTCCATGTTGTACTGGTGGAACTTATAGTGGTCTTTCATACAGTGTAACTAATTCATGGTCAGGTCTGACAGGAACAAGTACTAGTATCCCTTATTATTCAGGTACAGCTAAGTTTGCCATCACAAAATGGGGTTTTGGAGCCTCCGCTGCTAGTGAAACTTATGTTGGAATAACAGCATTAACAGATTATGACGGTCTGGTGGTATCAACCTTAAGGTCGAGAGGTGTAAGTACTCTTGCTTCAGGTGGTCCAGTATATGAAATAAGTGGTGATACAGTAGCATTTGATTGTTCGGGTAACTACGTCAATGTACTAGAAGACCCATTCGCGTCCTTTGGAATTAGTGCAAGGACCAACGCAAACAATATATACACTTTTAAAACTTCTATGAGTAACACTTCACAAGATTATGTATCGAAAGTATTTGGTAGAAGTCCTTTTGATAAAAAGAAAGAAGACGTACCATTATTTGTAGAAGAAACATACCCAGGCCTATTAAAATATTTATGGAATAAAGGGCATGTAAGAGGACTTCAATGTTGCTTAACTTATTTACCATCAGCGAGAAATACCACCAACACCGACACTATTGCGTGGAAGATGAATGAGTGGACAACACCAGAAACACCATATCTTGTATCAGAGTTACAAGGTAGTGATGTATTCAGATTATTTAAATTTGTGTCAATATCTGACGGTACAGCTGCAAATAGAGAAGTCAAAGTATCTATCGCAAATCTTTCTTTTGAAAGAGGAGAGTTTGATGTTATAGTTAGAGATTTCTGGGATACTGATTCAGCTCCAGTGGTGTTAGAAAAATATACTAGATGTAGTATGAACCCAACACTAGTTTCGTTTGTTGGTAGAAAAATAGGTACATCTACAGGAGACTTCGAATTAAAATCTAAATATATAATGTTATTTTTAGCGGAAGGAGTTCTAGACGGAACATATAACGGTTCATTACCTTGTGGATTTGAAGGGTATAGATTTAGAAGATACGGAAGTTGTTCAAGAAATCCATATATCGCATATAAAACTAAATACCTTACACCAGGTGAAGTTATTTTTGACCCACCTTATGGTTCGGGTAACGTTAACAATCAAACTCTAAGTGGTGGAGATAAATTAAGTAAAGTTTATTTAGGTGTATCCAACTCAACAGGAGCTGCTTACGATAACGATTTCTTTGATTATAAATCTAAACAGGCAGGTGGAGCTAATATATGTACATTAACAAGTGGTGATGATTGGCCAGTAGTTACAACAGGATTCCATATGGATTCTGGAGCGACGGTAGTTATTGGTGGTCAAGGAACATATATAGACTTATCTGGAACTTCATTAGCTGGTAAACAAGTATTTGATTGTGGGGCTGGTAAGTTTAGAACTGAACCAACATTAAGTACAAACCCATATAAGAAACTTAGGGCTCGTAAATTTACTATCGCACCTTATGGTGGTTTTGATGGTTGGGATATTTACAGAAAAACAAGAAGTAATACAGACGCTTATAGGATGGGATTAACAGGATTCTTAAATGGAGCATGTAACACAACTGAATTCCCTACAGCATCAGGAAGAGGCTCATTCAAAAAATTAAGTACTGACGAAGCAAATACAGATTATTTTGCATTCTTAAGAGCTATCCAGACATTTAATAATCCAGAAGCTGTCGATATTAATGTATTCACAACACCTGGTATTGATTATGTAGATAATTTAGGTTTAGTTAATGAAGCTATTGATATGGTAGAAGACGATAGAGCAGATTCATTATATATTACTACTACACCAGATTACAATATGTTTGTTACTGACACAACAGATGTTAGTAACATGATTGCACCAGAAGAAGCGGTTGATAATATTGAAGATTCGTTAATAGATTCTAATTATACAGCCACATATTACCCTTGGATTCAAGTTAGAGACTCGGCTAATAATAAACAGATATTTATACCACCAACATCAGAAGTTATGAGAAATATAGCTTTAACTGATAACGTAGCTTTCCCTTGGTTCGCGTCTGCGGGTTACACTAGAGGAGTTGTAAACGCAACGAAAGCAAGAAAGAAACTTACTTTAGATGAGAGAGACACATTATATGTTGGTAGACTTAATCCTATAGCAACATTCTCAGATGTAGGACCTATTATTTGGGGTAACAAAACATTACAAATAAAAGAATCTGCATTAGATAGAATAAATGTAAGAAGATTATTACTACAAACTAGAAAATTAATTTCCGCTGTATCAATTAGATTAATATTTGAACAAAATGATGACATAGTAAGACAACAATTCTTAGACCTAGTAAACCCAATATTAGATTCTATTAGAAGAGATAGAGGTTTAACTGACTTTAGAGTTGTACTTTCTAGTGACCCAGAAGAAATAGATAGAAATGAAATGAGTGGTAAAATTTATATTAAACCTACTAGAGCGTTAGAATATATATTTGTAGAGTTCTTAGTAACACCTACAGGAGCGTCTTTTGAAGATGTTTAGTATTTATAATAAAATAAAGATATGAAATTTGATAAGAAAACATTAAGTGAGGCTATTGAGTCAGAATTGGTCGGAAGCAAGCACTTTACCAACGGTAAAAAACAGAACATTATTGTAAATGAATCTCAGTTAGATAGATTATTAATGAAAGTTAATAATAATAATCCAACAAAGATAAATAATATAATAATAGAAACGTTTAAAATTATTCGTAAAGCTATTGTTAAAGAAAATTTAGATTTAAATGTTCGGGACTATAGTGACGCCGTAATCTCAGAATCACAAGACGAGTGGAGAGGACATAATCCTGGAGCTTCTGCAGCCGCAGGAATAGAAAACATCATTAACAGTGTTACGAAAGCTTATGACATGATTAAGGATAGTGACACTAGAAGAAAGTTAGCAAACTCTATCACTAAATTAGGAAACTTTATGACCTATAGTGCTGAATTAGTAGGGTCAGGTTCATCACAAAGAGCTCCTAGAAGTTATGAAGATGTTTCTGACGACTTACCTTATCCAGAATTAGAAGAAGGTGTAAAACCAGATTTTTTAGACCTTGATGGTGATGGAGACAAAAAAGAGTCAATGAAAAAAGCTTCTAAAGAAGTTAAAGATGATGTCGTAGAACAAGGTGTAATAGATAAAATGAAAATGAGGAATGCAGAAGGAGGAACGAAGGAAACGGAAAAGGGTGGGAAATTAGTTTCGGTTGACGCAACTCCAGAAAACGAAAAAGTAACAGAAACAGTTAAAGAAGAAAAAGAAAGGTTAATTCGTGAGGACATAAAAACGATGAAACGAATTATTAATCCGATATCTAAAATATAATAGATAAGTGATAAATCAAAACAATATATTATCTGAAGTTACTAGAGTTCGTGAAATAATGGGCTTACGTGAACAACGTAAGAAAACAATAATTACTAACACTATTAAATCCGATGTCGACGTACCAATACCACCAATTAAAGGAAATTATGGTGTGGGGGAATCAAACCCAACAAAGTTTATTGTTGAGTCTGTAGACACAATAATGAATTCACTACCACAAAAAGCTAAAAACATGTTAGTAGAGGGTGAGTTACAATTAGTACAGATTACTGTAAAGGCTGGAGCTAGTAATTATTGGGATAGCACGACTGGGCCTACTCAGTTCGACCACGAGATAGTGGGTGACGAATACATACCAACAACTGATGGTAAAGGAAAAGGGTTAAGTAAAGATGGTTATGACTTAAATATGGAACTTGCTGAACTAAGAGCTTCTACATATATTGAAAAGGTGAAACCATTATTAGAGGCAGAGGGTGTAGTTGTTGGTGACAAACTTTCTCAAATACCTCAAGGTATGGTAGTTTATACTGGGGGTAAAAATGACAAACCTACGTGTACTACCGACTGTGGACAAGTACTTATATTAACTTTATCGTTTATTTACACAAACACAATAGAAAAAACAATAGATGTATGTTTACCAGAAATACAAATCACTATTGGTGTCCAGGGAGTAGCTGTTGATGAACACGAGTGTGATGAGGCAATATTTAAAGTTAGTGTGAACGGAGCCAAAATTGGTATCGCTAATTTAAATAATGGGGTTTTAGATAGGTATATTGACGGGGGTGGTTGGAGTAAAATGAAAAATACATGGCCCAAGAGACAGCTTGGTGCACTGCAAGGAAAGGCCCAAGAAAGCTGGTACAGTAATTTACCAGGAAGAAAATCTCCAGGAAGAGAAACAGATAAGGTTCAAGGTGGGGTAAGAAGTTGGACAACAATGATAGACACTGAGGACGAAAAATTTAACTGGGGAAAGGAAAATATTTTAGAAATTACACCATTAGTTTTTAACAAAGGTAAAAAGTCTTATGTTAAACTAAAAGACGGGACGGAAGTACAGTTATGTGGTCCCCAGGCAGGGTTCCGCCCTTGTGGTAGCCATAGTGAGGTTCCTAAAGTTACTATAAAAAACACACCAGAAACAGCAGGCCAATTCGCGACAGTTTATGACGCTCAACCAAACATAGGAAAGTTAACTTTTGGGAGTACTGAGACAACAGAATTATTAAGATTAGATAATTGTGGGGTTCCTATTGAAACCGAAACGGTGAGTACAGAGGGGTAGAATTAACTAACCAATAAAAGTGTAGCAAAATATCTTATTCCTTTGTGAGTGCGTTCTATAAGTCTCCCCTCATACGTGTAAGAAATATGCTTTTCCCAGTACACACCAACTAAAGAAATTCCTACTCTCGTAACATCTTTTTCTAACATACCTTCTTTATGTGAAGGAGAACTATCCCATTGACCAATAACGTATATAGCATCTTCCACATCATTACCATCCCCACCATACGAAGTCACACACTCAACAGCAGTCCCAACCCATTTAACACCGTAATATCTTAATCGGTCAGTAAATTCCACCAACTCTAACTCGTGGTGACCAGAAGTACAAACATAGTTATTAGGATAACCATTTTCAGATAAGTAAGTGCTATGGTGTTGAGCAGCTTCCCAAACATTAGAATCAAAAACCAAAGGCTCAACACCATGTTCTATTCTATAGTCATTTAAAGCATTAAAAGTTAACATATCTAATTCAGTTTGAGAATAAGATACTAAAGTTAAGAGTAATAATAATATGGTGATTAATTTTTTCATACGGCAAATATACGATTTTTTGGTTAAACTACAAAGATAAATTGGGGTATTTTTAGTCCTCAGGTAATAATTTTCCTCCATTAAGAAGAATTAATATAGCTATAGACGGAGCTAAAAAAGGAGCTTTTAACACGTGTGTTAATATATAGAAAGTATACCAACCACTAGTCGGTGTTCCGTTACGTCTATCCTCAAATGAAATATAGGATTTTCTAATTTCTTCAGTATTAATAAGTAAGAAAATCATCATAATGATTTCTGAACAAATAAGGTAGGTAAGTAAGATTTCTAATATTGACATAATAATTGGTTTAATTGGTTAATAGTTCTTTTAATGTATACGAGTAAATTGACTTTATTGTTACAATAAATAAGAGTTAAAACATATAAATCCGAAATAGTTTTTAAACGAATACGATTCTTGTATTAAGAATTGTACCATACCCTCCTTATAATATATAAATCCTTTATTAGACGTTTGAAGGTTAATTATATTATAGGTTATTCCACCGGCAGTATTTACAGTAACCTCATCTAATATAAAATTTAGATTAACAGAAGTACCACTTATAGTTACGGAATAGGTGGTGGTATCTACTACAATACTATTGATTCCAGTAAAGTAACCACCAACTTCAGAAGAGTAATCAGTACTATCTTCATCAAACGTACCACTAAAATCATTTATTTCGGTAGACACATTAAATACGTAATCATCTAACACCATAGTTTGGGCATTAATTAAGAAAGGTAGGAATAATAGTAGGTATAATATTTTTTTCATAGTATGTATTTTAAATTGTACTACAAAGATAAGTAAAAAATATGAATTAACCAAATAAAATAGTATTTATATTATATGAAAAGAACTATTATTATAAATGAAAGTCAGGTTAAATATATTTCTAATTTAATGGAGGGTGATGATATAGAAACTAAGGTATTAAGAGGGTACTCTTTTGACTGGGACGATAATATTTTATATATGCCCACAGTTATTAAAATGATTAAATATGATGGGAACGAATGGAAACCTGTAGAAGTTTCCACACATACCTTTTCTAAAGTTAGAGATGATAAGAATTACAAATTAGATGATGACGCATTTTATAATTTTAGAGAAGAAAAAGAATTTATAAAAGACTTAAAAAAAGCACTAGAAAATCAATCTTTTGCACCTTCTTTTGACAAGTTTAAGGAGGCTTTAATATACGCAAACCCAATATCAATTATAACCGCTAGAGGGCACCAACCAATAACATTAAGAAAAGGAATGGACTTAGTTATATCACGCACCTTTAATGAAAATGAATTATCTACTATGTTATCAAATATACAAGAAAATTTTCCTGAAACAGAATATATGACACCAGATAAAACTCTTGAGGTATATTTGGATAGTATAGACTATCACCCAGTCTCGTCCGAACATTTTTCTAATAAATTTGGTACTGATTTTAGTTCCGCTATTAATCCTGAAGAAAATAAAAAAATAGCTTTTAGAGATTATGTTGGAAAAGTAATAAACGGAGCTAAACAAATGGTAGGTAGTAATTATAATAAGTTGTCTATAGGGTTTAGTGATGACGATTTAGGGAATATAAACGCAATGATAGAGTTTATTAAAAATGAATTACAAGAAGAATTCCCAGATACAAAGTTCATAATTTACGATACGTCTAAAGGAACTAAAGAAAAAATTGTGGTTAAGAAGGTATAATTAAATATTTTTTACCATAACCGTATATTTATAGTAAAGGAATTTAATTCCGAATAATAAAAAATAACTAGAAAAAAAAACTAAATACAATGGCTGATTTATTAATGAAAATGCCCGTACCTTACGAGCCGAAGAAAAAGAATAGGTTTATTCTAAGATTTGATTCGTCTTTAGGCATTAACGAGTGGTATGTGGAAAGTACATCTAGACCACAAATAACAATTAATGCTGTAGAAGTACCATTTTTGAATACGTCAACCTATGTTGCTGGTAGATTTACCTGGGGTACAATTAATGTAACCTTTAGAGACCCTATTGGTCCTTCAGCTGCACAAGCACTTATGGAGTGGGTTAGAATGCATTCAGAGTCAGTAACAGGTAGAATGGGTTACGCTGCAGGATATAAGAAAAATATAGATTTGGAATTATTAGACCCGACAGGGGTTGTAGTAGAAAAATGGATTTTACAAGGAACATTTTTAACTGACGTTAACTTTAATGATTTATCATATAGTGATGATGGGTTAGCTAATATAGCAGCAACACTAAGACCTGACAGGTGTATCTTAGTTTATTAAAAAAAAATACATAAATTATATAAAACCCTTTTATTAGGGTTTTTTTATTGCCTATCACTTGACTTTAATTAAATACTTATCGATGCTTATTGCGCAACCTATTTAACAATATATATATAAAAAATAAACATATATGTATTTACAAATATAAGATATGTATTAAATTATAAGCTATGCAAGAACAAATGGAACATCAATCATCACATATAGAATCTATTTTACCATATGATTTGGTACAACTACCATCACAGGGAGTTTTTTATCCAAGTGGTAAAAAAACAGTAAAAGTCACTTATCTTAACGCTTCAGACGAGAACTTATTATCTACGCCATCTATGATTGGAAGTAGTAAACTAGTCGTTACTCTTCTTAGTAGAAAAATTATGGACAAAGATATTAATGTGGAAGATATGGCAGAATGTGATAAAGAAGCTATTTTAATCTTTTTAAGAAACACAGCTTTTGGTTCTGAATATACTATAAAAGTAAAAGACCCACTCACCGATATAGAATTCGAAACAACACTTGACCTATCAGTGTTAAAAACAAAAGATATTAAGGTGGAGTTAGACGAAAAAGGTGAATTTGAACATTACTTAAAAGTATCCAAAAAGAAATGTAAGTTAACTTTATTATCCCCTACTCACGAAAAACAATTACAAGAATTAAATAAGACCTATAAGGACGAACCTATAAATCCATATATAACCAAACAACTAGAAATGGTAATTAAAGAAATTGAGGGTACTAGAGACCCAATGACTTTAGCTCAAACTATACAAATGTTACCAATTCGTGATTCACAAGAAGTTAGAAAAATAATCAGAGAGAATACACCAGAGCTAGACCTTAATATTAAGGTTACGACACCATCTAACGAGGAGATTGGGGTGCGAATAGCTTTTGGTGTTGAGTTTTTTCGTCCTTTCTACGGCATATAGGAATGCCCTTTTACAAGAGTTTTATTATTTAATGAAACATCTTCACCTAACGTGGAGAGATTTGTTAGTTATGCCTACCTTTGAACGAAGATTTTACGTAAATCTTTTAACTGAAGAATTTAATAAGAGAAATGAAGCAATAGAACAAGCAAATAACAAAAGGAAATCCTCATTCTAACTATTTATAATAAATAGAATTAGTATGGGCAGATTATTAAAACAGTTATTTATTGAACGTATTCTTTCAGGGGCAAAAGCATATCTAGCTTCACACCCTGAATTAGGAGTGCCTATAGGTATTTTTAATACAAAAGACGAACCAACCCACAAAGACCGAGTTAATTCCATAAAACGTTATGGGAAGAAAGGTAATCCAGAATCTTATAAACTAGCCTTATTATTGGGTATCGAAACCCCAATTCCTTCTTATGTAAAAAGTGATGCTGATAAAATAAAAGATTTAGAAGGTCAGGTTGAAGATTTAAAAAGAGTAATACTTGACGATAAAAAGTCCCAAACTAGGGTATCAGCGTCAGGAGGAGGACTAGGTTCCAAATTCTACTCAATGTTGGAGACCATTAACAAGCAACGTACCCCAATGGCCGATATGAGTGTGGGGGATATCCAACAAATGACCTCACTTATTAGTGATATGAGTAAAAAGTCTTTTGATGTGGAGGCCAATATGGACCGAGTTTTAAAGTTATTTGCTTATGAGGATACGTTAGTTGTGGGGATGTCTAAAAGTCTTGGAATGTCAAATGTCCAATTATTAGACCAAGTAGAAATAATTAATCAGGCAGCGTTAGGAACTACTGATTATGCCCTTACCGCTAACCAATTACTGGATGTCTTTGTGAAGATTAGTAAGGAAATTTCTAGAAATCTTTACATTCCACCAGAAGTAATGCAAAGAACAGCACTTTTAACTAAAACTTTAGACGGTTTTGACGCGGCTAAATTTGCCGACGCCTTTGACAGTGTGGGGTACAGTCTAAAAGATGGGATTGGTGGTATAGACGATACAGATGCGGCTTTAACTGAAGTAATTGAGACGGGAAGAAGTATGGGTGTCGTTATGGAAAAATATCTTGGAAATATAGCTGGTAACATTAAACTAATAAACACATATGGTTTTGAAGATGGTGTGGAAGGATTATCTAGAATGGTAGCACGGTCTCAAGCTTTAGGTATTGATATGGGTAAAGTTACATCTTTAGCAGAAAAATTCTTAGACCCAGAGGGAGCAATTGATTTTGCAGCAAGAATGCAAGTTATTGGTGGTGCTGTAGGTGATTTGGCCGACCCATTTAAGTTAATGTATATGGCTACTAATGACCTAGAAGGGTTAGAGACAGCTATTATAGATACCGCAGCCGCCGCAGTTACATTTGATAAGGATAAAAATAAGTTTGTAATTTCTCCAGAATCAAGAAGGATGTTAAGGGACCAAGCAGAAGCTATGGGTATGAGTTATGAAGAAATAGCTGAAACCGCGGTTAAATCAGCAAGAAGAGCTTCAGTATTTTCTGAATTGGAATTTGTTGGTGATATGTCTGACACAGATAAAGAATTAATTGCATCGATGGCACAGATTGGTGAAGGTGGGACCGCACAAGTTAAAATACCTGGAATAGAAGAAATGGTTGATGTAACCGATTTAACCGAAAGTCAGATGGAATTATTAAGAAAGGAAGGTATGAAAGATTCCGATATATACGCCCAACAACTTACCGCAGCAGAAAAAACAAATCAATATCTAGCAGAATTAGAAGCAGCAGCAAGGGTTCAGGTACGTTTAATGGGTGGAAAAGCTTCAGATGTGGACGCCCAGTCTGCTTCACAAATGATAGCTAATACTTTACCAGGAGGACCTCCAGGATTATCATCTACAGAAAAAGCCAAGTTTGAATCAAACGCAACCACAATGGAGGGGTTAGACCAATCAGACCCCAATCAAAAGAGACAATACGATGACTTAAAAAAAGAACAAGAAGCATTACAACAGAAACTTTTAAGTCAATTTTCAGGTAAGGTTCTTACAAAAATAAAAGATATGTTCGCAAACTCAGAACAAGTACAAGGTGCAATTATAGGGCCTGATGGTGACATAACTAGAATAGATGATGAAGATTGGCACTTAGTAGGGAAAGGAGATGGGTTTCATGGTAGTAATGTACAAGACCTAAAAAGAGCAACAACTAGTGCTGGAGCTAACGGTGGTGCTGGAGGAGGACCTAGTTCTTTACAAGTTGGAGGAACAATAACACTTAAGGGGACAGACGACTCTGTTAAAGTTAGTGCAAAAGATTTTATGGCAGCGTTTAACTACACTAACGCTAATCAGAAACAGGAGATGCGTTCACAACTAAGTTAAAAATAATGTATTTATCAAATAAAAATAATAAAATATGTCAATAGGTACAAATACCGGTATAAAAGCAGCAGGAATGTTAGGACCTTGGAAACCAACCCCAAGTTCTACAAAGGCTTTAAGGACTTTTTTATTGGGAAAAAACCTACAAAGTTCTTATTTAGCTGACGGTAATCCAATCCCACCCCCATTCGGTATACAACCACCGGGTGACGAAGTAATAAATCAAACGATAGAACAATCAGTTATAAACCAAGAAACAGTTGAAGACTCTGGTGAACACTGGAAAGATATTAGTTTTTTAGACAATAGGTATGGTCCAGAAGGTGGGTATAAAGACATATTAACAATTAACACTAATAAGCTTTTTACAGAAACACACCTAGAGTATATAGTACCCAACACATTACAGCCAATAGGATTTATTCAATCTTGTTATAACCCATATGAGTTATATATGGAACAAAATACAAATATAGGGTCCGACAGTCAATTAATGTTAACCGCATTACCTATATTACGTAAAAATCTTTCAGAAAATCGAACACTAAATTTTGAGGATGGTAAGAACACATATAATATTAGTGTGACACCAGGAAAGACCTATTTGGATGGTGAAGACTACCTAAATAGATTATCCGGTAATTATAACGGTACTTCCGAAATAAGTGGTGCATACCAAAGTATGCACTTTATCCCAGATATTAACGCTTTAGCATTAAACGGGATATCATATCAAGACCCAAACGCTAATATTCAAGGAGCTGCAGACGCGATAGTTAATTTATTTGGTGGGGGTAATGATGTACCAAGCAATAATACTTCTGTACCCGCTCCTAGTGACAACATGATAAATCATATGGGGGCTGGACAACAAAGTAGGTTATTCGAATTTGGACTAGTTTATAATACATACAGACCAGATTACAGTAGAGTCCAACTACATTCCAACGTTACAAATGTTACACCATATTATTATGTAGGTTCTAAAAGTTCAGACCCATCAAGTTTAGAAAGTCCAGATGGAGCCATCCCAAGAAATAAATTTGGTCAAAAGTCAAAATCGTTAGTTTACGGCCCTTCTGTTGTAGCTAAAGAATTTGAAACAGTAAACGGTGTGGCATTGTGGCAACACTATCCATTAGTGTCTAATGGTTATTCTTACTCTGATGGTGGAGGGTTAGCGGCAGGATTTACTTGGTTCGGTAATATGTCTTTTGCTTCACTAGACGCACCACTAGGATTATTATATAGTAGGTCATTTAATAAACCAAAAAGGATAGGTAGTATTCTAGACCAAACCCAAAAACTTATAGATGCTGCCCCAGTAATGGGTGGAGCAAGAAGAAAACACGCGGGTCACGCTATAGACCAATCATCAAAAGTATTTAATGACGGATATAAAGATATATCTAAAGGTAGTGGAGCTAAATTTATAGATAAAGGATTATTTGGTGGTGAAGGGCCAACAGAATTTTGTAGAACATGGACTAAAGATAATCCGTATTATCAATTTAGTGACCTACAAAAAACTGACGGACTAATGAGGGGGAATGCAAGTACCATCTTATCTAAAACATTTGACCTTAATATTGCACCACACAAGGGTCAAAATATGGACGATAAAGGGGCAAAGAAATTTATGTTCTCTATAGAAAATTTAGCCTGGAGAGGACAACCCGAATTAGATACTTTACCTATTTCGGAAAAAGGACCTAATGGTGGTAGAATTATGTGGTTTCCACCATACGATATTAATGTGGGTGATACAAATTCGGCTCAATGGAACTCAGTAAGTTTCTTAGGAAGACCAGAACCACTATACACTTATAATTATACTGAAAGAATTGGTACACTATCCTTCCAAATGGTGGTAGACCATTCATCCATAATGGATGTTATTGCAGCAAAGGAACTAAGTAATATACCTGACCAGACAGCAGATAGTATATTGGAATCATTTATAGCGGGATGCAAAAAATTCGATATTTATGAATTAGCTGCCAAATATGGTAACTTATTATCCGCAATTGATTTAGAAGAAATATCTATACAAACTAATATTGATATTCCGGATAATTCCCCACCAGCTCCAGGTAATGACGGAGACGACGATAGTACAGATATTGGAGACAATACTGAAGCTAACTTAAATGAAGGGGGTGAAGGTAGTGGTATTTACAACGCACCACCAGTAACACAACATAATTTTGAATTTAAAATGGCGACAGGCGGTCAGATTAATACAAAAAAAGTTTTATCTAAATTAATTAGTGAAGAGAATTATTTTAAACATTTGGAGGAAAATGAGGAATTTGTTTATAATTCATTAAAAAGACAATTAAAATATTTTCATCCAGCATTTCACGCTATGACCCCTGAAGGATTGAATAACAGATTAACTTTTCTCCTACAATGCACTAGACCAGGTAGAACAATTCCCACCGAAACGGAAGACGGGGTAAGTTCAGTAGATGCAGACAACACAGCTTTTGGTGCCCCACCTATTTGTGTATTAAGGATAGGTGATTTTTATCACACCAAGATTGCAATAGATTCGGTAAGTTTTAGCTACGAACCACTTATATTTGATTTAAATCCAGAAGGGATTGGGGTACAACCAATGATAGCAAATGTATCTATGAACTTTAAATATATTGGTGGACAAGGATTAGAAAAACCAGTATCTGACTTACAAAACGCCCTATCAAATAACTTTTTTGCTAACACGGAAGTGTATAATGAGAATGCCGTCGCTACTGAAAAAACCACAGATATTAGTGAAACTGAAGCAGGTCAAGGAGCTATTTTAGATGCATTAACCCAAAGAAACACACAGCTAGTTCAGGAGATGAATTCAAATCTTGCTGATTTACAGGGTAATTCAGCTGGTGGACAAGGAACAAATTAACTATGGCTCAGATATTAAAATATAAAAACTTATTAAACCAATTTGTAGATTATAGTAAATCATATGCTTTAGATACAAAAAACCAATTAAGCACTATGGTGTTGAATGATAGTATGGGGTTAACCGAAGAACTTATGAACCAGAGAATATTTTTTAATGGGACCCTAGGAAATATTAATACAAATATGGTAGGTGTTCCACATAAGATAATAGACGACATAGTTACAAAATATACCCAACTAAAAAGTAATATAAATTCTGAAACCACACTAATCCAGTCACAATTAAACACACTAACCCCAAACAATAAAGAAAAAGAATATATAAAAAATAGTATGTTAAATAGCTTAGAAGATAAGATAACTAACATTACTAGTAGTATTATGTCAACAGTTAATAGTTTTAGGACACAACAAACTAAATTAGTTGGGGTGGTAGATATGTTAAATATGATAACAGTAAATTCTTATGATGGACAGTTTCTTAGTAAAACAGGAGGGATGGTAAAGGCATTTCAGTTAACCGGTACAACAGAATTAAATAAATTAACAACTGATTATAGTGCCACTTCACATACACTTAGAACATATTTACACAATTATGTATTACCTAACTTTACCAAAACTTACCCAGGTGGGGGAGAATATCTATTCTTCACCAATACTTTATGTACAAATGAATGTCTAAAGTTTAATTTTAGTGGTAGTTATAAGACCGAATTAGTTAAAATTATGAAATACAGAGATTCAAAACTATACGATAAATTAATTAATGTTGATGAAAATTGTATAAACGGTATAAGATTACAGACTCAGAGAAGTTTTAAATATCTTCTTAATAAAATTGTAATTAAGTGGACGGGCTATGATATTAGTTTAATAAGAAGTAGATTAGATAATGGTTTGTATGAAGGATATACATATGCAGATAGTAATTTAGTTAATTTTGTAAGTACATATGATGTAGCATACGGAATTAATAGTGGTACTACCGCACAAAACATAGTTAGGCAAGAATTAAAAAATAGAAATGTTGGTGTGAATAATGGTAATTTTAACCATAAAAAAATGAAACAACTATACATTAGTTAAAGATGAGCTATTATAATAGATATAATGAATTTGTTGTGAATGGTGACTATATTATGGTGCCATTCATAAAATTAGTTCTAAAAACTAGTGATAGAGAAACAGTTTATAAAGTTGGAAAAACAAGAATGGATAAATTATCACAACAATATTATGATACCCCATATTTTGGATGGCTTATTATGCAAGCCAACCCACAATATGGTGGACAAGAATGGAATATTCCCGATGGAACAATTATTAGGATACCACATCCATTAATGACATCACTAGAGGAATATAAATCAAAGGTGGATAAACATTTCCTCTACTATGGCAGATAAGTTAAATAGTGGTGATATATACACAAATGCGGTAGGTAACAATCTTGTGGTCGTAGACCCAAATAAGATAGTAACAAACGGCAAAGTCAAAGACAGACTAGCAGACGCTGAAGATATGGTTATGTACGCTAACCTTACCGCTAGAATATTTCCTAGAAGTAAAATCATAGCCGGTGGTGGTGCTGGAGACATGATAAATGTGGATATTTTTGATGGGGAGATAAATTTTCTAAAACCTTCAGGTACTGGTAATAAATTAAATACTGATTGGACTGAAGCATTTACTAATCCAGATATAAATAAGAAGGTCAAAACAGTAGACGAGGAAGGTAATACAACAGGTATTAGAACCGAAAATACTGTAGATTTCCAAGGATTTGGTATAACATCTATTAGTATTAAATTAAATACATCATACATTCCACAAGTCGCAATTAACTTTACCGACGTACGAGGGAAAACATTGTTTGAACAAGCTAGAGGTAATACCCCTTATACAGCTTTTTTTCATTTACCATACCCAACATTTTATTTAACCGTTAAAGGGTATTATGGAAAAGCAGTCAAATATCAGCTAATGATGGAAAAATTTAATTCTAGATTTGACCCATCCAGTGGAGATTATTTAATTAGTTGTAATTTTATTGGAAATCACGTTGCTCTACTTAGAGACATCAACATGCATCAGGTATTGACAGCCCCATATATGTACCCAACTAGGTGTGATGATGATGGTTGTATTACTAATACTTTTGGTAAACAAACATTAAAAGAGGTTTATAGAATATATAGGGAGAAAAAATTAGTTTCTGATAATTTTCCTGAATCTGCAGAAATGACTACGGTAGAACTTATAGAAAAAATGAAAGTCATTGATAATGATATGGGTAAATTATTTGGTGAAGCAAGTTTAGAAATGACAACTGATAAGTTAGAGTACGAAGGGTTACTAAAAGACTTAAAGGTAGCCCTATATCAATCAAATGAAAGTTGGAAGAGTGTATACTTAGACAAAGGAAGTTCAGAAATTATACAGATACAAACATCTAGTCTAGACGGTTCTGGAAAAACCGTAAATGTTTCGGCCTACCCAATAAAAGGTATAAGTTTAATTCCAGCAGGTGAAGACCCAGCAGCTTATAAGCAAGGAATTATGGAAGTAGCGAAGAAAAGTTTTGATAATATATTAGAAAAGTTTCACACTAACGCAACAGAGAATAAAACGTTTGGTCCCCATAGTGAAAGTTATCCGGTAACAACCGACTTAATAACCAAGTATAAACATATCTTTAATACACAAATACTTAACGAAGACGGCCCATCAGTCTCATCTGTGAAATTACTAACCAAGTCAAACCCATGGATAATTTTAGACGGGTTTCATGGAACTATAATTAAATCAATAAAAACCCATGAAATAGAATTTAAGAAGAAGGCAGAAGATATGTCCAAAGCTGTAACTGAAATTCTTAACACTAAAATAGAAACTGAATTAGGATTCAAACCAACCATAAGAAATGTTTTTATGATTATACTTGCGGGTGCAGACACTTTCCTTAGACTTATGGATGATGTACATACTGTCGCCATGTTAAATAAAAGTAACCCAAAAAGGTTAGAAGTATCAAAAGATAGCAATAATAAGGACATAGTTTATCCGTGGCCTCAATATTATGTGGTAGAAGAAGAAGATGAATGTACCACATCTTCAGTACTTAAATATCCTGGAGCTAAAGATGTTATTGAACAAACTGGAGCGGAAGACTCAAGCATATGGCCTGAAGTACTATTTGTGGAAGAATATACAAAAACAGCAATATACAAATCTTCCGACTATAATTTAGAAACACCTAACCAAGCATATATAAAAGATTTTACACCAATAACTCTACTTGACTATGGGTATGTGTCAGAACCATACTCTCAATCTACATATTTTGTTGATTTATTGTGGGAAATTCTAAATAGAGCACAAATGAGTACCACATTAGGTAGTTTTGCGACAAGATTTCATCAAAAGGTGATGCAGGTATCAGAAGTGTTCCTAGAATTAGGGAAGTATGACGGAACAAACTTATTTAATAAAATAAAAGATTCGTACTCCCTAAATCAATTTTTTAGTGAAATAACTAGTATATCTCAGTTATTTAAGACATTAGAAATTTATGATAAAACAAACTATGATTTATATATAAAAAGTAGGTCTATACCACAATTTTTAATTAACAATTCTAAACAATTTCATATCAGCCCGTTTCCTTCGGACTTTACGTACACCCAACAGAATTTTGAAAAGTCAGAACAATACTTAAAAAAAGTTAAAACTGTTGCTAGCCCATATGATTTAGCACCAACAATATTCGCGGGGCCTACTCTAGGATGGCTTCAAAATAATTTTGCTAATGGGCAAATTTTACAAAGTGGGATGGGTGATAAATTCTATAGTATCTATAAAGGCTTAGAGTGGGATGTTGGGTTCACCTATCAGTTAACAGATACGTTTGGGGTTAGATATTTCACGGAAAGCAAATATTGTTTTGGTGACGGGAGTGGTCTAGCAGAAAATGTTTTAGGTAGATTCAACGATAACCCACAAAGATTAAGTAGTAACCCAGAACAATTCTATGAAGATTTTGAGACTGCAATTACAGAAGCTACAATAAAAAGAGTGCCGACAGTAAGTACTGTTAATAACCTTACAGTTTCTGAGGATAACTATGATTTGTATACATCTATATTAAACACACCTTATTTTATAAACGCAGTAATTGGTGGGGTTAATTTGGAAATATTGGGAGCTACAACAAGTCCTTATCTTGCCGCGTCATATTTATTTCTTAATTCATTACCACTACCAACATTTAGAGAAAAAGTATTGATAAAAGGTGATACAGAAGACGACACAGAGTTCGGTCCGTATATTTCAGAATTATTTAACCAACTTCCAGCATTACATAATGTACCCCTATCGTTACTATTAAGGGTAGGTTCTATATGGCATAGATATAAAACCGCAATAAATGGAGGTGGGGACATTCTTAACGCAAATACCTTTAATGATTTAGGTGGTACACTAGGACCAAAAGAAGTGTACGATGGTGCAGGAGGGTCGTTAACAACCCTACTTAGTTATGTTGATAGTGCCCCTTCATCAGTATCTACATCCATAGACGGTACTCAAGATTTTGGTATATATAGGCATGTTATTACTAGTTTGCATTATATTGTATCAGGAACACTTCCCAACACTACACCAGCAACGGCCCTAAATAACATCCTAGACCCAACGGGGGGAGTTGGAGCCCCATTAACAATTTCTATAAATCAAAATATTACTAGTACAATTAACCCTAATTTTAAATTTTATGATGTTTCATTAAATTCTAATAGTATAACAAATTCTAGTTTAAAGGCTGAGGGAATAGATGGAAATTATTATGTTCTTTATCCTTCCTCCGGAGCATTAACTGATAGTGAAGTAGACAATCAATGGACAACAACAGGAGGATTATTCTCTACAAGTAATGGAGCTTGTAGGTTAGCGTGGGGATTATCCAACTATGGGTACTTTCAACATAATACAACATACCAACCTGCAACCCACGAATATTTTAAATTAATAGACAATCAAAAAGAAGAACAAGATAATTGCCAATTAAGAGAGGATGGAACACACTCAACAATTGAAGAACTAAGAGGGGTTTTTACTACAGAACAATTAGATGAATTCGAACGTCAATTTTTAGAATTTGCAAGTGTGGACAGCCCAAGTATGGGGATATGGTCACTAAAAAGTATAGTTAAGGATATTATGGTTGTCGAAGAGGAATTTATCCCAACAACAACAGTCGCTATGAGAACTGAAGAGTTATTAAAAAAAGGACAACTTAAAAAGATTTCTAAAGTTATGAGTGAGTTTTTAAACACCCATTTAAACTATGCTCATATCACCACCACCGCACTTAATGATGTTACTGGGTCCTCATCGTTGTTACAAAAATTAAGAGCGATTAAAGAAGAAGACCCAAGTTATAATTTTGGTGATTATACCGCGTCTACAGTTACAATCCCATTAACCGTTGTGGGATTAACATCACAAGAATATAGAGATGTTAGGATATATATAGGTGATTATTACATACAAAGTGGTCCACAATATACTATATTAACCACCACGACTAACGCCAATCCGATGTTTAGGTTTTTTACTACCATTACAGATAGAGGCATAACTTTTAGTTCACAAAATATAAAACAATTTGCACCATTCATTAGGATGTATTCTTCTTATTGTGTGGTTAATGGTACGATAGACGCGGATGCATATCTTAATATATTTTTAGAGGGAATGGAAAATTTATCCACCGAACAAGTTAATTATTTAGACCAATTAATTAATACCTTAAAAACAGAAGTAAAAATAAAAGATGACAAATCTAAAAGTATTGGTATAATAGAAGATATGGCAGACAGTAGAACTGCAGTGGACGCAGATGATTTAAAATTAGATTTATACAACCAATTTAAAGTGTTTAATGATAGATGGGTCTCAGGATTAGATGTTAAAAACCACACACTGTTTGAAAGATTTTTATTTTTTGATAGAGCGAATAGAGATATTGGAGATAAGGCTATTATTAATATATGGGACATTCTTAAATTAGACACACCATTTGATGTAGGAAACGATAAGACACTAACCCAAAGCGTATCAAGTTATTTAAGTACAATATTAGCAAATAATTATTTTAATTTTATACCCTTACCAGCATATATTAATTTTTATCAGGTAGGTAATGATAATTCCCAAGAACAGGGTAACGCTATGTTTAAAACTTATACCACCGTAGATTATTTAGATTCTGCACCAGCATTTTTATGTCAGTATGTAGGTCCCCCATCATCACAGTTAAATGTTAAAACAACTAATAATGGTTATAGTGATGACGGATTTTCATTAAATTTAGTCACTAACAATCCTTTAGCTGGGCCAGATTGTGGTAACAAGAAGTTATCCAATAAAGTTATGGGATTCAATGTTGACTTCGGTATACCAAATCAAAATATATTTGAATCTGTAACTTTAGACCAATCACAATTTACTAATACTTCAGAAAGTTATCAAATATTACAACAAATGGCTGATTCAGGAGCTGGAGGAGCGACTAGCATGGCCTCTAGTTCTTTATATAATATATATGCTAGTAGGTCGTATACCGCAACAATAACTTGTATAGGAAATGTAACCATACAACCAACAATGTATTTCCAATTGAGATATTTGCCTATGTTTAACGGGCCTTATCTAATTCTAAGTGTAGAACACACTATAAGTCCTAATAGTATAGAGACTTCTTTTAGTGGTGTAAGGGTACCAGTACCTAAATTGCCAAATATTAGTGATTTAACACAAAGAATTAATCAAAAATTATATGTTGCAGCTGAAAAGAAAGTAAAACAACGAGTTGAAAATAAATATTATGACGATATTAACGCTACACCGAAACAGTTAGATTTAACTAAAGAAGATACTGGATTTATAGACTTTGATTCCGAGGAATTAGAAATAGCTAAAAATAATGACCCAGTAACTTGGAGTTATCCTATATCAATAGATAAGATAGAGAAACAACCGACAACTAATAAAATTGACGTACACCTAGGAATTGATTTAAGACCTATCCCAAGTCAGTTTAGTGAAGCAAATAGTAAAAGTGGTATGACAGTCCACCCAATAATCGGTGGGGTTGTAATAGAAACATTAGATGGTTGTAAACCACAACAATCAAGTAAAGGGTGTGGTAAGTATGGTAATTATGTAAAAACTAGAACTGAAGTGTTAGGGTCAAGTGCTTCATTAGGTGAGACAGTTTATTATGTTGTTATTTATGGTTTCTTAAGAGAAGGGAGTGTGTTAAAAATGGGAACCCCAATCGGTAAAATTACTGATGAGAATATCATTATGAAGGATGTAGCGATTGGTACAATGGGAAATAGTGGACCATCTAAAGGGTTACACACCCACATAGAAATAAAACGTGGGATTATTAACACCGAAGGAAATACAGTAGAACATTATATCGCACCTGAAAACATGTTACCAAATTACTATCCTTAATCAAATAATATTTAGATATGTCGATTAACAGTTTACATGATATTTATATAATAAGAAAACTATTTTATTATGATTGAAGAAAATTTAAAACAAAAACTAGGGAATTTTTTAGGGAAAAAAACTGATAATGTTGTAGAACATGGAGAAAACGATAACGGTAAAGAAGTTTGTGATTTAGATACCGGTATATGTTATACAATTAGAGCTAAAGACGGTTTAATAGAAAGAGTTGATAACACTATTAGAGTAAACAGACAGGTTAATGTTGAATCACCTTCTGGAAAAGTAAAACAGTTATTAAATGGATAATAATATAGAAAAAAAATTATTAAAGGAATTAGCTAGATTTAAACAAATAGGCTATAATAGTGATAACCTACAGGAACAGACTGGGTTTGTAGATGGGTCTATGGGAAGTCATGTAGAGAGATTAGCTAAGAGGTTTAATATAGACATGTCCGAACAAGAAGATATTGAAGAGCCGGAATTAGAAGATGAAGTACCAGCAGACATAGGAGGTGGTGCCGAGTTAGGGGGAGAAGTAGCAGATGTAGGAGGAGAAGAAGTGGTGACAGACGTAGAAGGTGAAGAAGGTGGTGAAGAAATAGCCGTTGACGATATTGATACTGAGGAACTAGCTACCGATACTAGTTCTACCGAAGTAGATGTGACAGATTTAGTTAATAAAGATGATGAAATAAGTGACGAACTAACAAACCAAACCGACATACTTTCTAAAAATACAGAAAGTTTAAATGACTTAATGTCAAAATTAGGTGATTTAGAAGGGCATTTAAGTTCTATGGACGATATGGTTAATAAGATTTCAGATTTAGAAAATAAAATTGAAAGTCTTAGACCCAAAACACCAAAAGAGAAATTAGAGTTAAGAAAATATGATAGTGGTCCATTTAATAATACACTTTCAGATTTTTTTACGGATAAAGAAGAAGTTTTTGACAAAACGGGAAAAAAACAATATATTTTAACACCAGAAGATATTGAAAACTACAATGAATCCGACATCAAACAAAGTTTCCAAGCCGCACCAGAACCAACTACAGGATTATATACACCTGGTTCAGTATCATAAAACAAAAGAGTAAAAATCCACCATTAATATTATTTGACTATTAGTTATTATGTTTTTATATTTAAACAAAGAATATATAATTAACATTTTAAAATAAT
>TARA_R110000765_G_scaffold9042_3_pt1 | contig 23937 bp, 21 predicted proteins | sample TARA_R110000765 | Tara Oceans TARA_R110000765 (sample SAMEA4398168) | marine metagenome | biome: Polar Biome; feature: [MES] marine water layer (ENVO:01000295) within the mesopelagic zone...; material: water (ENVO:00002006), including particulate matter (ENVO:01000060) such as...... | reverse complement strand
GTGGCCGCGGTAACTGGATTGTATGTTCAGCTAACGTTGCTTCAGCTCTGTCTGCTGCAGGAGTTCTCAACACACCAGCTCCACTTTCAAGTGGCCTGAATGTTGAAACTAACGGTAGTACATTCGCTGGTAACCTTGGGACAATGAAGGTTTATATTGATCCATACGCAGCATCAGACTACGTAACAGTTGGTTATAAGGGTGCAAATCCTTATGATGCAGGTCTCTTCTATTGCCCATATGTTCCCCTCACTATGATGAGAGCAGTTGGTGAAAATGACTTCCAACCACGTATCGGATTCAAGACTCGTTACGCAATGATTGCTAACCCATTCGTTACTACTGAAGCAGGTGTAACAGACGAAATCGGTAATGATGGTGAAAACCCTTACTTCCGTACTTTCCAAGTTACAAGTATTAACCAAGGCGTTTAATCGTTAGGTAAGTAAAACTATTTCAAGGGTGCTCTTAATTGAGCACCCTTTTTTGTGTCTAGTTGCAAGGATAAATAGCTATATGAATAGCACAGAACCAGAAACATTCAATCCGTTTATTCCTAACAAATACATGTTTGTTATCGAGGGGATTAACGACGTAACTTTCAATATGACTACTGGTTCCGTTCCAGGTTTGACAGTCGGAGCAGTAGCAGCACCGTATGGTGCAAATAGTGGAGTAGTAAGTGGTGATAGAATTGCTACTGAAGAAGTATCGCTGACCTTCACCTTAGACGAAGGTTTCAAGACGTATAAGACTGCATATGCATGGCTGACTGAATCGGTTACAAAGGATGTATCTAAGGATGTAACTATTATCTTACATACAGCACAGAACACAAAGAATGTTTCAGTTAGGTTAGTCAGAGCAATTCCAACAGGATTAAGTGCCATCGAACTGACAACAATTGACGAAGGGATTGAACCAATTTCAATCACGTTGAGTTTAGCATGCGACCGCATTGAATTTCTGTAATCCGTATATGTATAAATAAACACATGTCTTGGATAACTATACCTGCTAACCCTAATTGGGAATACGATACTACACCGCCTGATCCAGGCGCGGCTCTTTCTACACACTGGGCAAAAAGCGTTAATGGTATTAGAACTACTACCGCTGGCGCTGAGATTTACGTCAATTGTAGACATAAGCCGCTAAACCCAACTCAATCATCGATACCCAACGAAATTTCTAAAACCTTCTGGGATGTTGTATTTGATAGAGATGGCAATTATGTTCAAGCAGGCCGTGTGATGGATTTTGCCGATGTTGGTGCATTTACTCTTGTAGATAAGTCACCTGAAAAGAATACTGCGTACTTGTATACAGGACGATATGCATCTACTAACGGCTCATCAGATAGCATTCAGTTTGGTCAGATCACATTGTCAGAACCTGTGTTGCAAGTTCGTGCTACTGTTCGCAGCTCGTCTAGCACGAGTGTAAACTTAGGTGTTGCAACTGGGACTCTTACTGCTAATTCAACTTGGCAAGAAATAGGAGCAAACACTCCTGTGGCCGATTACGGTGATGCTCAGTGGTTCAATGGGACGAATACCAAGGTGACTGTAGGCGCACCGATTTCCGATGTTGGAGCAATTGAAGTGAAATTCATATTTTCTGACATCGAGGGTGTTGTTTTCTTATCTCAGCAAAACGGGGCAGCGCTCTATGGACTTTCCATTACTGAATCTAGGACAGTTGGAAATGTCCACATAGCATTTCACAAGGGAAGTTCGGCATTTGAGTTCATATCGCAATCGGGATTTTCTGCGGGGGAATTAATAACTGCTACAGCTTTCTATAACTTCACTACGTCAACATTTTCAATTAATGTTAATGGTGGAACTGGAGACGGAACACTTATTGGGCGACATAGTTCCCAAGGTTCCCTCAATCTTTTTCAAATAGGCGCAAATGGTAATGATACTTTCTTTACCAATGGGATAATTTCAGATTTAAAGGAATATGACACCGACCAAGTGACAGCCATTCGCCATTGGACAGCACTAGGCGCTACACCGTGGAAAGACACTATCGGAACCAACGACGGCGCACCAAGTGGCACCTTTCAGACTGTAACTGAATACTTTACATCACCCAACTACACTCTCGGTGCTTTATTTGCCGGAGACATATCAGATGTTAGACTCTACGGAGCAGCAGGAAAGCTCTTACATCGTGCGCAACTAAACGACTTCTCAGTAGGTAACCTTGATACTATGCCTGTGTTAGACTCTAGCGGTAATGGTAAGAACGGAGTATACTCAGGGTGTGCTGGTGCGACTGGCGAGGGCATTGACCGATCGGTTGCGGGAATCGTTGGGTTGGATGATGCGCGGTGGTTCAATGGGACTAGCACTAAAGTTGCACTTGACTCTGAAGTATCAATGGCGGGAGACTTTACGGTAAGCGGAAGCTTCATGCTTTCTGGTGATTTATCAGGAACTAGGCCACTTGTCGGCGTGACTGCTGGAGATAATCGAGTTGGAATTACTATAACAACTGGTGAAGTATTTATTCAAATTGCGGGAAATGTTTACCCTTTCACATCGCTGATCGTTCCTGCCAACGACAACACATTACGAACATTTTCAGTTACTCGCGTAGGCACAACAACTACGATAATTATCTCTGGAATTGGCACTCAGGCGGTAACTACTTCAGCCGATACTTTCCTAGTTGGTTTGATCGGGAGAAACGGGGCTGGATCGCAGGTATGGGAGGGGATCGTGTATAACATCAACATCAACTCCCAAGCCGCCTACACTGGCCTCGGAACCTCCGTCACAGCATGGGAAGATACCATAGGCAGCAACGACGGCACTGAGTCTGGCACGTTCGCATCCGTAGGTCAGAAGCGAGCAACCATCCTGCAGACCGCAGACAAGAACTGGAACAAGTATCCTTGGTTCAATGGGACGGATACTTACGTTGAAACCACTGGGATGACTGCGACTGTCAATTATTTCGGAGCTTGCACTATTTCAGCCTCCGTTTACATCGCGGACACGGCAGTGACTCAATACATTTGGGCATTGGGTGCATTTTCATATAGGCTGAGTGGGGTGTCTGGAAGCTGGCGTGTCAACGGGGAGGATACTGGAGTGGCAATGGCCTTTGGCTTTAGTGATGTATCTGTTAGCTATGCCTCTAACGGAAACGCAATAGCTTTTTCTGTAGGTGGAATTGAGCTTTGGACGGGCAACAAAAATGGAACAGATTCTGGAACGTCCTTCTATGTCGGGACTAGGGTTCTATTTGGCACTCCAGGAGGCTTCGGGGACGGACTGATATTTAATTTCGCAATCACTGGATCATCGGTCAAGAACTTCGCCTACACAGGACTCGGCAACGATCCGTGGAAAGACACTATCGGAACCAACGACGGAACTGAGGCAGGAGCCTTCATACGCGAGCTAGTCACGGCCTCCGACACAAACGATCAGATCGACGCACTCGGTAACGCAATCGTTGAGCCACGTCTGAACAACGAGCAGATCAATCTATTCGGCGACGGAGAACGCACGCTAACACCCGACAGTGCCTCACTGGACGTGACGACTACGGCGACGTGGGAGATTTGGGGTAATTTCTATGGGGTATATACCACTAACCCTAAAGTTTTCTCTAAGTACTCCTTCGGTAGTGGGGATGAGCGTTCTTGGCAGTTCCTGAAAAACGCAAGTGGAAACGCTGGGGACTTTGACCTTGTGCTTGGGGATGCTTCTGGACTGTTTGCCGCTACTGTTTTCTGGAGCGGCATACCAGACGCTATAGGAATGCTAAGCTTTACATTTAATGCTGGCGCATTAGTGGGATACTTTAATGGTGTTTCTTTAGGATCGCCAACGATTCGGTCGGGCACTATCCCCGTATCATTATTCGAATCCACAGCAGACGTAATGATTGGGACAGCTCCGGCTCTTGTATATTTCTGGGATCGCAAAATCGGCTCCGCAAAAATCTACAACGTCGCATTCACCGCAGACGAGGTGCTGACCAATTACGAAACACGGAAATCACTCTACGGACTATAATATTATGGCAAACAACGACTCAAGAACACACTATTTCCGCCTTTCAAAAGTAGGCTTTCAAACACTACAAGTGCCAGAAGCATTTCTCATTGCACGCAAGCTGGTTAAGACAGAAGCTACTGATGAGAATGAAAGAACTTACTATACTGCTGAAGACGGTCTTACATTTGCGCAAGCAATGTTAATATACAACCCGTCTTCTGTAGCTCTCATGGATGAATCTGCGAGCGGTGCTCCAATGAACCTTGGAAGTCTTGCTAGTAACGAAGTAATACCAGAAGAGATGACACACGCATATTTTGGTCTGCACGATCTGTCCATAAATGAATTGGCAGCAGCAATACGCCAAGCGGACGCGATTGGCGAAGACGTATGTTTAATCGTTATACCGTGGGGACATTCACACACCACATACATATCGACTGGCGAGCTACCGTGTTAATCAGATATCAGCATACCAGCGAACGCGGTATATTTTAACGGTGATCCTGTGGTCCATAATGGTGAGTTCGTCACATTTGTTGAGCCAGAATAATACATAACTATAAATAAGAATATGAGTACAGAATTTTCAGAAGTAATTAAACAAGGTGGTGGAACAATGGAACTTGGTGTCCTTGATCCAACTACAGGATTAGGTGTTATCGCATCTGTATCAACGATCGGAACATCCATTGATAATAAACAATGGGTTAAAGTAGATACGGAACCCACAGATTGGCGACCATTCCTAACAGGTGAGGCAGATGGAACATTCTCTGCTAATATCGAATTAGCAGATGTTTCAGAAGTAGTGCCGCCGTTAAATGTATTAGGTGTTAATAAGGGGAACTTGACGCTCGGCGATGGAGACACTCAGGGTGGTATTGAAATTGTAAGTGCCAGCACCGCTTTGGAGTTTAACTACCAGCACACCTTCTCCGATAGCGAATTGGAAGGAGCCCTAAAACTGGAAGACATGACCGCTGGAATGACAAACGTGACTGTCGCGGTTGGCGGCGGAGCAACCCATATTAAAGGATTGCGTTGGGATGGGTCAGGATGGGGAACCCCTGTTGTGGCGAGTGGGGGAACTAGTATAAAGGACGCGTTAGGAGCTGACCCGATAGCACCCTTCAATTCGCGAATGCAGAAGTTTATAGCTGTGATGGCGTGCGATGCGGCAGGAGACGCATTAGGGGGGATCACGGGGCTTACCCTCGCAGATGATACCAAAAAGTTCGAGGTGCTAAACCCCACACTTTTGTCCAGTCTGTATACATACTATTGCCCGATTACTTCCATAGATTTATCACTATATCCAGCACTCACCCTCGTCAATATTAGGGGGTTATTTTTAGAGTCATTAAAGTTAGGGAATTGGCAACTTGAAGACTTTTCATTGACCGGTAGTAGTGTCCAGACACTCGACTTCTCTAAGCTTAATCCAGCGGTGCTTTCAACAGTTGATGTGGCAAGTTCTTCTGTCACTGAAGTCTTATTGCCTGATTTTACAGCACTCGATACCGTCAGAGTCAGATACTGTGATCTAGTGACGACGGTTGAACTGAGTGGCTGTAATAATATTAGTGATAAAATCGAAATTACTGGCTGCCCTATTCTCGAAACTATAAATCTACCTGCCGCAGGAGTGATAAACAGTTTCGAGATTGCCAGCAATGGTGTGACGACAATAGACATGACTGGAATCACGGAGATTACGGGTTATGCGGCCTTTAGAATAATAAATAACCCACAGCTGACTAGTATTACAGGTATTGAGTTCCTTCCCACTTTCAATGCTGGGGGATACCCAATAGACCTGTATAATAACGCTCTCACAGAAGCGGCATTGAATCAGATATACACCGAGCTTCCAGCACTCTCTGCGACTTTGAATGTGTCAGGAAACCCAGGTGCCGCTGCGTCTAATATACAAATTGCCATAGACAAAGGGTGGACGATCTTAATTTAATGAATGCACTAATCATCGTTATCGCCCTTGGTGGTGACTACTTCATGCAAGCGGAGCGCCTAAAACGCTCCGCTTTACAGCACGGCTGGCAAGCTGAGTTCGTGGTGGTGTCAGATCACCCCGATGGGGATGTTGTAGTGCCTTCTGGCGGTTGGGACGATGTCATGGAGCACTACACCAACCTTGAACGATACATTCCCGAGTCCCACGACGGGCCTGTGGTCAAGTTGGATGCAGACACTGAGGCGATTGGGCCTGAGCCAGTTTGGGGGCTTCATACCATTGCTGGGGTCAACCTATGCCGAAATAAGGTCTACACACAACCTGAATTGCAACCACTCACAGGGGTATGGTTGGATGGTATTGTATTGGACTTTAAAAATAAGGAATACGTCAATGCCTTGACAGCTCAATGGCGCGATGAGTGGGCGCGACCTGATGATGTCGGTCAGTGGGGAGACTTACTTTCTTTACGTAGGATAGCCGCGCACATCGAAATTCACGCACTTGATGGGGACACTAAAGAGCCATACCCGAACAGCCTAGCACATCACCACACAATGCACGCATGAACCACATTACTACAGATATAGGGTCTTACGGGGAGTGGTGCGACTCAAGTGATACGCACCATTACCACGACGCCTCCCTATGCAAGGCGCTCACTGAATTGTTCTTAAACCGTGGCGTTCTAAGCGTAGCAGACTTCGGGTGCGGTGACGCCTCTTATGTGCGAGCGTTTGCATCCGTAGGGATTTCTATTTTTGCAGTTGATGGTAATCCACATACTCCGCGCATCACTGGTGGATTAGGCGAGGTTCAAAATCTAGCACTACCTTTAGACACTAAACTCAACTATGATGTTGTGCTGTCGCTTGAGGTAGGAGAGCACATCCCACCTGAGTTTGAACAGGTGTTTATCGACAACCTTTGCAACACCGCGAGACAGCAAATTGTAATGTCGTGGGCAGTCGAGGGACAGGTTGGGCATGGGCATGTCAACTGTCGGAATAACGACTATATCATTTCAGAATTAACACGACGAGGCTGGATTTATGACGACGAGGCCACTTCATCATTTCGCGCAGCGTCGTCGCTTAGCTGGTTCCCCAACAGTCTCCTTGTTTTTGAAAAAAATTATGATTAATATTAAACAGAACCTCACACTACCTAATCTTCGTCTGGCTAAATCTTCCAGCGATTCTCCACTGAGAATCGTATATACCCCTGTGGATGTAACTGTAACTGAGGCCAGCACTCAACTTATTCAAGATGGAGATGCCACTTTCAATGATGTAGTTGCGAGTTCTTATTACAGAGCAGGGCATATTGGCATTGAAGGAGCGGTGGGAAGTATCGCTATTGAAGATAAAACCCCTCTTATTGGCGTTACCGATTCCGATGGCACCATCACTAAAGTAAGCGATGGGATTGCGGTGTTCTCTGCAACCCAAAATGGCATTACAGTAGAGCAGCGTGTAAATCTCCATAACCTATCCAATGGCGAGGTATTAGTTCGCACTCTGGATGCTGTTGTTGCGGGGTCGCTGTCGGAACACCTCTCACAGCAAGTGGATAGTCGGATTAACGACACTATGACGATGGCGCTTAATGGTAAGGTGTATTCGTCACAGAATCACACAACTAAGAGTTACACCCGAAACCTTGATTTTTGGGGTGGGGATATTGACATGACGTGTTCCTCACCTTGGAACTCTAACTTATCCAATCGGAAAGCAGGAACCGCGATCACGCCACGGCACATACTAGGTGCTGCTCATTATGAATTTGGGGTCGGGACTGTGGTGCGTTTTGTTACCGCAGATAATCAGGTTGTTGAACGAACGGTGGTGAGTAAAAAGCGTCACCCAGACTACCAGCCATACAGTCCTGATTTAACTATCTATGGACTTGATCAGGACTTGCCCACAACCATCTCCCCTTGCGTATTATTCCCAGCAAGCTACGGAGATTTCCTCACTGTCTCGAACATGAAGGAGCTTCGCGCAGGGGCTTTCGGCCTCGACCAAGAGGAGAAGGGCTTACTGGTTGACCTAGTATCCAACCGCAGTTTCTATTACCCCAACAACGCCACTCGTAGTATATTCAGCGAATCTAAAATCTCAGGGGATAGCGGCAATCCTGCATTCATTATCGTTAATGGTGAATTAGTTTTAATAACCGTTTGGACGTTCGGTGGTGCTGGAAGTGGAACTGCGCTCTCTGATAACATCCCAGCACTAAACCAAATGATTATCGACTCCGATGCGCAGACAGGTATCACCACCGTAGACGATACCAACTGGCCTAATGCTGGTGGACATTATCAAGTTAAGGAAGCAGATTTCTCCGCATTTCCTACATACGTTTGATTGGAATATTACGCTAGGTCGTAATCTTGCCGAAGGTATCAGGCAGAAATTCGAATGGGTCAACGACCTATAGCATCAAATATCAATTATCACTGACTTGGTAGAGAACTTCTCTTTAAGATAAATCTTAGATCGTTCAATGCCATGCTTCAGTGCATAATTCTTACGCTTGCCGTAAGACAAATCGTCTACAATATCATATAACGTAGTGGCTTTGCCATTATCGCTTTTACGTAAACCACGTCCGATCGATTGTAATACTCGAATCTGACTTTTAGTAGGAGCAGCAAAAATGATGTTGTGGATATTTTTGATGTTCACACCAGTCGAGAACACACCGAGGGATGCATTGATAATCGCATCTGTCTCACCTTCGACAATCCTTCTGCATGCTTCTCGGTCGTCAGCGGCAGTTCCACCCGACACGAAGAATACCTTTCTGCCGTCTTTGGCATGTTTAGTGATATCTGCATGCAGTGGAATGCCGTGCTTTTGAACGTAATTGAACAACACAAGGGTATTCCCCTTCAATGACAGTGCAAGCTTACGTATGAATCGGTTTCTAGCTTTGTTGCTAACGATATAGTCGATCTCATCTTTGTAAGGCATGCCACCAAATGCTTTTCGTTCGTCAGCTGAGTATTTCAGAACCAACGAATGGATGTTCAATTGGGCAATATTGCCTCGGTCCATCAACTTCTTCGTAGTGATAACATTGTAGACAGGGCCAAAGTGACCTTCTAGTACAAGTTTGTTGACTGGTGCGTCATCTGGGATAGTTCCAGTTGTTCCAACGCGAATCCATGCGTTCCCAAGGTGTTCCATTATCTTTGAAAGACTTTGTGCTTTGTATTGGTGGGCTTCATCACCGACGACCATACCGAACTTAGCAAACCATGACTTAGGTTGCTTGAAAATTGACTGCCACGTACTGATAACGATCGGTGCGTTTGAATCCTTACTTCTACCGCCTTGAATGGTATGTACACTTTGTTCAGTTACGTTAAAAGTACTATCGTTGAGGCTGTAGTCATGAAAGTCACCATACATCTGAGAGACCAACGACACGGTTGGAACGATAACAAGTATCTGCTGAGTGCCTGAAACTTGCTCCATGAAGTATCGAGACATAAGATAGATCATCAATGACTTACCTGAAGCTGTTGGAGACTTCAGAATTGACTTATAGTTCTCCAATGCATGGCAAACTCCTTCAATCTGATAGTCATGAGGTTGAATACGCTTCCCTTTAGAATCACTTATGTTTAGCGTATCAAAGTACGATAGAAGATGTTTCTGCTCAGGAGTAGCAATGTCAACATCAACTAACGCATCATCGACTTCGATTGAATACTTACGATTCTTACAGAAGTCAAGCAGTTTGTATAATAGACCACTCGGTAACGTACGGTTACGCATGTTCAATAAGCGGAGCTTTCCATCCCACATACCACACTTGAATTTAGGCATCCACTGATGTCCAGGTACGAGGAAGCTGAATTCTTCTTGTACTTCTTGTAGTATGCCGAAGTCTTCGGTGAGGATTCGTACGAATGACTCGTCTACTTTTTCTATTTTAATATCCGGCATTGAATTTCTTAGTTGTCTTAGTATCCAGCATCAAACTTCTTCGACTCGAGGATGTTCTTAATTGAAGAGTGTCTCCATCGAATTGTATTTATTATCTCTTCAATCAACTCGATCGTGGTTTGATCCATCATCAGCTTAGCTTTTAGTTCAGCTAAATCCTTGTCTGTATCAAGGTAAGCATTCATGTCGTTTTTCATTGGTTTGCTACCACCATTGAATGGATCATATGACCAACCAAGTTCGTCCATCTCGGTCTTGGTTAGACGGCCATTAAAGTATTCCCACTTCTTTAGACGAAGTTTATCGTACTTGTCTTTACGTGCAGATTTGAGCAATTTGGCATACGTGATGTGTCTCAGATATTTTGCATGCATCACTGCAGTCCGCATAGTCTCAGCAGCCAAGTCGCTAGAATCTAACTTACAATCTATTTCCCACTGGTCTAGTAATTTTTCAAATGATAGTGCTGTCTTCATAGGTTATATATAGACGTCGAGAACGAGCAAGTTATGACTGTGTACGATATCACTGATGATCTATCGTGGAAGAAGCGTAAGAATTATGCACTGAAACATGACGGTCCAGAACCAATTCTTATTGTTATTCTACTGGCGCAACAAAGGTTACAATATCGCCAGGCACGTACCTGCTGAACACTAACCAGTTACCACCAGAAGCAAGCACTTTGATGACCTCCCATTCTGACAATGGAAATGAATCAGAAGAGCCATCTATATTGACCACAGACTCAATTGAGGCGTCGGCCTCACCAGCGTTTTTAATTTCAAAAACTTGTTGGATGTTAGAATCAACTGGTGGGAGAGAAATTGCCGCGCCAGCCGCGTTAGTAGCCACCACGTAATAATCCTCATCAGTCAACGTTATAGTAATACCATTGTCCGATCTAACGTTAAGTGGCCCCGCGGTTGTTAAATCTTCGCCGTCTGGACCTTGTGGACCTTCTGGACCTATGACTAACAACATCTCTGGCGTATATACGTTAGTTGCAGTGCCGTCCACTTGAGCTTGGCCTTCTAATACTTTAGTCGGATTGGCAAAGGTTTGAGCATCTCTAGAGATGACGTCATACACCGAAATGCCACCAACAATTGTTGCAGTCACAGTGGCATCTAATCTCAAGGTGATATCACCTGTGGCAGCATCATTGATATCAATGATGAATTCAACGAAGTTAATAGAACCTAGCGACTTTCGTAGATATCCAACCACGGATTTACTAGTCAAGTCTAACGCAACACCATCGTTATCTGTCAATGTGATGTCTTCAGCAAAATCGGTGCCTTGTTCGATGAAAATCGTTTTCTTAATAGCCATACTTGTATTTATATAAATTAAACTATACAAACAACTCCAGCAACCGCGACACTTATACGATTGTTTCCTAGTATTAATGATCCTTATAGGTGGTAAATAGTGGCATTTTGTTATTTACATGCCTACCACTGGATGTTATAATAGGACTGTAAGTCCTTACCCATCCGGAATAAACTTGTTTATGAAGGATGTGATCTAGGGTTAAATAACATTCAAATCTATTATACATCAAGTATAGAGTTAAGTAAATCTTATTAATCCCTTACAAATGACCCATTAGATAGAGAAATAAGCTACAGCATTTAAGTGTTTACTTTTGGCTGTCGTAGTGTATAATGATATCATGACAGTAAATAATATAGCACCACCAAGAAAAAGACGTAATCGCGACTCGCCAGATTACATCAACAACAAGGAATTCAGTCTAGCAGTGCATGAACATAATATGACATGTGATGCAGCAGAAGAACGTGATGAGGAGATTCCAATGATCTCGAATTACATTGCTTCATGTTTTATGACTTTAGCTGTTAGAATTGCAAGTAAACACAACTTCAACGGGTATTCCTTTAAGGAGGAGATGATCGGTGATGCTGTTGAAATGGCAATGAAGAAAGTTCGCAAGTTCGACTTCGGCGCTGCAACTCGTGGCGGAACACCGAATGCCTTTGCATACTTCACTACGATGTACACGAATTGCTTCATCCAACGTATTCAGAAAGAACAAAAGCAATGGAATATCAAGGAGAAATACCGCGATAGTTCCAGTGCAGATCAGTTCGCTGATTGCTCGTCAATGGATGGCAATATGAGTGAAGGCATGGTTGAACGTATGAAGAATAAGATGGACTTCTACAAAGAAGATCGAGCTGGCATTCATGCGGTGATTGAATCCAAAGTGAAGAAAGCATCGGCAAATTTGTTCAACGAAGATTCACCAACAACTACAGATGGGTAAAATAGCATTAATAAACGATTCCCACTTCGGTGTCAAGAACGCGTCGGAGTACTTTCTTGATTATCAAGAGCGGTTCTTTCGTGACGTATTCTTTCCGCATTTGGTTGCCAACAAGATCAAACACATCATCCACTTGGGTGATTACTTTGATCATCGTCGGCATATTCCAGTCAAGGTCATGCATCGATCTCGTAAAGCCTTTCTTGACAAGTTAAGAGAGTACGGCATTCATATGCATATCATTCCTGGAAATCACGACGTGCTATTTCGATCAACGAACCGTATTTGTTCGCTTAAAGAGACACTTGGGTACTATACAGATTGTGTTACTATTCATATGGAACCACGTGATGTAGAAATCTGTGGTGAAACGTTTGCAATGATTCCGTGGATCACAATGGACAATACAACAAAATGTATGTCAAGGATTGCTAAATCAAATGCACCGATCATGTGTGCCCACTTGGAACTCGGTGGTTTCCAGATGATGAAAGGTATTGAATCTCATGCATCTGAAGATGGCTTGCAAGTAAGCGACTTAGAGAAATTTGACTTTGTCTTCACTGGGCATTATCACACCAAGAATTCAATGAACAATGTCCATTATCTTGGGACTCAATACGAGCTAACGTGGGCAGACTCTGAAGATAAGAAGTACTTTCACATTTACGACACAGCAGCACGTAAGGTGACCCGAGTTCGTAATCCAGAAACTATCTTCCACAAAATCTACTATGACGACACCAAAGACCCAGAAGGTGAACTATTGGCTCGACAAGATGAATTGACCGACACGTTCATTCGGATCATTGTGGTGAAGAAAGATGATACTGAACGCTTTGACACATTTGTAGATAGCGTAGCAAATCTTGATCCACAAGACTTGAAAGTCATTGACAGTTACAACTCGTTCAAAGCCAGAGAAGATGAAGAAGAATCTGCATCTATCGAGATAAAAGACACGCATAGTCTGATGGAAACATACATTGATTCCATCGAAACCGACTTGGATAAAGGGAAACTTAAACACTTAGCAGCACAATTGTACGTACAAGCGTCTAATCTTGAAACAAACTAATGTCAATTACATTCAAAAAGATTCGTTACAAGAACTTCCTCGGTGCTGGTGATCAGTGGACGGAAGTTGAACTTAACAAATTCTCGACAACTTTGGTCATCGGTGCTAACGGAAGTGGTAAGAGTGTTCTAACTGATGCGATTGCTTACGCGTTGTATGGTAAACCTTATCGAAACATTCGCAAACCTCAGCTTATCAACTCCATCAATCGTAAAAACATGGTGGTGGAAATCGAATTCTCTGTCGGTAACGATGAGTATTTCATCAAGCGAGGGATGTATCCAGGCTTCTTCGAAATCTACAAGAACAACAAGATGTTTGATCAAACCGCACGTAGATTAGACTATCAGAAGATGCTGGAACAAGACATTCTGAAGTTGAATCAACGAGCATTCAATCAGATAGTCATCCTTGGTTCTGCTAACTTCGTACCATTCATGCAACTTTCTGCTGGAGCTCGACGAGAAGTTATTGAGGAACTCCTTGACATTCGTATCTTCTCTTCAATGAGAATGCTTGTTAAGAAGCAAATCGGTGAACGTAAACTTGTTGCTAAGGATATCCAAACCAACATCGAATCACTGAACGCACAAATTTCGATCCAGAACGGTCATGTCAAAGACATCGAAGCTCTGCTTAAGACAAATCAAGACGAATATATCGTCGAAAAGGACGCATGCATCAGTAAGATCATGCTACTTAAGGCTAAACGAGAGGAGTTGTTAAAGTCCGATCTAAACCAATCTTTGTTGAGTAACTCCATTAAAAAGAAGAACGATACATTACATCAGAACGTTTCTATCAAAGGGAAAATTGAGAACAACGTAGCACGAATCGCGAAGAACCTCACGTTCTTCAAGGAAAACGACTCATGTCCAATGTGTCTCCAAGCAATGGAACTCACGCATCGCACTGATAAAATTGCAACTGCTGAAGGTCGCATCACGAAATTGACTGAAGGTAAGAACGAATTAGCTGCTATCATCGCTAAGAACAAAACTGTGGTTGAAGGTTTAGAAAATGAACTGAAAACTCAGCGTGCAAAGATTCAAGAAATCAGATCACTTGATCATCTCATCCAAACCGAAGAAACTCGTCAAGCTACAGTTGAAGCTAAGATCAACGTTGGACAGAAGAAGACAGATATCACTGGAGTGAAAGAAACGATCAATGATTTGTATGATCAACGTAATGCGCGCGCGGATGAGAAAGATTCTGAAAGAGTTCAGCTTACGTATGATGAAGCAATTTTAGAAATGTTCAAAGACAGCGGAATCAAGACAAAGGTCATTCGTCAGTACGTTCCAATTATGAACAAGCTAGTTAATGAGTACCTTGAGATTCTTGACTTCTTCGTGTTGTTCACGCTAGATGAGAACTTCAACGAAACAATCCGCTCTCGTCATCGCGACACTTTCTCGTATCATTCATTCTCTGAAGGTGAGAAGTCTCGCATTGACTTGGCTTTGATGTTCTGTTGGAGAGAGCTTGCACGATTGAAGAACTCAGCTCACACCAATTTGCTAATCTTGGACGAGACGTTAGACCAATCACTTGATGCAGAAGGCATTGACAAGTTGATGAACATCATTCATCAGTTTGCTAAGAACTGCAATATTGTGGTTATCTCCCACCGAGCAGTTAATCGTAACTCGTTTGATCGTATCTTGTGTGCAGAGAAAGTGAACAACTTCAGCGTGTTGAATCACAATGATGATGACGGAATTTAGGTGAACTTAAGTGTTTACTTTCCGATAGCGGTAGTGTAAGATGGTATCATAATCTAATACCAACAAAATACAATATGATCAACAAAGTGAACATCAGAAACAACGTAGCCAAACTATTGGCAACGGAAAACATTACCATCGAGTATGGTTCGTATTCAACAGCAATGTTTGATACTAGCAGCCGTATTCTTTCATTGCCACTCTGGGACGATGTTTCAGAGGACGTATACTCCATGCTTGTCGGGCATGAAGTTGGCCACGCACTTTACACTCCAGACATCAGCCCAAGTGCTGCATCGAAGAAGTTCAACGCTGCACCTTCTATGATCAACGTTGTTGAAGATGTTCGCATTGAACGTCTCATCCGGTTGAAGTTCCCAGGGTTGTTCTCCATTTTCAAGAATGCTTACACCGATATGGAAAAGCAAGACTTCTTCGGTATTGAGAAGAAAGGTGGAGTTGACAAGTTTGAATTAGGCGATCGATTGAACATCGCTTGGAAGACTGGAGAAGAAGTATTCTTCAATCAAGAAGAGATTGACTTCTACAAAGAAGGTCTTACAATTGAAACCTTTGAACAAACTGGTGACCTTGCTCACCGAATCTGTGTTGCCCAACTTGAAGAAGATAAGGACGACGAAGAGGAAGAAGAAAAGCCTGAAGGAGAAGGTGACGGTGAAGGCGGAGAAAGTGAAGGCGAAGGTGAAGGCGAAGGTGAAGGTGCTCCTGAAGATCAATCGGAAATGAACAAGGACCAACAAAAGAACAAAGGTTCTGGTTCAAGTGAACCCGATGACGGTACTGAAGCTGAAGGTGGTGACAGTGGTGGAGAAGATGGAGAATCTGAAGAAGGTGATTCTTCCTCAGACGACATTGACTCTGGTGATCAAACAGAAGAGCAAGAAGGTGAAACCACCAAGAATAAAGCTCAGCAACCTAAGACCTTGAGTGCCCAAGACCTTCGTTCAATCAAGTCTGAAACTCAAGATGAGATTGATGCTCAATTGGCAGACAAAGTTGAGAAGAACAAATCTGGTCAAGAATATCGTTGTGATGAGACTGCAATGGTGAATAACATCCTACCGCATGCGGGGTTAGTCAAAGGTTACAAAGGTGCTAAACCATCTTCTGCTGCAATTGAATCACGGAAAGCCAGTAAGCCATTCGTCAATATGTGTGTAAATGAATTCAACCGCCGAAAATCGGCAGCTGCTTCAAAACGTACTCGAGAATGTCAAACGGGTGACATCAATCAAAACAAGCTTGCTCGTTACCTGATCGATGACAACATCTTTGTATGTAAGGAAATTTCCAACACTGAGCAAAATCATGGCATGGTATTCTTCCTTGATATGAGCGGTTCTATGAACGGTAAGAAAGCTGAAGCATCAGTGGTCACTCTGGTGAACTTGGTTGACTTCTGCACTAAAGCACATATCTCCTACAAAGTTTATGGCTTCTCTACTTCATCTTCCTACGATTCGATTGATAGCAGACTTAAAAGCAATGATTCTACCACAGTCAAGACTCGGAAGCAAATCATCTTTGAGAAGTCAAATACAGTCTACGAATTAGGCTACTCAGGAATGAGCAAAGCCAAATTTGAAGATTCCATCGCGTTGATCCAAAAGGCAAACACCGGCGGGTATAACAACAACTTCGGTGGCGGCGGCACTCCTCTACTTGAATGTCTTACAATGGCAAATTCAATTACCGAGAAGTTCAAGGCAGACAAGAAACTTGAGAAAGTCTCTGTAATGTTCTTAACCGATGGCTCAGGGTGCAGCTTCGGTCGCGGCCGAGTTGAAATGGATGATGGTCAATTCATTGATTCCAACAACAATTACGATACAGTTTCCATGCAACTATGTGAACGTATCACCCGCAACACTGGGGCGGATGTTATGAATGTATTCATCCACAATTCTTACGATGCTAAAGGGATTGATGTTAAGACAAATCACCGCGGTTTCCCATTGTGGATCGATTGCCATACTTCTGTATTAGCTGCAAAGCCAAGTGGAATCACTGGAACTACAGTGGATAGCATTGGTGAATCCTTTACCAAAGGACTTGCAAGTAAGAATGAATCTCGAGTATTCATCGACCACATCATGAAACAAATCGCCTAATAAATGCATAAACAAAATGCATTTAAGTGTTTACTTCTATATAGTATGGTGTAAGATAGCATCATAATCCAATACCAACAAAAACAGAAAACTACATTATGACAACTACAGCGAAACCTACGTCACACGCAATTCTCGTCGCTCTTGCGCCTTTCGTCGAAAACGACATCGTACGCAAGAAGTTCATCGTCTCAACTGCTGAAAGTCTCGGCCTTGAGTGGGTGGACATGGCGCCTCTAATGCAGTCCTACACAAGGGCAAAAACTCGTGGACGTTATGTCTACTCTCTAATGAAGCAAGCCGTGGGATTCGCGGATGCAACCGATATTATGAAGCCAAATAGCACCGATATTATGAACGATACTGATAAGAACTCCACATGGAATAATGCTGCAGCTCTAGCTGATGCAATCCCTGAGATTAACACATCCTACGTCAAGTGGGGTAACTATAATACGATCTCGAAGATCGTTTCATCTGAGGAGTTTTTCCCAACTCTCGTCACTGGCTTGTCCGGTAATGGAAAGACCTTGATGGTCGACCAAGTTTGTGCTAAGCAAAAGCGAAAGATGATCCGAGTTCAAATCAATCCTGAAACGGACGAAATGGATCTCATTGGAGGCTTCCAACTCATTGAAGGTAATACCATCTTTGTTAAAGGTCCGGTCATCCGAGCAATGGAAGACGGTGCGCTCCTCCTGATTGATGAGATTGATCGTGGCTCAAATCGTCTTATGTGTCTCCAAGGCGTGCTGGAAGGTACACCGTACTTGATCAAGAAGACTAATGAGTTGGTTCGTCCAGCCCCTGGTTTCAATGTTATTGCTACAGCCAACACCAAAGGTCAAGGAGATGACACTGGCAAATTCATCGCAGCAACCATCATCGATGAAGCATTCCTTGAGCGATTCGTGGTTACGGTTTGTCAAGAGTATGCACCCGAAAAGGTTGAGCTTGACATTCTAACAAAGGTCATGGGAGATTCTCCAGTCGATGGAGCAATTCCATTCGTTGAGACCCTCGTTAAATGGGCCGGACTGATCCGGGAGTCTTATGCAGATGAGGCAATCACAGAGGTTATCTCAACACGGCGATTGTGCCACATCGTTAAGACCTTCAAAATCTTCCAAAGCAGCAACATCAATGCTTCCAAGAAGAAGGCCATTACAATGTGCATCAACCGGTTTGATGAGGAAATCCGGACTACGTTCTACGAATTCTACATTCGCCTTGACAATCTTGAAGAGAAGAAAGTCGCAAAGACCAAGCGTCCAACAGAAGAGAATGTCGATCCTATCGTAACCAAAAAAAATAAGGCTACGACGAAGAGCACCAAGTGCCCCTTCTAAATTAGTTTCAATCTAAGGGAACATAAGTGATTTCTACACTGTGTTCCCTTATAAATTAAAATCTATTCACAACAACAACAAATTATGAACCTATCAAAATCAACGCTAACGATCCTGCAGAACTTTGCAGCAATTAACCCGAACATCTTTTTCAAAGAAGGTGAGCAACTACAGACCGTGGATGAATTTTCACAAGTGCTGGGTAAAGCTACAATTACTGATACGATCACCGACGAGTTCGGTATCTACGACTTGAATGAATTCTTGTCTACTCTGTCACTGTTCAGTGATCCTGAATTGGAGGTCGGTGAATATCGCAACGACCAAGTGGTATCGATCAAGTCGGTCTCTCAATCGAGTTCTGCCCGATATGTCTGTGCTGCTCCAACAATTATGACTCTTCCACCAGAGAAGGGCATTCCAATGGACAACATCAAGATTAAGTTCACTCTATGCGGTGAAACCTTTGCTAACTTGAAGAAGGCAGCAACAACAATGAAGTTTGATGTTATGACTATCAGCAATGAAGCTGGTGTAGCTAACATCAACGTCAAGGACGCAAAGGGTACTACATCCAATGCTTACTCAGTTGAACTACCTGGTGTTGAAGCTGAAGTATCGAGCTACTACATCGAGCTTCCGTTCAAGATTCTTAAGTTGCTTCCTGGTAACTATGAGATTGAAGTTGACACAGTCAAAGGTGTATCTCATTGGAAGTCAGTTGACTTCCCAGTTGAATACTGGATCGCTCTCGCTAAGACTTCTAAGTTTGAAGATTAATCTTAACTGACGCACTTACTACATGATTAAGTTTAACAAAGACGAAACCCTGTTTGTCGAAAAGTATCGACCGCAAACCGTGGCTGATTGTATCTTACCAGCTAAGATCAAGAAGCCTTTTCAGGATATAGTCGATCAGCAGAAGTTGCCTAATATGCTTCTGTGTGGTACAGCTGGTTTAGGCAAAACCTCAATCGCCCTTGCATTATGCGAGGAGTTAGGTTACACCAGCTACTTCATCAATGCTTCTCTTGATAACGGCATTGATATTCTACGTACGAAAATTCGGCAATTTGCTTCAGGTAATTCATTACATGCGTCGTTTAAGGTGATTATATTGGATGAAGCTGATAGTTTGACATCGGCAACACAGGACGCCTTGCGTGGATTCATCGAGGAATTTTCCAAGAACTGCAGGTTCATCTTTACTTGCAACTATCGTAATAAGATTAATTCTGCTCTGCACAGTAGATGTTCAGTGGTCGAGTTCAATACCAACAAAAAAGAATTGCAAGGTCTATGCGGCCAGTTTATGGCACGCGCACTGGAGATTCTAAAGCATGAGAATATCACCTACGAAGAGAAAGTCGTAGCTGAGCTTATCATGCTTTACGCGCCTGATTGGCGCCGAGTATTGAATGAAGTCCAACGTTTCTCCACTGGCGGAGAACTTAGTCCTTCTGTATTGTCCGCACTTTCAAGTGAAGGTGTAGAGAATTTGATTAAGATCATTAAAGCAAAAGACTTCAAAGGTATGCGAGCATGGGTTGGATCAAATTCTGATATCGATTCTGCTGCAGTGTTTAGGGTCATTTATGATCAACTACCGAAGTTTGGTATTGATGAATCATGCTTGCCACAGATCATTGTCACGATTGGAGAATACCAAATGAAAGCAGCAGTTGTCGCCGATAAGGAAATCAACACCGCTGCATTCCTGACGGAGACTATGGCACACGCAAAATGGAAGTAAAACCTATAACAAAGATTGGTCCATTTGATTATGTGACATCAATCTGTAAAGGTGCACGAGATGACATCATGCATACGGTTGTCGATGAGAAGCAGTATTTGTCTTTCATCGTCAATCGGGCATTGAGTTATCACCAAGACTGCATCTTGCTAGCGAACGAGATGAACTGTAAGGCGGTGTTAGACAACCGCCTGCAGTATGTCTTTTTAAAGAGTACCATTAGACCTCGCAAGAGATTCTCAAAGTGGTCAAAGAAAGTCAGCACAAAGAAGCTGAACACAATCAAAGCATATTACAATTACACCGACGAAAAAGCGTCAGCCGTAATGGAATTGATCAGTGATGATCAGATCAAGGTGATGAATCATAAAATGAACAAAGGTGGCCGAAAATGAGCAACATATTAAACACTAAGAACCCTATCGCATGGTCAGCAACACACAGCATGTGTGAAGTAGAACTAGCTGAACCGGACGATTTTCTCAAAGTCAAAGAAACCTTAACACGCATTGGAATTCCTTCTGATGATGGTGGGGCTCTTTATCAATCATGTCACATCCTCCACAAGCGCGGTAAGTACTACATCGTACACTTTAAAGAGATGTTTCTGCTTGACAACAAGTCTACAAACTATACTGAATTTGATCTTGGTCGTCGAAATAGCATCATCCGCTTGCTCGAAGATTGGAATCTGTTGAAAGTACTTGATAAAGACAAGATCGCTTCTCCGCAAGTGCCAATGTCACAAGTCAAAGTCATCTCTTTCAAAGAGAAGGACGACTATACGTTAGTACAAAAGTACACCTTCGGGTAACTTTAGTATTTACTTCTCTCTTAGAGGGTGGTATAATGTATCTTAATCACAATCAACAAATTTATCAATAATGTTTTATACAAGCGTCGAAAGATTCGCCAATTCACTTCTTTATCGTGGCTACGATGAGAACGGCAAACAAGTGTCAAAGAGGATTAAGTATTCTCCGACACTTTACGTTCCAATCCGCCAAGGAGAAACCACACCGTTCAAGGCGCTTGATGGTACTCCAGTGAAGAAATATCAGTTCCCTGACATGAAGCAATGTAAGGAGTTCACCAGTACGTATCCTTCGGATTTGTATGGTAACCTAAACCACGTCGCAGCATTCATTCAAGATCAGTTTCCTAACAACATTCAGTACGTCCCTGATGTCATCCGTGTGCTCAATTTTGATATTGAGACTGATTCGTCAAACGGGTTCATTAATCCAGCTGTCGCAGACGGTGCAATCATAACTATCGCTGCTAAGTGTAGTCAAGTTGATGATCGCATGCATGTCTGGGGTACGAAAGAGTATTACGACGAGGATGTGGTGTATCATAAATGTACAAGTGAGTATCACATGCTAGAATCATTCGTTGCATGGTGGAAGGATGTTAATCCTGATGTCGTCACTGGATGGAACTGCAGATTCTACGATATTCCATTCTTGTTGAATCGTGTAGAACGCATCATTGGTTCTGACGAAGTCAAGAAGTTCTCACCGTGGGGCAAGATTCGTGAGAACAACATCACCACACTTGGAAGAATCCAACAAACTTTTGACATCACTGGTGTAGCAGTTCTTGACTACATGGAATTGACTAAGAAGTTCACTTACCAAGAGTTGGAAAACTACAAGCTCAACACTGCTGCAGCTCACTTCCTCAAAGACGAGAAGTTGGATTACTCTGACTTTGGCACTCTTGCTGCTTTGTATGATGATGACTATGATAAGTTTGTCAAGTACAATGCTCAGGATGTTGAGTTGATTGAACGCTTCGAAGAAGAGTTGGGGTTAATCAAACTTGTCTACACAATGGCTTATATGGCTGGAGTGAATTACAACGTTACGTTAGGTACGACTGCGTTCTGGGATTGTATGATCTTCAGACACTTGGCTCGTCAACGAACAATCATACCTTTTGCCAAAGAGCATACGCGACAACCGTTCGCTGGTGGATTCGTCAAAGACGTGATTCCGTGTTACAAGAAGTGGGTAGTCTCCTTTGACTTTGCCTCACTCTACCCGAAGATCATTGTTCAAAACAATATGTCACCTGAGACTATCGTTCCACAATCACGTCGTACATGTACGCCAGAGATGTTGTTGGACGAGGAAATCTCATCTGCGCCAGATTCTAACTTATGCCTTGCTGCAAATGGTTCAGTTTATCGTAAAGATAAGAAAGGAATCATTCCTGACATCATTGACAGCTTGTATGAGAAGCGAGTTCATCTAAAAACACAGATGCTCAAGGCTGCACAAGATGCGGAAGATGCAACTGATCCAAAGGAGAAAGCACGTTTTAAGACCTTAGAGATGCTATATAATACCCAACAAATGGCAGTTAAGATTGCCCTGAATTCGTTGTATGGTGCGATGGGGAATAATTACTTCAGATACTTCAATTTGGATCTTGCTGAAGGAGTCACCTTGACAGGCCAAACCATCAGTAAACTTGCTGCCATCAAAGTCAACAAATACTTGAACGACATGATCGGTTCGAACAAAGTTGATTACGTTGTAGCTCAAGATACCGATTCGGCTTACATCTGCTTGGATGAGATCGTTAAGAAGTTCAAACCAAAGGACCCTTTATCGTTTCTTGCTAAGTTTGCAAAAGAAGGGATTGAACCGATGTTCCATGTAGCATTTGAAGAGTATGCGAAACGTACTAATGCTCACTCAAATCAAATGGTCATGAAGCGAGAAGCTATCGCTGATCGCGTTTTGTGGACTGCAAAGAAAAGATACATCCTGAGTGTTCTCGATAATGAAGGTGTTCGTTACAAAGAGCCAAAGATCAAAGTAACTGGACTTGAAGCTATCAAGAGTTCAACTCCTGCAAAATGCCGAGAGTCAATGAAGACATTGTTTAAGACAATCCTTCATGGTACTGAAGGTGAAGCTCAAGAATACGTTGAAACATTCAGAAAAGAGTTCAGTTCATTACCAGCACACGAAGTTGCATTCCCTCGGTCTGTATCAGATGTTGGTAAGTATTCTGATCCTCTTAGAATCTACGGTAAGGGTTCTCCCATCCAATCACGTGGTGCACTCTTGTACAATCATTACCTGAAGAAGAACGGATTGGACAAACAATTTGAACAGATTCAGAATGGTGACAAATTACGTTACGTGTACCTCCGACTTCCAAATCCTATTCGAGAGAATACAATCGCATTTCCTGATAGGCTTCCAAAAGGGCTTGATCTTGATGGTTATATAGATTATGACCTTCAATTTGAAAAGTCATACGCGAAACCGCTAGGACCAATTTTCAAAGCAATGGGCTGGTCAATCGAACCAGTCGCATCACTTTGGTAAACAATACAAATACAAACAGAAAACAAAATATGAGTAGCAACTGGACCGCAGATATCCGCGACATGCACACCAAATTTGGTGTACGTGAAACAATTCAAAACAACATAGCTGACCCTGAGTGGTTGAAGCTATTTCTACAGTTTCGTTTAGACTTCCTTACAGAAGAGCTAAACGAGACATTCAAAGCGTCAATGGAACGTGATCCAGAAGAAATCGTTGATGGTCTCATTGATCTCTGTGTTGTAGCAATCGGCACAATGGATGCTTTCGGTGTTGATGCAAATAAGGCATGGGACGAA
>TARA_R110000765_G_scaffold92735_1_pt1 | contig 24131 bp, 42 predicted proteins | sample TARA_R110000765 | Tara Oceans TARA_R110000765 (sample SAMEA4398168) | marine metagenome | biome: Polar Biome; feature: [MES] marine water layer (ENVO:01000295) within the mesopelagic zone...; material: water (ENVO:00002006), including particulate matter (ENVO:01000060) such as...... | reverse complement strand
ATAAGCAATTCTTTAAACGTAAAAGTATCATCTTTATCATGCCCCTTAGTTATCAGCAAGTCATAAAAACCGTCTTCAGTCTTTCCGCATCGTTTCATAGCATCAAGTATTTTGTTCCTTTCATTCTTTCCCCTGCCAGGCATACGCTTACGAGTTGCCGCAGTCATTGTTGTCTTAGTTGCTTTAGCGTTAGCCATAAAATGCCTTATTAATGCCTTATTTCGTTATATTGTAGCACAAAAAAACACCCGTTAAGGTGCTTTGTATTTGTTGCTGCTTACTACATGCTAGCTACATTAATATCTATAGTGGCATCACCTGTTAATACCGCTTTTAATCGACAATCACAAAGGGTTTTGATTTCATCCGCATCAGCCGCATAAGTCGAGTCGGGCAAATCAGCGTAAGCAATGTCATTCTCTACAGTGTATTGAATTTTTGCAGTACCACCATTTAACCGAACAGTTACAAGGTGGTCGCCTTTACTGCCTAACAATAATCCCTCGCCATTTATTAATCGCATCTTTATATTCCTTCGTTAGATTGTGTCCAGTTATTATTTATATGAGCAATAGCCCCTCTTTTAGAGTGAGTGCCATCACCACTTAAACATGATATCACTACTTCGGTCTTCTCTTCATTACTTCGTGCGTTCGGGTACCCTGATTTAAAATCGTTTTCCCACTCTTCATACGTTATAAACTTATAATCCATAATAATCCTTATGTATTTTTTAACTCACCAGATAATACCATAACCTCAGCATCAGTAGCCGCTGACCAATCAACTACCCACTGAGCATCTGAAGTAGAGCCTAGAGAATCATTAGTAGCTGTTTGTAATGTGCCGTTATAAATATCATCAGTTGTATCTGTTGTCGAATATGTACCAGACAACCCATTGTATTCAGCACTTGCCGCTTGACTAACCAACGTATTTAAACCGCCAGCAAAACAAATATTTAAACCAATGTTACCCGGTGTAACTGCCCAAGCTGCATTACCTAACGTAAGTTGTGATGGCTGCAATCCCGTTGCTTTATCCTTACTAAATACACCCGTTAGCTCTGTATAATCCTTGTAGTAAACTGCAATTATTGTAGCGCCCTCGAATCCATCTAAGTTGCTCACTTGAATAGAATGCGAACCAGGAGTAAACGATTTAACTTCAAATACACTCATTTGATTCTCACGACCCGATGGATTACTGTTAACTGAATCCATAGCGCCAATGATTGACCCACCATCTACAGTAATTGTTGAAGGGCTAAACCCGCTACTCTTCTTCTGCACTAGCGATACGATTATAACACCATCAGTTTCAGCCGGTGCTGTAATGCCAAATGAGGTTGACGGTGCGCCAAACAATCTAGGGCTTGATATTTTTTGAGTTGATATGTAAACAGGTTTAACACTAGGCGGTACCACCTCGCTCCAGCCTGACTCCTGAAAATTCACAGCTGTAGCATCTGCGCCACTACCTGCATTAGATATTGTAGGATTAGCCGCCCAACCATCGTTGATAGGGTAGTTGTACACTAAACCATCATTTACTTTTACATCGTAAACACTACCGGTACAGAAGAATCCAAACGCCCCTACACCATTACCTCTAGCCCCTATTAGAAAGGTGGCAGCTGGCTCTGACGCAGCACCTTTTGTGAATGTCGCTGTATCTACTACAGTGCCATTTCTGGTTATAGTGTATATTGAACTCGTCACAGATAGTATGTAAGCCCCGTCTTCAGGGTCTACTGTTGTTGTTGTCATTGCGCCGCCAACTATAAGTACCATAGATGAGCTTGCGTTAAACACATAAACTTGCAACCCTCTATTAGTGTTAGTTCCGCTAACGCTTTGTGAGAATATAGTACCACTAACAAAACCAGACAATGAAAAGCTTATACTAAAATCATCGGTCGTCGGGTCGGCTATGGCACGCTGCCCTGATTGGATGTAATCGTCTATACCGTCAAGGGTATATCGATTATCAATCACTGGTCCTGTCCCGCTACCGGTTATCGCCCTAGTTATAGCCCTTGTTACAGCCCTTGTTATTGGTCTTGTTATCAAAATAAACCTCTTAATTAATTATATTGCCTGGTAGTGTTATTTTAGCTTTACCACTCGAGCAATGTATTTTTAACCCGTTACAATCGGCGCATTCAATATCGCAATCGATATGCCTCTCGCGCGTAGCTGAACAGCCAGACAGTAACATTATAATTATAAGTCCGGCTGCCTTAATCATTTACTTACTTCTCCATGCAGACACAACTTGAGGTATGGCTTTCTTTAATTCAACTATACCCCAGATGCCGCCTATCATCGATATAAACACAGTTACGAACCACTCAGGTACAAGGGTTAAATTCTTCCATATAACAGCCCCATACTCAGGACTAATAACCGTAATTAATATAGGTAAAGCAAACAACCAAAATGAACACCACCGAAGTGATGTATCTTGGTTTTCTAGGCTTGCCATTTCCCACTCATGGTTGTTACTCTCCTTGTCACTAGCGAGCCTAGCTTGATTGGTTATCACAGCTAATGTTCTTTTGTGCTTGGCTGTAATAACATCACCGCGATTTTTAAACCATTGTGTTACTGGTGCTGATATAAATGAAAGTATCTCACCTATAATCATAACCACGCCTCAATCATACCTATAAAATAATCAACTCCCTTAATACTAACAGCAAGGGCTAGCAGAGAAATAGTAACAGTGACCCTGCCTAGCCTTTCACTTTTTCTTCGGAATATTATATCTCCCTCTTTCTGTTCTTTCTTGTACTTAACGATGTCATCATTAGAGTCAGCAATAGCACCTAATAGACTGACAACTCCGTCCAGTTTAAGTCCATTTCGGTAAGTTAATTGCGCCAAGTCTGAAAACTTAGGCGCGGTATCTTCTTCTTTATTCATACGACACCCCTATGTAATCAAAAGTTAAAATTGCGCTCTATATCATGCTGTATCAGCGTTATATCTAGCTCCATAGGATTTAGCCCCCCGTTCATAATCCTTTCAGATTCTTCGTGGGCAAGGTTAACACTATGTAGCATTCTATCTGCAATAGGCAGATTTGAACTGAATGACAGTAATGGCCTTGACCTTTTACCTGCTAGTTGAGCATCTACCGACTGATAATAACTAGCTGTATACTCAAGCATTCCGATGGACGGCTTTGAATGAGTGTAATCCTCAACGCCATCTACTGAACCCCACCCCGTACTAGCTGTCTTTTCTGCTTTTATTATAGCGACTACAGCGTTTGGATAAACACCATATTCATCTTCTATCTTTGTGTTAAACGTATGAACTTTTGACATTATTTAATTCCCTTTGTTAGACGGCTAAAGCATAACCTTGATCGTCTGTTAGTTTCTCTAATGAAATATGAGGGATTTCTTTATCACCATCAACGATATTACCATCAGTATTAGACTCTTCACGCATTAAATGATTTCGCGCTTCTTCTGCTCGCACGTCCTCATCTTCAAGCTGCTTCATCTCTTCGCTTTCTTTCATGTCAGCGATATACTCACCCATTCCGCTAATCTCACACACCCTAATCCCAACTTGGTGTTTAAGGCTAGGGTTACAATCAATTGAAGCCCTTTTTTCATTCCATGAAGCGTTTAGGTATTCAAACAATTCTGCATCATCACAGAATCGTTCACGACCATAAGACACACCATAATCAGCCGCAGCTAAAATAGTATCTTCATAGCTAGCCATTAACTTAACTTCTTGCTTTAGCGCATCAGTTAAGCAGATTAAATCAAGCGTAACCCCCTCAACTAGAACCGTTTTAGGTTCAAATATCTTTTGATGAGCTACCCACTCGCTTAAATTAAAACTCATATTCATTATTCCTTCAGTAATTATTAATTTAGCCCTGACTCACGTCGTTACTGAGGTTTATTATATCTTGTTTTTCTTGCTTTTTCTGAACTCACTTTGAATCTTTACGCACTCATTACAAACAGGAATCTTTCCCTGATCGATTGTAAACCCGTCGTCACTCAATTCATAAGGTAAACTTCTACCATAAATTGTGTAATGTGCAGGCCTTATTATGTCGTTATCGTTACAAAGCAAGCAATAGATAGGCTCTTTGTATATCTTCATAGTAGTAATACTTCTATTAAGTGCCTATCTATTATACACAAGCATGGGAAAAACCTCCACAAATCCCCACTTCACTATATTTTAGGCGTAAAAAAAGCGCCTTCGAGGGGCGCTTAATCTATTCATTCATCAACATCGGACTACTAAACCCAATAAGTTAACTATACAGCTTACCATCGAGCCTTACCAGCCCTAACATCAATATGAGTAAACGTTCGGTATTTACCTATGCCGTATTTCTTGGGGTATTTACTATCCAGATAACTATAAACATTCTCTGCGGTAAACCCTTTAACAAAAATGTCCGCCGCAATACCTAACTTGTGCTTGCTTCCATCAGCACCGCCTACCGCCTTATTGTGCGCCTCGCATCTTGCCGACGAGTTAATTATAACTGCATTTCCAAAATGCTCCCTAACACTTGTTAGTACCTCTAATAACTCATAATCAACTACAGCGAACCCACAACCACATTTACAAGCGAATTCTTCACGTTTAAAATACCTATTCATCATTACCCCTCTAATACCAAGTTGAAATACTAATTAAAAATGCTATGCCTACCATCGACAGCGCCACCAATACTACCAGGCAGTGTTGCCATGTGTGATGAATCCATCTTTCACCCATAATAATCCTGCTAATTACTTTAAACTCGATTAAACCATACATCTAACTTTCTAATTGTGCCGCCTTTCCCCGGTGAAACATGGAGAAAAGAACGTATACACAGTGTTAGTTTGCTTTAGCTCGTAATTCTGTGTTCTTTTCTATTTCCGCAAACGCTACATTCTAACTCTCTAATTATTTCGTTTGGTATACCGCTTTCAACATTGTTATTGACAGAGTTAACACAAACCCACTTGTGCATGTGTGCATCACCAAAAAACAACCATCTAAATAATCTAACCATATTAATCACTCGCTTATATGTTGTCGTTGCCAGCAAAACTAACAACTAATTCAACGTGACCGCGAAAAGCTGCGGCTCGTTAATAATAAAGGTTAGTGTGCTTTCTTACCCACAAGTTTCAACACTTCCATCGCGTTTAAATTTGACAGTCATAAATCCGAACCCTTGATTACCTGAAAGCTCTTTAAACGCAATGTATTTAACGCCATCAATGCATCGTGTTTTCATTTCATTTATTTTTGTTGCTGATTCCATCCCTTTCGAGCAACCAGAAAGCGAAACTAACAACACGCTCAAAAGGACAATTAACAGTTTGCTGTTTTTCATAATATTATACTCCGTAATTAAATTTGTATTTGTGGCAGTTAATTGCCTCTTAGCTCTAGGTTATCGCTTCTTACATTTAATCTGCCGCTTATTACTCTCGACTAAATGAACTTTATACCCTCTCAACGTAACGATTTCGTAAATCATAGCCTCTTTTTCAGCTGACAAATTACTCACGTCATTCGAGTTAAAAGCGAACATTCTTCCATTCAATCGGCAATCGTAAATCTTGTCGAGGTGCTTATCCGCAATGGGCTGTACTGAATTACAACCAACTAATAAGGTTATCGCTAAACAAAAGCCGCTATTCACCTGCGTTTTTCTTTGCTTTATATTTGTAGATAGTTGACGGCCCTATATTCATAGCTACTGATATTTCAGACACCTTTTGCTTAGCATCTAGCCGATCATTTATTTCTTTTATCTTCTTTTTGCTTAACGATTTACGCCCGAACTGCTGTCCTCTCGCTTTAGCCTTGGCGATACCCTCTTTTTGCCTGATTTTTAAATTTGCTATTTCAAACTGATTGACGGCACCAAAAACCGAAAGCATTAAATACCCCATCGGATTGTCTTTACCTGCAAAGGTTAAATTTTCCGCTTTAAATGTCACAGCTACATTTTTATCAACTAACTCAGAAACAATGTTTAGCAAGTCTTTCAAGTTTCGTGATAAGCGATCCATAGAGTGAACATGAAGCGTATCACCCTGCCGCAAGAATGATATACACTCTTTTAGCTGCGGGCGCTCTCTGTCTTTGCCGCTTACCTTTTCTTCATAAACCCTATCTAGCTTTACCCCGTCCAATTGACGATCTAAGCATTGATCAATAGAGCTTACCCGCATATAACCTACTTCCATACTCGCCTCTACTTTTGTGTAAATTAGTATTCACTATACCCATCAATAAACTTAAACACCTCTAAGCTATGTTTATTCGACTCAGAAAACCACAACGGTAGGAAGTAAAAGTTTAATTCGGCAAACTTAGCAATAAAACTAATATCCATAGAGTGAAATACTGGCTTACCTAAAATAGATGGCATATCCCAAGTCCATTCTTGACCTCCAAGAAAAACAAAAGCATCTGGTTCGGTTTTCATATTTCGCAACCCAGCAGCTACCCTTTCTTCAATCTTTTCCATACTCACCTCTACTTTAAAATATTATATTTAACGCGATTAAATCTGCAATTATAAGTACGAATACAAGCGCACCTAGATTAGACGGCTTACCACCTTTTTTAGTCATGTAAGCTAAAAGGCTTGCGTAAATTAAACTAAACATATTCAAATCCTACCTTAAAAGAACTCAAAATCGTTATCATCGAGTCCGTGCTCCTGAGCCGAACTTGGCGCTGTATAATCAATAAAAAAACCTCCACCATAAGACTGAGATTCTTTTTTTGGTATGTATTGCTTAGAACTCAATCGCCAAGACTCTATATTGCGGTTGCATAGCAAATAATCACCTGCTCGAACTTGTTTTTTAGATGAGCCATCTTTATATTTGACATCAACAACATCGTAATACCCACAAGGAATACTCATAAACTCTTGATGCTCTGATTCTTTGTATATTTTAAATGCCGCCATACCAATTCCTTTTTCTATTTAAGTTTACCTAGAACTGTCGTGGCCTACAGTCAAAAATACAACTATAAACTCACCTCTAGCTAATTACGCTTTATTCTAGGCTTAAACGTAATAACTGTCAAGCATAATTAGTAGCACAATTATAATTCGCATTATCTAGCCGAAAAATACACTTCAGCACCTTCAATTTGACGAGTTAACTTTGCGTTTTTACCGTTAACCTTAATCATTACTATATCGCCAGAACTACGCATATTGCTTAACGCTGATTCAATTTTCTTCTCGCATCTTCCAGGTAATTTTTCAATCATTCTCTTTTGCGTTAAACCTCTACTTGAGCCTTTGAGCATTCTGCCTATATCATCTTTCATGCGCCACCTTTGCGGCCTGTATCGACCGCTAATTGATTATAAATACTTTGCTATGCAAGCGTTAGGGCTTAGTAGTTTAAGCTCTATACACTCGCCATATTTATATTGAAAATAAAAGTGGCTAGCTGCCAAGATTACCACCCCCGCTATTAATGCGACCTTTGATACTTTATTCATCAGCCCTGATTATTAGGCATAAACCCACCTTGCCCCTGTGGTGCTTGCTGCTGAAATCCGCCTTGTGCTTGAGTAAAACCACCTGCATCACGTGGAGGGTTTTGCTGCTGCCCGTTAAGCTGATTTACTGGCGCTTGTTGTTGCGGCGCTTGATAGCCTTGATTTACTGGCGCTTGCTGCTGAAAACCTTGGCTTTGCTGTTGTGATTGTGGTGCTTGACCGTTTTCAACCCAAAACACTTTGCTATTACCTAAGATATTACCTTTGATACCCTGCTCTTTTTCTTCTTTCTTAACTGATTGCGTAATCATTCCGCTATTGTCGTACTGGTCTAGCTCAGTAAGACTTACAAACGCGGTCATATCCAAATATTGAGCGCCATTTTTACCGTTAAAGATTTTACTCATATCGATTTTTGAAAGGTCGACTTTTAAACTAATTGCTATTTTTGACATTTTTATATTCCTTATGTGTTGATTGTTAGTGGGCAAAGCTGGTAGTTCTTAACTGTTAGCGTTACGTCGCTGCCTAAATCGTTGTATACGCAAATTTTATTCATTCCGCTTTTTCGTTCGTATTTTAAAAAGGCCATTCCCGCCATACTGCTAAAAGATACTGTAATCAATAACGCTGCTATTACTTTTTTCATTTTCTATACTCCGATTATTAAATTAGGTGACAACGTCCTTGTTATCGGTTGGGAACTATTTGATTATTAATGAGCTGTTTCCGCGTTTAATTTCTGCGCCTGGTATTGTTTCGCCTGCTTTTAATTGCGATAAAACTAACTTTTTATCTACCGCCCACGTTTCAGGTTTAATATTAAAATAGTCCATAGGTATTGCCTTTTCATCTGTAACACTGACAACTTCACGCCCTTTTGATCGGCTAACTTTAAACAGTGGATATTCAAACTTTTCACCATCTTTCATGTTAGCCAGCAACCAAGATTTAACGCGCTCCAACGCTACTACTTTACTTTTCTCGATAGCGTGTAGTCTATCTATCTCAGCGGTAACAGCTTGCGCCTCACTGGTTAATTTATTGATAACGAATAGGTAGCTTTCAATTTTATCTTTACGTTCGCTGTCTAGTAACTCTAAATGGTCGGCAACGTCATCTAAACTAAAATCACCGCTTTCAACTTGTGCCAGTATTGCCGTTTGATCTTCTGTTAACTCTCTAAGTGATACGCTCATTATAAATTCCCTACTATGTATTTCATGTATTCAATATCAGTCAATTCAGCGACTCTTGACGGACTTTCTTTTATTATCGCTATCCATTGCTTATCTATGTCAGTTAACGGCTTAGCGTCTGAATCCTCTTGAGCCAACCCAAGTATCGCAGCGTATTGATAACGCCTCATGTACGTTATTGAAGCCCCTAGAATTTGCGAAGGGTTACTGCCGCCACCGCCCTGTAGTTTAGCTATGGGCATATCAACAATAACTGATATAAACTCACCGCTTGAGTGACCTAATACCGTTTCCATTGTTGGCTCACCTTTTTCATTGCTACCTACTAGCTGCATGACGCTTAAACCAGCTTTCACCAGTGGCGCTTTTGCCGCGTCAATACACGCGCCCAAGGTGGCGTATTTATAACCGTGACCAGCCTTGTTTTTATCTATATTTTCAAGCTCACCTTGGAAAACTGATAAAGACTTCATAAGCTCGACGATCGAATCTGACTTATTCATCTAGCTCACCTTATCCAAATGTAAACCAGCTAAAAACAAATCTTCTTGCTTTGCCTTTAGAAACTCGATAGCCTCATGGTGCGGTAAGGTTAATGCGTCGCCAGTAAACTCATAACGCACATTGCCAATAATTACTATTATTTCCTCTTCGCGCATTAACCTTCTCCTTTAGACTTTTGATGTATAAGCGTTAAAAACCCGTTAATTGACTCTTTAACTTGTGCGACTGTTTGGTAATCTTCTCGCGCCATTTCAACAAGCAACGCCTGCAATGTATCAACTTTAGCCATAGTCATGCATCTTGAGGTATGAACCCTATTAGCATCCATAATTTCTTTTATAGTTTTATCCATTAGTATTCTTCCTCCTCCAATGATTCCCAACATGCTTTAGAAATAAGCTCATCATGTGCGTCAGTCAAAAGATGTTGAGCACAATCGCCACCCCATTTAACCGAAATAACTTCAAGTTCTGGATATTCAGCAGGATCTGTCATTGTTTGCGGGTAATACTTACCGTCAACATTAAACTCAACTTCTACTGGCGCCTCTAATCCTGTATCTAATAAATCTAACTCTACAGTTGTGTAATACATATTCGTTTCCTTGTTTGCTTTCGATGAGGTAATTATACTTAACATACCTTAGAATACAACATTTAATTGCTTATTTAGTAAAAGTATTTATAATAAGGGTTAATTAATCACTATAAAGAAAAGGTTTTACATAATGAGTATTCAAAAGCAGTTGAAGATGGCGATGGTTCACAAGGGCATCAAGTATGCGAAAGAAGTTTCTAAGGTGTCTGGCGTATCATACAAGCGCACGTTAGCGGTGTTAAATGGAAGTAGTGAAGCTTACCTTAGTGACGCTGAAATAATCGGCTTAAAGCTAGGTGTTAAGTTGTCTTATATTTCAGTAGAGGAAGATTGATGGCTAAATCAATTTACACTCAAGCAATGGCAGATAATAACGAGTTACCAAGTGTGGGCATGGCTTGTATGTTTAAGCATGGTGGTAATGAGGAATCAGGCGTTGTGACTGCGATAACAAAAGAGTTTATCGTATTAACCAATAAAGAAGGGAAGGAGCGAATAAGAAAGTTAGCCGAATCACATATAAGACCACTTGCAGAATGTGAGCCATTAGCCCCACCTATAATCTTAATAGATGGGGAGGCTTATCAGTTTGATACCGAAGGACAATCACTTAAAGGTATATACAGGGAATACAACCACAGATTTTACAATGCTATGGGTGATTATTTAGTGTCAACAAGCACCAACATTAAACACTTAACCTAATACCCACCCACTAAAAAGCCGCTATCTAAGCGGCTTTTTATGCGAAAAATATCAAAATTAATATTCAGCTAAATTATCATTTTTGCTCTATAACTTGGCTTCTATCCTTAGCAATAACACCCCTTCCTTCCTCGCTCCACTCTTCAGGATCATAGTCCGCATCAGTAATAGTAGCTTTCATATATGCTGCAATCTCTTCACCGCTAACCCATGAACAGGAATGTATACAATCAGCTATTTCTTCCAGTAATTCCAATGTAACTTCAAATTTAATCATTACGCTTCCACCATAATATTTTCAAGCTTATCTTTTGCAGCTTTGCGCCATAAATTCAGCGTACTTAGACCGCAACCGATTTCCTTTGCTGCATCTTTAGGCTTCATTCCGTTAGTTACCAGCCTTAAGGCGCGGTTCTTGTCTGCCTGGCTGTATTCTGCTGGATTGCCCACGTACCTTTTCCATTTAGTTTTATTTACTGATAATTGCGGATAAATTAGCGACAGTGCCGCCATTGAATTTAACATTTTATGCCCCTTGAATATGATGTTGATGCTTACGGATTAAAGATTTAATTTCTACGTTGATACTCTTTTTTTGCCCATCGTCCAAACTTGCATTAAATCCATCCATTAATGTTTTACATATAACGCCTAACTCTTTTTTAAGATTAATGGCTTCTAACTCGAATGTGTTGCGCTCGCTTATCATTTGCTCTAATTGACCGTCATTAATCATCATTCATTCACCTTGTTTAGTTTGTTAATTCTTCAATTCTAATAGCTATCAATTCTTTTTCTTTATCAGTTAATGACGGCTTTTCGTAATTATGAGTGTCAACGCCGTTTAGTAAGCACCTCAGATGATAAAGCTCATCGCTATCAGATTTCATCTTTACGAGAATATTATCAGCCTCATCTAGCGTCATACCAAAGTCAGCCTTGAACTGCTTGTGTATTTTAAATGTGTCCTTGGATTTTTCCTCAAGAAGATCATCAATACTGTCTGGCTGGTAACTATCATTCATCACATGCCCACCTTTTTACTTTCTGCTTTTGCCTCGTTTGCTTTCATCGTTATTCTTCCTGCTTGCTCAGACGTTAACTCCGAATAGTTACCATTTCTTTTTTCCATTAATATCGTGCCGCTACCGCTGTTGTGACGGTCTTTAGCTATGATTATCTCGGTGATTCCTTTCATCTCTGTTTCAGGGTTCGACACTTCAGGCCTATTAACAAATATAACTACATCAGAATCGGCCTCTATTGAACTTGAGTCCTTTATATCTGACATGGTGGGGCTTGTGACTTTATCTAGGTTACGGCCTGCTTGGCATATTAGAATAACCGGAACTTTCATTTCCTTTGCTAGCCTTTTCAATCCCTTTGTTACGTTTCCTATAGCAATGTCATGTCGTGGCGCTGCGTCTAACTCGATAAACCCTAAGTGATCGATAACTATTAAGGATAAGTTGTCATGCTCTGCCTTGTGTCGCCTTGTTTTTGCTCTTATCTGCCCTAGTGACTGTGTACCCTCGCAAGTGTAGTGGATTTGACTGTTCTGCAAAACCGTAATGCCTGTTGATATTCTCCCTTGTGTTTCTGGGTCAATATCAGCTGTGCGAAGTTTGTTGGGGTTAGCGTTACCAACACCAGAAACGAATCTTTCATATAATTCTAGCTTTGACATTTCCATACTAAAAAACAATACGCCTTTGTTTTGATCAATACCTACGTTTTGACATATCGATTGACTCCAAAGCGTCTTACCATGTGAGGGTCTACCAACGACTGTTATAAGGCTTTCATCACCAAAGCCACCTAACTTATCATCCAACTGAGGAAAGCCCGTAGAAAGACCGTTTATACCGCCTCCTCGCTCTATTCTCTTATCTAATTCATCTAACCAGTCACCACAAGCCATTTTTATATGCTCTACAGCTGTTCCACACGTACCTATTGATATTTGCTTCAAGTCCTCTTCGATTTCGCTAATTATGCTTGAGTTATCTATCTTATCGTTAATTAGGTTATTTAGTTTTGCGGCAACTTGAACGAGTTCTCTTTTTATTCGTAAGTCTGATAACTTCCTCGCGTGTGTTTTTAGCGTCGCTCTACTGTCAAAAGATTTACCAAGGGACAATATGTAATTGTAGCCGCCAACACTATCCAGTTTATTTGCGTCATCTAGCTTTTCAGCAAGCGCCAAAGCATCAACAGGCAATTCCTGCTCAACCATTCGCTTAACAAATCTAAAAAGATATTTGTTTTTTAGTTCGGTAAAGTCAGTTTCCGATACTTCATCTAATAGCTCTTTAGAATGTTGACAAGTGGTGTCTGCAATTATCCCACCTAGCAATGCCATTTCTAATTTAGTGTTTGTTGTCATATTCGCCTTCCACTACTTTTAATAATTTGCTTTTGGTTGTTATAAAGTCAAAACTCATTTTCCAGTCAGTCTTTCGACCCATTAAGAAGTCAGACTTACTAGCGTGATCAAATAGCCTAGACCATGTTTCTATCAATGAAAAATTAAACTCAGTTGATGCCATTTCTTTTATGCAACCGTTTATCGCTGATTTACGTTTAGCGGTTAACTTGCTAACTGTTGGCAATTCATGTGTAAACTTTTCATTCCACATATCAACGACAAGTTGATGTATGTATTTAATATTCTTTTCTACTTCTACTTCTACTTCTACTTCTACTTCTACTTCTACTTCTACTTCTAGGGGGACTTTATCCGACAAACTCGGACTTACTCCGACCGATTGATTTGTAAGGACTTTTATACCTTTACTGCGAACAACCTTAGAAGTGAAGTCATCACACCTCGAAGCTAGTTTTAAACAAAAAACATGGCCATTGTCAGCATTTAACAAACCAAGCTTAATAAATGACTTCATCATCTGTTCAACTTTTGGCGCTGTTGAACCCGTATTTCTGGCTATGATTCTGCAATCATGCTCTAACTCAAAAGTAAGGTTATCCTTATTAACGCCTTGAGCTATCAACTCAATACAGTACCAATATAAGCCATAACCTTCTAAACCATAATCTAGCATTACCTCTTGAAGTTTTGCGTCCATATTTGCGTCTGTGTCATGCTTAAACCATTTCATAAGTAATCCTTATAACTTAGATTTTGCATCGTTGATTAATACAAGCTCTTTCGCCTTATCAACATCTCTAGCGGCTAAAGCAAGTATTTGCTGAACACCTAAACGCATGGCAGCTCTTGCTACCTTGCTATTGCTTATATCTAACGTATCAGCTGCATCTTTCATCTTTAACATTTGCACATCACTGAACTGAACACCTAGCATTTTCATAAACTTCACTCTTTCGTTATTTAAGTTGCAGCAAGTATTACAGTTAACGATATACCTGTCAATATAAAAACTTATATAAATTATATGTAGAAACTTATATAAAAGTTATTGACCTATCAAAACACATGCGCTAATATTCAATCCATCAACAGCAACTAACGAGAATATTTATGAAAACCGATTCAATAAAAGCTAGCGCTTATGACCTAGAGCGCTTATCAATAGTCATAAAAGAAAAAGCTAATGGTATGTTTGATGAGTGCGCGCCATTTAATGACTCACCTGTGGATAATCCTGACTACCTTTTTTTGATGGCCATATCTGCCGCTGTCGCTTACCAGTCTGAAGTCATACTTAGTAATTTGGAATTTTTAAACAACACTACTAACAACTAAAAAATCAACAGCAACAGGGGGCGTTAATGAAAACACCAAGCAAATTTACAAAAGGCAAGTGGCAGTATGATGTGCATGGATTGAATGAGCATAAAAAGGTATGCGTTTACATTCCTAATGGTGGCTTTGAGATAACCAATACACCTAATGCAGAGGCTAACGCTTGTTTGATAGCTAGCGCACCCAGTCTTTACAAGTCGCTCGAGCGTCAAAGGGTTGGTTTAATTAACCTTATCGAGCTAGATATTATCGTAAATAGTCATCATGAATCCGTGAGGCATGAAATATCATTGATTGATAATGAGCTAGCTAAAGCACGCGGTGAATAACCAACACTACTAACAGCTAAAGTGAGAATGAATATGGCAGTAAGTGACTGTTACGCTATAACCGACAGCGAAGAGGTTGTTCAGTGTAGTTATGTTGACGGTGTAGCCACCAAGGAAAGCCTGCAAAGCATTAGCTTTCGCATAGTTCAATTTAAAAAGCATGATCATGAATGGTCAATCAGTTAACAGGGGTAGAAGATTATGTATAAAGATTTTTATTGTTTACGATGCGACCGTCACTTATCGGGTGACGTACAGAGTGCTAAACACAAATGTTGTAATGCTTGTGCTTTGGCATTAGAGAAGCGCATGTCCTCACCTGAGCGCATTAAAGAAGACAAACCAGCCAGTAGAAAGGTTAATCAGTACAGCAAGGCGGTGCGTGATAGAAAGGCTCAGTCAGACTTTGAGCATGAATTACTGGTTGCTAATGATTTTAACAGTTGGATGTCATGAGTAAGCGCAACAAGAAGCATAATCCACTTAGAATGCTGACTCTTGAGAATGAAAAGAGGCTTAAAAATGTTGCGGTATCGTACTTCGTTAATGATAACGATATTAAGCAACAACCAGAGCCGATTAATCTACAGGGTGAATTGTTAGAGGTAACCAAGAAACTAGCTGATTCGATACAGCTTTACCCGTATAAATGGTCAGTGATGTTATGCGTGTTTTGTGTGGAAAAAGGATTATCGACCATCAAAATGGAAATAGCTGAACTAGAACACAAAAAGAGGCGTGAATATCAGCGAAATATTGTCGCTGATTTGAATGTTAAGCATCAAGCGTTTGTAGCTAAGTTAAAGTCGCTTAATGTGAATGTTAGCGGCGTGGGTTGGATAGCTTCACCGGTTGGTCGTGACTTTGAAGAAGAAGAAGTTGGGCGTATTTTTGAGAAATTATCGGCGTTTTAAATTAATAATAAGGTAATAGTATGAATGTTTTAAGTTTATTTAATGGAATGTCAGGCGGCATGATGGCATTGGAAAAATTAGGTGTGACGGTTACTAAGTATTATTCAAGTGAAATTTACAAATACGCCAACCAGGCGGCGCAGGCAATGTTTCCCGATACGATTCAACTAGGTGACGTTACCCAGTGGCGAGAATGGGATATTGACTGGGCTAGTATTGATTTAGTTACCGGGGGTTTTCCTTGCCAGGCATGGTCGATGGCTGGCAAACAATTAGGCGATAAAGACGAGCGCGGCATGTTGTTCTGGGTAATGCTCGATATTATGAAACACGTTAAGCACTACAATCCGAACGCTGATTTTTTAATTGAAAACGTGAAGATGAAAAAGGAGTTTGAAGAGTATATAACTACGCATACAGAAAACGCTTTAGGTCATGTACATAAAACATTAATCAATAGCGCACTGGTGTCGGCTCAAAATCGAAATAGATATTACTGGACGAGTTTTAAGGTTGAGCAACCAAAGGATAAAGGCACTTTACTCAAGGATATTATTGAAAGCGAATGCGAAGATATAAACACTGAAGGCTGGCACAAGTGGTGGCTTAAAAACGCAGAGTTTCAAATCAACAAGTCATATAGTCATATTTGTAATTTCAATGAAAAAGCCATAACCATGACAGCAAGACAATACGCCTCATGGAACGGTAATTTCTTGATAGTTAAACAGCAAGGAGTTAAGGATATTCAAATAGATTTAGCTAAAGAGCCGCCTTACGCTTTTTATGAAACCAGGACAGAGTTAGGAAAAAAACTAAGAAAAGAGCTATCAAAGGCAAAAGGAAAAGACACAAGCGCAAGGTGTTTAAAGTCTAAGCTTTATAAAAACCACAAACACAATAAAGCCAACTGTCTTACGGCTGCAAGGTCGTTTTTCGAGACCATACTCGATAGCGATTACAGGATAAGAAAACTAACACCGCGTGAATGTATGCGACTTCAAACAGTGCCAGAGAATCATATTGATACGCTATTAAGCGCAGGCATTAGTAACACTCAGCTTTATAAGATGACGGGTAACGGATGGACGATAGACGTTATAAGTCATATCCTTAAAGGCGTAGTATAATGGAGTTATTAGCAGTTTTAGCGGGTATGTCAGGGGTAGTTGTCATATATCTTTTATACCTAAAATATTCGTATTTGCCGAATAATACCTATTCGCATAAATACCGTAGATGGATTAAAAAATAATGAGCGTAACAGTAGCACTTTTATCAATTTTATTGATGATATTTAGCCTGGCTTTGATTGTGGTTAACCGATACATATACCTGAAGGAGTTGGTATTGCTGGCGGCTTGGACGTTGTTTGTGAGTGGTGCGGCTATTGCTTGCACTGCTATTTTATTTAGCAATTTAGGGTAGTTAACAAATGAAAAACTTCAGCTTGTCATTAACGACTAAACAAGATTTTGACTCACAAGTCAGTAAATTATTATCTGATAATCCGTCGCAGTCGCTCTATGTGAACATAACAGATAAACCAAAGAAGCGTGGGCTTCCTGCTAATGCACAACAACACGTTTTTTATGACCAGATAGCCAAATATTACGATGATAGGACCCCACTACAGGTTAAGGATGAATGTAAGTTTTTATTTGGTTTACAGGTGGCTTTATCTAGTGAAAAGCTTGAGCCTATCGTTTCATTTTTGATTGATAAGCTCAACTATCATAGCTACTCGTATGAAAATCAGCTTAAATTAATGAAGGTTATTGTTCGCACATCTGACTTTAGCACCAAAGAAAGTAAGGCGTATATGGACGCTATTATTGATTATTATAATGGTGAAGGTTTAAATATTAGATATAAGGATTAGTATGAATTATTTACTACAAGGTATGGAATCACCAGATAAAATAAGGTGCTTACTGGCGCTTACTAAAATTAATAGCGAAAACAAGATCGACGGCCTTATGCTTCACTTCGTCCACGGTAATGGCGCTAGTTCTGCCGCTGCACTTTCTGGCGTTCCACAACAGAAATTAGCTGAATCTATTAAAGCGTTAAATATAGTAGCAGGGAATTGCGAAAGCTTTTATGAAATTAAGCAGCGCGAACTTAACACCAGTAAAGTGGTGTAAATGCTTGTTACTATCATCACAGACTTGGAGGCTATACGAATGCCAGTAGCTAAACTCAAATGTAAACATTGCGGTGAATATCAATTGCGAGCGAAAGTAATTAAAACTCCATTCGGTAACTTCTGCAACAAACAGCACGCTGAAGATTGCGCTATGGATAAATATAAACGTGATAACGCAAAGAAACTAGCAAAAGCCAAGCAAGTAGTAGTTAAAAAGGAAAAGGCATTTAATAGCGAGACTAAGCGCCTGAAGGAGTCAATTAAAAAGCGTACTGGCAAAGGCGGCCATTATGATAATTTAAAGATTGTTTTGCATAAATACATTAAGCACGTACTAAGAAAAGGTGAGCCATGTTATACGTGTGACCTGTCGCAAAAGTTTGGCGATTCACCACAAGCTTTTCATGTTGGTCACTTTATACCTCAAAAGCATGTTGATCCACGTAGATTCATGCTAATTAATTTAAGGATTCAATGCTATAAATGTAACACTCAAAACTCAGGTATGAGGGCTGAATATAGGCTGCGATTAATTGAAGAGGTGGGTATTGATAAAGTTGAATGGCTTGAATGTGACGTTAATCACAAGTCATTAAATGAACAATACCCCGAAGTTTCAGATATAAAAGCTGAAGCATCAAGGTACAGGGCATTAGCTAAATAACAGTATAAAAAAGCCGTTTGTTAGGCGGCTTTTTATTTGGTTGCTAGGCATAGCCGATTGTAGGTATAAAAAACGAGCTAAGTTTGCCCATGCTAGGGCACTGAAACTAATCCATTTACAGGGCTACTTTCAACATAAAAATTAAGCGGATTACTTGTAGCTGCTACTGTGAATTTAACTCCTGCATAAGAGCCTGATGTCCTTAGCTCTTGGTCTACGGCAAGATAACTGCCAGCATAGATAAATCTTCCCCCAGCAGGTGGCTTCAATATCCAGTTATTTGTAGTTGCGTAGAATTCCGTTGGCTTGTTATCCTCCCCTAGCGCACCAATTGTAACCGTTTTATCTGAGGCACTGACTAACCTAAACTTCCCAACTCGACCGAATGTACTACTTGTGAGCCCGACAGTTGTAGACTGAGTTAAAGTCACTTCTGGGAAGTTTATATCGTAAGCCCCTTGCAGATAAGAGCTTCCGAATGAATTTCTTATGCCTGCTGATGTCGCATTTCCTGTAATTGAGAACCCCTTAACTTTCACGTTGGGTACTGCTGGGTGCTTATAGTCAGATTGAATACAGTAAGAGAACAAGTTGTAATTTGCATCTGTAGACATAATACTTGGGGACTCCACATTAAAGCCGGATAGCGTATCATCATTCCCTAAGTCGCCTGATAATCTATACGATACGAAAGCTGCCGAGTTCAAAGTCGACGTATTTGCCACTTCGTTACAGTCTATTAACTTAGGTCTAACTAGGTTTACGTCTATAGGGTGTGCGGCTGTCCAGTCTCTCATTACATACGGCCCGACCTTAGAGCGAATAGCTACGGGATCTATAAGTGTTATGTGGCCAGATATAAGCTCACCCCCTACTTGGGTAAATAATTTAGTAGCTGTAAATGCTATTTGGTCGTCAGTTGATATGTGATTTTTAATGGTCACACCTAATACTTTTCTGTTAGGTATTGAACCAGTCCAACCGCCCATGTAAGCCGTGATACCGCCAGACGCACTTCTGTTAGTTCTAATTCCGTCGATAATAATATCTTCTAGCTCATCTGTTGAAGTGTTGGGTTCTATATCTAATCCGACTTGTGGGCTTGTCCCTGCTGTGTCATTAATTTCAATATTAGTAGCCCTCAATCCTTTAGCTGTTATTAGCGACCACCCATTTCTTCGGCAGTTATTAATAGTAATATTTTCAGCTCTAGTATCTTTAGTAAAATAGTTAGGTGCAATGCCTGCTTCGTACCAACCATCTCCCCAACAATTTTCTATAACCAAATCGTGCATGTACGCCTTTATTGAGCCTCTGTTAGCTACTCCCATACCGAACTCTCCGGTGACTCCTGTGTGCGTATCTTTATCGCCACGAATAATAACCCCCCCCACTTCGCATTCAATACCAGTGTTGGATACAATATTATAACCTGTCAAGTCATTAGTCTCTAACTGCAATATCGAACCATCACCAATCAATGACTGATATACACCCGATAGACTGATCGGTGTCTTAAAACCACCGACATTAGGCCAATTGATAGATACAGGGTACTCGACCCCAGCCTCAAGCTTAATCTTTTTGAAGTACACTGACTTCAGTCCTGTACGGATAGCTTGAACAGGGTCTTCCCCTTCGTAGATGCCTGCTTGTTCTATTCGTGCATGGGTTCCAGTCATTTGGAAAAGTGCAACTTTACCGTCAGTAAGAGCATGATCCCATTGCTCATCAACAACAGTCACACCTCTCTGTGCGTCGTGGTCTGCTTTTGTCACCACTAGGTAAGTTGCACCCCCTTTATTTGAGCCTTTATTCGTTGTTGTTGTTAGCGTTTTTCCTTGTGGAAACACAGCAATAGTAGCCTTCATTTCCGCAACAGTGGCAAACTCTGAAGCTGAATCGCCTTCATTTCCTGCGTAGTAAACCTGATCGCCTTTACTGTTAAGCACCTTAATCGAGTAGTTACCATCGGTAGACAATATAACAGGTGAGCCGTTGAATTCAGGCACGCCGCCAGCACTTGTACGTATAGGTTGCGATATTTCCGTTCCTTCATCTGGACATGCGCAGCTACCAGTCATATTAACCACTTTACGGTTAATCAATACTTCAGGGTCAGTATTAGGCTCTCCAATGTAGATATAACCTAAATAAACAGGCTTACCTTTCGTTGGGTCGGGATAGTATTTGTACGGTAACTCTACGATATTTGAACTCATTTTAATTCACCTTTTTAGTTTGGTTTGGTGGCTTGGTTTTCTTTGTCGTTTTTTGCTAAACTGTATTCATTATTACTTAACTAGGGTTTATATGTTTGGAGTTATAGCGATAGTTGTCGCAATGATAATCGGTGATAGTCAAAAATCATTACGAGACTTGTTATGGGGCGCTGGTATCGTCCTCTTGTTCGTCTGACCTTCCAAGCCATGAAGTTAGTCCTAATACGCCTATGGTCTTAGCTTCTTTTGGTGATAGAGTGGTAACAAAGTCCTTAAATGTTTTTTTCTTCATTAACTTAGCTTCCAGCATTGCGGCCTTTTTATTCTGGCCTTTAGCTAATGCGCTAATGTTTGCTACAAAATCAGTATCACCTAGAACAGCAATGGCAGCATCAATATTTTTACTCTTTCCCTTTTCCAGCCCTACATTGGCTAAGTCACCAATAACACCTGGCAGCTTTGTTAAGAATCTGCTTGTAACTCCGTTAATAACTTTATCAAGCACTTTTGAGCTAGCCATTACTTGACCGCCTACGGGCGCGGCTGCTTGTGCGCTTCTTATCCCGTTAGTTACCTTACCCATAGCGTCGAGCTTTTTACCTAGTCCTTTTGGTAGTTGTTTGTATAGTTCGCCTTTTAGCTTTTGGTTTTTATTTAGGCCATTAAACCAGTCAGCATAACCAGCAATGTTAAGCTCTTTCTCTTTTCTGCTGCCCATAGTAAAAGCGTCGTTAAGCGCCGAAACAATAACCTCCTGCTTTCTGCTTTCTGGTACTGAATCCATAAGTTCATTAAATTTCTTATAATCACCAGTGGTTAGCTTTTTCATAGCCAAGCCCATTTTAGGCATAAAGGCATCTGATAGGTTTTCGCCAAACATTTGAATAGACTTATCCTCTAAATCCTTTCTTGATGTAACTAAATCTTTAGCTGCTGACCATGCCTCACCCATGCCGAATTCAATGGCTACAACCTCTTGGTCGTCAGTTAGCTTGGCATAAATCTGCTTTAGCGCCCCTGTATCTTCATCAGCGTACTTTTTGCTTTTTCTCCCTATGGTGTTTCCTACTTCTTTCCGTATCTTATCAACAGCATGATAAGTACCTCCGTTTTCAGACATGGCAAGTAATCGCTTTTCTAGTGTGCTAAGTTGTGATTTGTCGCCCCCTAAATCATCTAGCTCACCTCTAACATAATCGCCTATTTTTTCCATGTTAGATTTTGTTTGTTTTGGTATGTTGTCCCTAATATTATTATAAGCCGCTTCTGTTGTTAGATTTAGGTCATCAATGGTCTTGCTTGAGTCATTAAGTAAATCCATTGATAGCGCGGACTTATCAGTAGTTCCGCCGAATTCAGTAATTAATTCATCTGATATTTTTTGGATTTCAGCTATTTGATCAAACTCTTTTTTGGATAAATCTGAACCGGGTATTTTTTTAAGCGCCTGCTCTGTTTCTTGGAACTGCCTATTTCTGCTTGATGCGGATGGCAATCCTTTTTCTTTAACGCCTAACTCTTTTAATGACGCAAAATATTCAGGGTCAGCATCTATCATCGCCGCCAAGCCTTCTTTGTTTCCACTAGCTAAAGCCTTGTCAAGCTCAGTTTTCTTTTGTGCGTCACTAAATGATTTATTCCACTTGAATTCTTTAGGGTCGAAACCTTGTGAAACGAATGATTTTAATTCAGCGGCTTGCGGCGCTTTGCTTTCAGGTGTTATTCGGTTTATTCCTTTTAATCCTGTCGCTGCTGGTGTACCAAGCACAGGAGGCAAAACACCAAGAACATCACCAATAGCTTTAACGTAATCTTTCCCTACCTCGCTCTCAGGCATATTAGTCATACCGCCTGAGCGCTCTTGAATAAGCTTAATAGCCTCTTGCTCAGTTAGTCCACCCATCAACTTACCAACGGCAGCTTCGATTGATCCACCTAGATAACCTAGCGCCCCAGTAGTCGCGCCTGTGCCAATAGTTAAAGCTGCTTCCGCTAATCCTTCGCCCATATCACCAAAGGATCTTTCAGGCTTAGCTGGCTGCTGTACTGCTAAATTATCATCAGTTGGCATCCAGTCATCTTGCCCTATTTCCGATATTTGAGGTCTAGGTTGTTGCGGTGTTCCTGCGCCTTCTTGCCCTATTGCTATTGGATCGGATTGCTGAGAGTCGGGCATTGTAATCAATCCTCGCCTAACTGCCTCATCAAACTTTACTCTAGTTTCAGGGTCGAATTTATCTTGAAGTCCTCGGTCAGCTATTGCTTGCCATTTCTCTTGTTTAGTAGCCATTATTGAAATAAATCCTCATCAGATAGATCGCTAATATTACCGCCGAATGTTGCGTTTCCTTCTAAGTATTCAGCAATAGTTGTTTTGCCCTTACCTAGCTGTATAGACATTTTAGTCAACTCTCTAGCTAGTTTTGTTTTCGCTGCCTTTCTATCAGTTAACCATTTCTTTAATTCTTTAGGCTGAAAGTTTCTAGGCATGGCAGTGTCCATAGCAAGCCTTAATTCTCCTTCAGATAATGCGCCAAATGTTGTCGCGGATATAACATCAAGCCCCATTCGTTGCGCTGCATTCTCTAGGGAAAGAGTAGCCTCTTTAAATGAAGGTAGCCATTTATCCACATAACCAGTTTCAGCCCCTTTATCCAATGCAGCTATTGCTTCGTCTATCGTGCCGATTGATGATCTAATATTCTTTAGTTCACCAAATGACTCTTTAGATATAACTCTAGCATCATCTAATGATTTCCCTCTAAACTCCCTGTCTTGCTCTTGCATAAGGGTTTCACCTATAGCATCCTTTACGTCTACCTTTTTTACTGCTCCTGTATTCCTATCCGTTATTGCAACGTATTTTTGACCAGTTTCGGGATCAGTCTGTAAGCCACTAACTTGTGGAGCAAAGTTTGAATCTGAAGTGCCGCCACCAAAGAAGTTAGCCGCATAATCTTCACCTTTAACCTGTGAGATAATCGCCTTACGCGCGTTAGTGTCCATAAATGAAGCTCGATCTTCTTCATCAATATCATAGCGTGGGTCATCAATGGCGGCGTTAAACATTCCCTCTTGTTGTTCGGTGGGAGCAAGGTGCATCTGCTCAATAAAGCCAGCTGTATCTTGTGCCATCTGCGAGGTAAATCTATCGTCCTCACCCTGTGATTGTTGCTGTTGTGATTGTATCTTTTGTGCAACCACTTGCGCTTGGTCTGGGTATTTAGCCATTAACTCTTGAAAGCTCTCAGGCCGACCATTCATAGCGCCCTCAATGAGCAATGCCACTTCCTCTTGCTGGTTATTGCGTTGTACTGCTTGCCCTATTTGACCAATAGCACCACCTAGCGACTGTCCGATACTCTGTGAAGCTCTCGCCTGTGTCATTGAGCTATTTACTAGCGGTGACATATCAACTTGAAAATCTGCCATTTTAAAAACCTCCGTAATTGATTGCTAAATAATCGCCGCGCTCGACAACAAGCTCAGGCCTAACCTTTTGAACCTCTTGCGCGATATGACCTTCATCACTACCGGTTAAACCAAGCTCTTGAGCTTTATCATTCCAGTCCCACGAATACCAAGGCAAATCATTCTTCTCACC
>TARA_R110000765_G_scaffold10984_13_pt1 | contig 24148 bp, 19 predicted proteins | sample TARA_R110000765 | Tara Oceans TARA_R110000765 (sample SAMEA4398168) | marine metagenome | biome: Polar Biome; feature: [MES] marine water layer (ENVO:01000295) within the mesopelagic zone...; material: water (ENVO:00002006), including particulate matter (ENVO:01000060) such... | reverse complement strand
GCCATAAAGTGCCAGTCACGCAGGTCGGATCGCCGCACCACGGCCCGACGATGCGCGGCTTCGCGAATGGCAGCAACGTCCCGCTCAGCAGCCCTTGCAGCCCCGGCATCTTTCGCAAGCGTGGCGAAGGTCAGCCCCGAGCCGGTCTAAACCAGCTTGTCGGCACTCATCAGCACGCCGTCGGCATCAGCATAGACCCAGTTTCCCGGAGCGATCCGAACGCCGCCCAGCTCCACCGTTCCGCCAACTTTACCGAGACCGTCCTTGGCGCTTTTTACAGGCGAGGTGCCCAATGCGAAAACCAGCGTATCCAATGCGGCGATTTCGGCACTGTCGCGGATGGCGCCGTTTATAACGAGACCTGCCCAGCCGTTTGCAATCGCAAGTTCGGCCAGCATGTCGCCCACCACCGCGATCCGGGTCGATCCGCCCGCATCCACAACCAGCACACGTCCCTCTCCGGGTGTCTCCAGCTGGGCACGCAAGATCGTGTTGTCCTCGAAACATTTCACGGTCTGCGCCGGACCGCAGATATAGGCCTTCTGGCCATAATGACGGAACGGAAGATGAACAAGCCGCAACCGGGCGGCATGGTCGTCGATGAGGTCGGCAGTTTTCATTGAATAGGCCTCTGCGCAGGGTCGCCAGCATAATCGCGACGTATACCGGACATTTTGGCACGGGCTGAAGTCAGCTGCCACCCGTAATTGCCTGTCCCAACGAACGAACAACCACACTGCAAATGGCCGGAAGGATCACGCGGGTGCGAATGCAACGGCCACTGCTGCCCGGTGTCCGACCCCGCTGCGACAGCGTATCGTCCACGGGACCGGACGGCGCGCCCGTCAGACCTTAAATCTTGCCGCGCAGGCAATAGCTCACGCCCTCAGGATTGTATTCGATGTTTCCGGTGCCAAAGAAATAGCCGGGTCCGACCTGATGAAGGAGTTGAGAGCCAAACCCGCGCGACGTCGGCGGACTGACCGTCGGTCCGTCGCTCTCCCGCCAATCAAGCGTGAATTGTCCGTCGTCCGCGCAGGTCCAGCAGATACCGACGCGACCGTCCTGCAGGGACAGCGCACCATATTTGAGGGCGTTGGTTGCCAGCTCGAACAGGATCAGCGACAGACCAAGGGCCTGATCCGGTGCCAGAACAATCGGCGGACCCGTGACAGAGAGCCGCTCGTCGCGATCCAGGTGCGCGGTCAGGGAACGATTGATCACCTCGGTAATGTCAATCGCCGCGTCCGCTTGCAGCAATTGTTGGGCCTCACCAAGCGCCCTGATCCGCGCCGCCACGGTTTCACGTGCGTGCTGCAGGTCCGGCGAAGAGCGCAGGCTGGAAGAGACAACCGAGGATGTAACCGCAAGCATGTTCTTCATGCGATGGGACAACTCTGTCCGCATGGCATCCTGAAGCGCCCGTCCCTCGACATTCTGGGTTTCGTCGAGAGCAACATTGATCATCCCGCAGATCGTACCGTCATCGTCGTAAAGAGGGCTGTAGGAAAATGTCCAATAGGTTTGCTCATCATAGCCATTTCGCGTCATGGTAAGCGGCAGTTCCTTGAAAAAGGTCCCTTCGCCGTCCAGTGCCTTTTCGACAAATGGCAAGATCTCCTCCCAAACGTCCGGCCACACCTCTTTGGCAGGTCGGCCAAGCGCATCGGACTGACGCGCCCCAAGGATCGGTGCATAGGCGTCATTGTAGAGCAGCGTCATGTCCGGACCCCAGAAGATGCAGGACGCATGCTGTTGGCCAAGCATTATTCGAACCGCTGACAGCAGCGACACCGGCCAGGTCTCAATCGGGCCCAACGGCGTCTTGCACCAATCGAACGCAGAAATATGACGCGCCATCAGGCCGCTGCCGATCACCGGCATGGACCGTTCAGAAGGCCGAAGGTCGTGCGACATTTTTCCAGCCCTTTCATGTGACAACACTTAGGTTTATCCGCATTTTCGACCGGTTGAAAAGTCTCTTTCTGAGGTCTCTTTTTCCCCCCGCAGCATGGCTGCAATCCGATCTGAGCGCGGGCAGGGGCCTAACTGCGTTTCTTCGTAAACACGCCCTTCGGGCTGGTGGCCACCAGACGTTCGAACACCCGCGACACAAAGGGCAGGGACGACAGGTTAAAGACCCGGGCCCGCAGCCAGACGCGGAACGGCGAATGCGGCACGATCCAGTCGGCGGCCTTGCGCCCTGCGGCCTGTTTTTTCACCACTTCGGGGCGCAGGATGGTGTCGTATCGGGCAAGCGCGGTTGGAACATCCGCCTGCGATGCAAGCTGTTGCGCCAGAATATGCGCGCCGCCCATGGCAAGCGACGCCCCCTGACCCGCCAGCAATGACACCGCAAATGCAGCATCGCCCAGCAAGGCCACGCGCCCGTTGCACCATTGGTCCGCCTCGATCTGGGCGACCACATCATAGTAGATTTCAGCGTTCGGCGGCATGGCCGCCAGCGTTTCGGGCACCAGCCATCCCAGATCGCCAAAGTTCTCCCGGATGGCTGCCCCCGCATCATCCGCGCGTTCAGGTCGCGTATCGCGCCAGATAAAGTAGACAGCAACGCTGTCGCCCTCCATCCGGTAAAGACCCGCCTGCCGGTCGGGCAGCGACAGCATCAGGAACCGGTCCTGCACCGCCTTGGCCACTGCGTCAGAGCGGAAGATATAGGCGGCCGTGTGATAGCCCAGATATCTGAGCACGCGGGGTTCGGGTGTAAACAAGTGCGCCCGCAGCGGGGAATGTATCCCGTCGGCACCGATCAGCACATCGCCGTGCAACCGATCCCCTGCCGAGGTTACAATGTCGACCGACGCGGGGCCATTGTCCACGGTTTCGATCCGGGTGCCAAAGCGCAGATCAACATTAGGCCCAAGCGCGTTGAACAGCACCCGCTCAAGATCGCCGCGCATCAGCGAAAACAGACGCCCACCCAGCGGAGCGGCGAAGGATCTGTAGCTCATATAACCCTGACGCGACCCGTCAGCATTGACCAGCTCGACGCCTTCGACCTTTCTGGCATGTCGGGCAAAGGCATCCAGCAACCCGTTGGCTTCGGCGGCGTCATAGCCGGGGCCGAAAAAGTCGATCATATAGCCGCCGTCGCGCAGGCTGTCGGCTTTTTCAAGCACCACGACATCCCACCCCGCGCGGCCCAGTTCATAGGCCGCCGCAAGTCCTGCGATGCCCGCGCCGGAAATTATCGCTTTCATCTGCCTCTCCTTTCCACACTCAAGGGCTACGCGGCGCTGCCGTTGCGTAGCCCTTGAGTGTGAGATGAAAAACAAGATGAAATCAACGGCTGTGCTTTGCCCTTAAGCATCTGTCAATTGCCAAGCAAAACCGACTTTTGTGTCACATCGCTGACCCAAAGCGCGGCGCTACGTCCGCAGGGCGGGGCAGGGGCTATGCGGTCATTGGTGAAAATTGCAGCGAACGGCGGGAACGAGGTCGTTTCAACTTTCCCCTCGTGCGGATTCAAGGCCGAAGGCCGCCGCACATCGACGGGCCGCCCCACGGCACGGCGATTTGGCTGCTGTTGTGTGGAACAGATAGGTCGTAGGTGTTTGGCTGCCATTAAGTGGCAGACACAGCCGTAGGATCGCCGCACCTCGGCCCGTCGATGCGCGGCTTCGTGCCTTGTTGCAAAAGGCAGAAAAGTCCGCTGACCGACGATCTCGTCGCCAAAATGCGGCGCACTGCACGAATGGCAGCAATCCGAAAGCTGCACCGCAGCGCCGGACTGCCAAGGCAATGTCGGCTCTCGGCCGAAAGCCACCCTTCCCCCAAAAACCACCCCATCCCCCGTGTCTCCCAAAACCCAACCCACACAACAATCCACCGCCCCCTCCATGCTCACTTGACCAAGCCCCAAATCCCCTACATATCCAGCCCATGACACCGCTTTCACATATCCGCAATTTTTCCATCGTCGCGCACATCGACCACGGGAAATCCACGCTCGCAGACCGTCTGATCCAGTCGACCAATACGGTTGCCGACCGGGACATGAAGGCGCAGATGCTTGACGCCATGGACATCGAACGCGAACGCGGCATCACCATCAAGGCCAACACCGTGCGCATCGACTATGTCGCCGACAACGGCGAGGCCTATGTGCTGAACCTGATCGACACCCCCGGTCACGTCGATTTCGCCTACGAGGTCTCCCGCTCCATGCGCGCGGTCGAAGGCTCTCTGCTGGTCGTCGATAGCACCCAGGGCGTCGAGGCGCAGACCCTCGCCAACGTCTATCAGGCCATCGACGCCGACCACGACATCGTGCCGATCCTGAACAAGATCGACCTGCCCGCCGCCGACTGCGACCGCGTGGCCGAACAGATCGAGGACGTGATCGGCATCGACGCCTCCGGCGCCATCCGCGTGTCGGCCAAGACCGGCATCGGCATTCACGAAACGCTCGAGGCGATCGTGCACCATCTGCCCGCGCCCAAGGGCGAGGAAAACGCCGACCTCAAGGCGATGCTGGTCGACAGCTGGTACGACAGCTACCTCGGCGTCATCGTCCTGGTCCGCATCATCGACGGCCGCCTGAAAAAGGGCGACCGCGTCAAATTCGTGTCCAACGGCACCGTGCACCACGTCGACCGCATCGGCGTGTTCCGCCCGCAGATGCAGGTCATCGACAGCCTCGGCCCCGGCGAGATCGGCTTTCTGACCGCATCCATCAAACAGGTCCGCGACACCCGCGTCGGGGACACCGTGACCCACGACAAGAAAACCGTGACCCCGCTGCCCGGCTTCAAACCCGCGCAGCCGGTGGTCTTCTGTGGCCTGTTCCCCGTCGACTCCTCGGAATTCGAGGACCTGCGCGACGCCATCGACAAACTGGCCCTGAACGACGCCTCCTTCAGCTTCGAAATGGAAACCTCCGCCGCCCTCGGCTTCGGCTTCCGCTGCGGTTTCCTCGGCCTGTTGCACCTCGAGGTCATCCGCGACCGGATCGAGCGCGAATATGACATCGAGCTGATCACCACGGCCCCCTCGGTCGTCTACCACGTCTATATGCGCGACGGGTCGATGCAGGAACTGCACAACCCCGCCGACATGCCCGACCTCAGCGTGGTCGACCACCTGGAAGAGCCGCGGATCAAGGCGACCATCCTCGTCCCCGACGACTACCTCGGGGACGTGCTGAAACTCTGCCAGGACCGCCGCGGCGTGCAGCTTGACCTGACCTACGCGGGCAGCCGCGCCATGGTCGTCTATGACCTGCCGCTGAACGAGGTTGTCTTCGACTTCTACGACCGCCTGAAATCGGTGACAAAGGGCTATGCCTCCTTTGACTACCAGCTGACGGGTTACCAAACCGATAACCTGGTGAAAATGTCGGTGCTGGTGAACGACGAACCCGTCGACGCCCTGTCGATGATGGTCCACCGCGACCGCGCCGAAATGCGGGGCCGCGCCATGGTCGAAAAGCTCAAGGACCTGATCCCGCGCCACATGTTCAAGATCCCGATCCAGGCGGCCATCGGCGGCAAGGTCATCGCCCGCGAGACCCTGTCGGCCATGCGCAAGGACGTGACGGCCAAATGCTACGGCGGCGACGCCACGCGCAAACGCAAGCTGTTGGACAAGCAGAAGGCGGGCAAGAAGAAGATGCGCCAGTTTGGGAAAGTTGATATTCCGCAGGAGGCTTTCATTAGCGCACTGAAAATGGACAGCTGAGGCTGTCCATTTTCGGCGCTAATGAAAGACGGTGGGGTGAGAGTCCCGCGCAGCGGGGCGCGGCCCCACACGGTTGTGTGGTGTGATGAACGTGAAAAGCTTCCAGTGAGCTTTGAAGTTCTGAAAGTAACTCGAAGGGTAGATCCGCAGATTTACCATTTCAACTCCTCTGTTTCAGATCAAACAAGTAAGCTATAGATAGCCAATGACTAGACTTTCTCGAACCCTGGCTAGAATCGGAACTGGGTTTTCTGCGATGGGGGCTCTTATTTGGTTATTATGGCCGCAGGATTTTCTAGCGCAGATAGATCCTGAACCCTTGCTAACTTTTTTGGTTGCGACCGGTTATTGGATTGTGACAGAGTTTCGAAGCAGTGAAGAAGTGCTCGAGAAGAAGTCAACGGCAAATGACATCGCACTCTCCCGTGAGTTGATTGAGTTTCACCAAAATGAATTTCGAGAATTACGGGAAATAGATCTTTTCCAATATGTCAATTCTAGAATCTACTCAAATATCGGACGTACCATTGATGGCTTTCGATCTGGTAGAATATTCTTTCAAGATAAGAACTTGAACCAGAGAATGAAGAAACTGATTGATTCCCTTGAAATTCTTTATGCGCATATTTGTCAAAACACTTCGCCAGATCTTATAGGGAATGTCATGATGACTGCGTATAAACCTAATGAAAATGTTTCCCAAGAAGAATATGATCGACGCATGCTATTGGCTGGGGAGGCAAATAAACTAGTTGAAGTTGCTTCTAAAAGTTTTGATAGCTTAATTTCGAAAATCAAAACTTCTGTGCCTGAAGCGTATGATGAGAAATTTTAATTGAACGAATTTTGCCTTCTCTAAGCATGAGCTAAGTTCCCCCCCCAATGCCAAACCCCCTCGGGGTTTGGCAGCGCCCGAACCGCCCCCACGGGGCGGGCGCTTCTCGCCCACCCCTCGGTCCGGGCGCGACCATCCTGAAAACGCACCACCCCAATCCTCGCCCCCTGGGCTCCGCCCGTCGTCCCCTCAATTGATCCACTGGATCAATTGCCACGCTGCGCGCGGACCGGTGCCGACCCCCTCGGTCCGGGCGCGGCATATCTGATAGGGCACCACCCCAATCCACGCCCCCTGGGCTCCGCCCGTCGTCCCCTCAATTGATCCACCGGATCAATTGCCACGCTGCGCGCGGACCGGGGACGACCCCCACCAACTCACTCCTCCACCCGCCGCCGCACCTCTTCCTTCGGCCACTTCTCGTCAAACCGGTTCGCCCGCCCATAGGCCTCTTCCATGATCGGAAAGGGCCACGCCTCGGGCACCACCTCCAGCCGGTCAAAGGCGTTGTCCAGCCGTGCCGCCGCGACCTTGCGGTTGGCCTCGACCTGCAGCTGGTGGATGATCTCGTTCACGTTCCGCCCCTGCACCGATCCCAGCACATGGGCGTCGCGCATCGAGATCACCGCACAGACCGGGCGGCGGTAGCGGGTCAGCCACAGGTTGCCGTTGCCGTGGGTCACGAACCGCATCAGCGGACCCGTGTTCGCGCGGAAATCTGAAAAAGAAACTGTGTGAATTGCCGGCAGCATAATGTCGCACCTCGCGGGCCTGTTGCGTTTGGTACGCATCCGCCGCGAATATGTACAACACGGGCCAAACCGGGGGGAAACCGCAGTTCTGGCCCTTGTCTGTCCTGTACCGGACGGGGCGGAATATGTACGCATTCCACCCTACAGCACGGCGCCCAGCGTCCGGTTAACCCGCCGCGCGCCCTGTTAGATCAGTGACCGAAGGCCCCGTTTTCCATCCACTCGGGCGCATCCTGTCCGGCCCGCATATGCAGGCACGCGGACCCCGTGCGCTGGAAATACACCGCCTCCAGCGCATACCATCCGGCCTGGGGTACATTGACCTCGACTGCTTCGGATTCCTCGCAGGGATGCCGCCCGTCAAAGAACACCACTTCCTGCCCGCCGATGCTGGCTTTCAGCCCATCATTGCTCAGGAAATCAATGACATAGGTGCCTTCCGCGTCAAAGCGGACAAAGCCGGAAATCCCCGCCACAACATGGTGCGCGCTGGTCGAGGTCAGGGTCATATCCCCGTCCGCCGTGTCGCGGTAATCCAGCCCCTCCAGCGGCGTGCCGGGCTGTGCGTCGGACAGGAACGCTTCGGCCTGCGCCAGCGTTTTCACATCCGGCGGATAGGCATAGCGCACCGCCAACCCGTCGTTCAACGCGGTCGGCTGAGGGTCTGCAGGGGTCAGTTCCAGCGCCGCCGCCCATGCCGGAACGGACAGGCAAGCAGCTGTAATCATTGGGATAATCAGTTTCAAGCTGGGCTCCTTTTCAGGCGGATTCTGTCCCAGACTAAGCACTTGGCGCAGACACGCAAATCAATTCTTCAAAGCTGCCCCGATGTCATGAGGCACCGCCCCGCCGTCCTGCATTTCGGCAATGAACCGCGCGGAGAATGTCCAGACTTCGGGCGTATGCACCAGGTGATGCGTCAACAGCCCCAGCGGCTCGGATGTGCCCGACCGGATGTGCGCCACAGCGCTGTCGATCAACCACTCCGTGTCCGCCAAGCCTCTGTTTCCACGCCAGAAAATCGGGTCGACATGGGTGTTGATCACAGTCAGCCCATGCTCGGTTTCCGCCCCCCGCGTGCCAAATGTCGACAGCCCCCGATACCCCTGCGCGGCCAGTTTTGCCACCAGCGCGTCACTGATCCGGTTCCACGGCGGCACGAACATCGGCACCAGCGCAGGCCCGAACAAGTCCCGCATCCGCGCCAACCCCCGCGCGGTCTCTTCCGCGGCCTCGGGACGGTCCCGCTGAAACTCGGATTTCTTGGCGTCAGGGGCCGATGTGTCGGCATGGGCCCAGCCGTGGATGACGGGGATCAGGAACTCGGAAGCCGTTGAAATATCAGCCAGTTCCGGCGTCGCATGGGCGGGAATTACGGCGATGTGCACGGGCACTTGCGCGTCTTGTGCCAGCCCCTCCAGCCGGTCCAGCGCAGGCGTCGGGGCAATGGCATCATCGTCCCGCCACCAGAACCGCACAGGCCGTTCCGCCGCGCGCAAGGCCGCGCGCAAGGGGGTCCAGTCAACCTGCATGGCGGTCCTCCACAATCCGGCGCGCAATCCGCACGGTCTCCGCCGCCCCGTCCACGCCATCCACCAGCGGTGCACGGGGGCCTGCACCTTCGACGCTGCGCAGTGCATCGACCAAACCCTGCGCCGTCAAATCCCCCGCCCGCAGCACCGCGATTCCGGCCTGCACCGCCAGCGCATCGGCCCGCAATCCCTGCTCGACCTCGTCGCCCGCGTCAAAGGGCACGAACACCGCCCGCACGCCGGTTTGCAGCACGTCCAGCGCGGTATTATAGCCGCACATCGATACCGAAACCGCCGCCCCCCGCAGCATCTGGCGAAAGTCGGGGCGGGCGGCATCGACGGTGCAATTTTCAGGCGCGCGCGCACGCAGATCGGCCACGCGTGCCGCACTGCCACCGACCAGCAAACGCCAGCGCCGCCCGTGGTCCAGAGCCGCCGCACCCAGTGCCGCGTCGAACAGATGATCGCCCACACTGCCGCCGCCCGCGCTGACCAGAACCTCGCCCACACCAATGCCATCCGGGTGAACCTCAGGTGCCGACGGTGCCACGAAACCCGTGTAATACAGGCGTTTGCGCAAGGCATCCGAGACCGGCCAGCTCAGCTCAAGTGCCGCGATCTCCGCGACCGAATGCACCAGAACCCCGCTGTAAAAGGTCGTGATCAACGCCTCGGCCATCGCCGCTTTGGCGGGTTTCGATGGCGGCGCAAGGATGTCACGGATGGATGACAGCACCGGCACTTTGCCCGTTTGGGCCGCCAGCAGCAGGGCGGTGAACTCGGCCCGCAGAATGCGGCGGCCAAAGGGGAACAGCTCGGTGATCAGCAGGTCGGGGCGACTATCGGCAAAGGTATCCAGCAAGGCCCCTTGCCGCGCCTCCAGATAGGCCGCATCCGCAACCACACCCTCAGCTGTCAGCACGCGGCTGAAATCCACACCGTCCGATTTCAGCGGCGGCAGTTGCACCAACTCCACGCCGTCAAAGTCCAGATGCCCAACGGGCACGCCACCGCTGACCAGAACCACCTGATCGCCCGCATTGGCAAAAGCACGGCCCAGCGTCAGGGCACGGGTCAGGTGGCCGGTGCCCAGCAGATGGGTGACGACGATCATGACTTTCATGGGCGTGCCTCCAGCCGCACGGGCGCGCCGTCGAAAGACCATGCGCCATCGGAAATGTTGATAATAAACAGCCGGTTGCGCTTGACCGCAAAGGGTGCGGGGCCGTCAAAACCCCATCCCGTTGCCTGTGCCAGCAGCACCCGCATCACGCCGATATGGCAGACCGCGACGCTGTCACGGGTCAGCGCATTGGCCCACGGCACCAGCCGCGCGCGCAGATGGGCGGGGCTTTCACCGCCCGGCGGGGCATAGTCCCAGCCCCAGTCTTCGATGTCGCGAAACCCGCTGGCGGGATCGGCGCGCAAATCGCTGCCGTGCTGTCCCTCCCAATCGCCCCAGTCCATTTCCATCAGTGCCGGATCGGTCAACGGTGGACGCCCTGCAACCAACTCGGCGGTATGGGCGGCCCGTTGCAGCGGGCTGGACCACAGCGCGGCGCTGTCCCACGGGGCGGGCAGGCGCAGTGCGCCCAAGTCGGCAACCGCCTGATCGTCCAGTGGAATATCGGTGCGCCCCTGAATGCGGTGGGCACGGTTCCATGCGGTGTGTCCGTGGCGCAGAAGGGCAAGGCGGATCATCGGGCGCAGTCCTGTAACGCTTGGGACAACGTGCGGGCGGCGGCAGGCAGCAGGTGCTGTGCAGCCACTTGCGCACGGGCGGTCGCACCTGCAGCGGCGCAGGCCACAGGGTCGGACAGCAGGGTGTCGATGTCGCGGGCCAGTGCCGCTGGTCCCTCTTCGGGCGTTGGATGCCCCCCCACCACCACGTCGCGCACGCCGTCGCGGTCTTGGGCGACGACCGGAATGCCCGCCGCCTGCGCCTCCAGATAGGTCAGGCCAAAGGCCTCGTTGACGCCGGGCCACAGCAGCAGGGACGCGTGCGCGTAATAGGTCTCCAAGGCATCGCCGGTCTGCATCCCACGCAGGTGCACACGGGTTCCAAAGGGGGCCATCAGCGCCGCCACCTCATCGCGCGCAGGGCCGTCGCCGACGATGTCCAGCTGCCAGTCGGCCGTGACCTGTTGCAGCGTCTCGGCGATCAACCGGTAACTGGCCAGCTTGTCGCCGTGGCGCATCATGGCGACCGACAGCATCGGGCCGGACAGGTCCGATTGCGGTGGCAGGTCGCGACGGGCCAGAAACGGGTGCAGGTGGATGATCCGTTGGCCGTCGGGTGCATCGCGGTGCAGCGCCTGACTGTCGCGCGCGGTCAGGTACAGCACGGCGTCGGCGGCATCTGTGGCGGCTTCGGCGGCGGCGGCAAAGCTGGCCCACGGGCCGGTCAACCGCTTGCGGGCGCGGGTGGATTCGACCTGTAGATAAGGGATGCCAAGCGTGCGGCAGACCACAGGGCCGATAAGGTCGGGGGCCTTGTAATAGTTGTGATAGGTCAGCCAGTGCGTCCAGCCGGCCGCGTCCTCCGAGGCCAGCAATCGGTCCACTTCCATCTGCGCCTTGGCCATCAGGTTGGCCTGCAAACCGCCATCGCCGCGCCCGTCATAGATGCGCAGGCCAGAGGCCACCTGCGTGGGGTATCCGGCCAGTTCCAGCGCCGCGATCAGCGCACGTGCCATGGCGCGGTCGCCCGAGGGCACCGGATGGTCGGGCGCCTTGAGCGGGGCATATATCGCGACAGTCACGCGCCCCCCGACAACAGTGCGGTCAGGCGGCGGGCCAAGTGGTCGATGCCGGGTTGCATGGTGAATTCAGCGTGCAGCCGGTCGTGCGCCGCCTTGGCCAGTTGCGGCCCCAGCGTGGGGTCGTTTGCCACGCGCTGCATCGCATCGGCCAGCGCCTGCGGGGCGTCGTCGCTCAGGATGCCATGGGTGCCGTCGGTGATGAATTCGGGGATGGCCGACACCGGCGTGGACAGGATCGGCAGCTTTTGACTGGCGGCCTCCATCAGCACATTGGGCAGCCCGTCGCGGTCGCCGTCCTCGGCCACGCGGCTGGGCAGCACGAACAGGTCGGCGTCGCGCATGGCGGCGATCACCTCGGGCTGGTCGCAGGCCCCGCGCCACGTAATCCGGTCGGCCACGCCTGCGGCCTCGGCCTGTGCGCGCATCACGTCTTTCAAATCGCCGCCGCCGATGTGGGTCCAGTGCCACTGCATCCCGTCCGGCAGCAGTGCCAGCGCCGCGATCAGCCGGTCAAAGCCCTTCTTTTCGACCAGCCGCCCGACGCTCATCATGCGAAGCGGCGCATCGGCATTGCGCGGGGGGCGGTCGGGGGCAGGGGGGAAGCGGTTCAGATCCAGCCCGTGATAGACCAGATCGACAGGGGTGCCCGCCGACAGGCTGTTCAGATGGTCCGCGCCAAAGGCGGTGCAGGTCGCACCGAAGGCCGCACCATGTGTGGCGGACGACAGCTTGTCCCGCAGGTCCCATTCGGGCGAGGTCCAGATGTCCTTGGCATGGGCCGAAAAGCTCCACGGCAGTCCGCGCAGGATGGCGGCATAGCGGGTTACGGATGCGGGCGTGTGCAGGAAATGCGCGTACAGCGCACCGGTGTCGCGGGGCAGTTCGTGCGCCATGACACAGGCCTGACCAAAGCGGCGGATGCGGTTGCGCGTGCGGTCGCGTTTGTAATCGGCGCGGAACGCGGCCCATGTGGCACCCCATCCCGGCAGGCTGCGGGCGTGCAGGACGGCGCGCGCCACGCGGGCAGGTTCATCGCGCAGGTATTCGGGCAGGTAGCGCACCGGCCCGGTGAAACGGTCGTGCAGCGGGTGGGTTTTGGTGTCGGTGGGATGGCGCAGCGACCAGATGTCAAGGCGCAGGCCAGCGGCCTCAAGCGCCACCAGCTCCTGTGCGATAAAGGTCTCGGACAGGCGGGGCCAGCCTTTGACCACCACCGCAAGGCGGGCAGGCGTTTGGGTCATTCCGCAGCGGTCCGTTTATAGGCACGCGACATCAGGATGTGGGCGCGTTCGTTGACACACTCCAGCCCGTCCAACAGCCCGTCGGCCCCCGCGTCGGATGGCTTGCCCTGTGTCGGCAGTGCGCGGATTGCGTCGATCATCGACTGCGTGGTCATGCCATCGCGGTTCTCGTCCAGCATACGCACCAGGCCCAGTTCCTCGGCGCGGCTGGCACGGATCCATTGTTCCAGACGCGGCACCGTGCGCGGCACGATCACCGCGCGTTTGTCAAAGGACAGCACTTCGCAAAAGGTGTTGTAGCCGCCCATGCAGACGACGCCATCCGCCTTGGCAAACAGCGCCTCGATCCGGCTGTCAAAGCCCAGGGCGGTCACGCGCCCGTCCAGTTTGTCCACCCGCGCCTCGAAATCCTCGCGCACTTCGCCCGACAGGAAGGGGCCGTAGACCAGCATCGCGCGGGGTTCCAGCGCGGGGTCCTGTTCGTATGCGGCCAGCACAAGGTTGACCATCGCGGCCCCGTCGCCGCCACCGCCGGGGGTGATCAGCACATAGGGTGCGTCGGGCACCTCGTCCGATTCAACCTCGTCGCGGCGCAGATAGCCGGTCCAGTACATCCGCGACCGCAGGTCGTCGGACAGGGCCAGCCCCTCGGTCGGGTCATAGACGGATTTGACGCCATAAACCCAGACCTCGTCATAGAACCGCTCGGCGGCGTCCAGCGCGCCCTTGCGGTCCCATTCGGCGGCCAGCACTTCGGGTTCGTCCAGCACATCGCGCAGGCCCAGAACGGTGCGGGTGTGGCCGGTTTTCTGGATCAGCTCCAGCGTCGGCAGCAGTTCACCGCGAAAGCCGGTGGGTTCCTTGTCGACGATCAGCAGGTCGGGGTCATATTGTTCGATGGCCGACCGGATCAGCGCGGCGCGCAGATTGGTGGTCTCGTCGATGTCCAGTCCCAGCGTCTGGCTGACATAGGACCCGTCGGCCAGCTTGGTCACACCGGGCAGCCGGATGTGGTCGACCCGTTCGGGAAAAGTGAACCGCCCTGCCACAGGGGACCCGGTCAGGATGATCGCAGAGGCATCGGGATTGGCCTGCGTCAGGGCTGCGGCCAGCGCGCGCGAACGGCGCAGGTGCCCCAGCCCAAAGGTATCGTGGCTGTACAGAACGATACGCCGCGGGCGGTCGGGCGATCTGTTTCTTGCCGGAGCCAGTGTCGTGTCGTGCGCCATCATGAGACACCTTTGATCTTTTGTTGTTACAGGCGCAAGTCGCTTCCGGTCCGGCCAAACACCCCTTTTATGTCATAGACCAATGCGCCCGCTTTGCCAAAGGCGCGGATGCCATCTGCGCCCAATTCGACAAACTCGCGGTGTCCAACGGCCACAATGACCGCATCATAGGCACCTTTTTCAGGGGTGGCGACGGTTTCGATCCCGTGGCGGGCGCGCATTACGTCGGCGTCTACCCAAGGTTCGTGCACGTCCACCTGCACCGAATAGTCCTGCAACTCGGCCACGATGTCGGCCACGCGGGTGTTGCGGGTGTCGGCGCAGTTTTCCTTGAACGTATAACCCATGATCAGAACCCGCGCGCCCTGAACGCTCAGCCCACGGCCCAGCATCGTCTTGATCAGTGTCTGGGCCACATGCGCGCCCATGTGGTCGTTGATGCGCCGGCCGGCAAGGATCACCTCGGGGTGATAGCCGACCTGCTGCGCCTTGTAGGTCAGGTAATAGGGATCGACCCCGATACAGTGCCCGCCCACCAGTCCGGGGCGGAAGGGCAGGAAGTTCCACTTGGTGCCAGCCGCTTCCAGCACTTCCAGCGTGTCCAGACCCAGCCGGTTGAAGATCAGTGCGAATTCGTTGACCAGCGCGATGTTCAGGTCACGCTGGGTGTTCTCGATCACCTTGGCGGCCTCGGCGGTGGCAATGGAGGACGCGCGGTGCAGCCCGGCCTTGACCACGGGGCCATAGATCACGTCCAGACGGTCCAGCGTTTCGGCGTCCTGGGCGGCAATGATCTTGACCACGTTTTCCATCGAATGTTCGGCATCACCGGGATTCACGCGCTCGGGGGAATAGCCCAGCTTGATCTGCGTGCCGACGGCCAGACCGCTGCCCGCCGCCAGGGCGGGGCCACAGACCTCTTCGGTGACGCCGGGGTAGACGGTGCTTTCCAGCACCACCAGCGCGCCATCGGTCAGATGCGGCGCGATGGTGGCACAAGCGCCCAGCACGGGACCAAGGTCGGGGGTTTTCGCATCGGTGATCGGGGTCGGCACCGCGATGATGAAATTGCGCGCGCCTTTCAGATCGGCGGCATCGGCGCTGAACCGTGCCGTGGTGTGCGCCAGCGACGCATCTGCGACCTCGCCGTTGGGATCGTGGCCCGCGCTGAGGGCGGCGACCATGTCCGGGTCGGTGTCCAGCCCCAGCACGTCAAAGCCCGCGCGCGCCAGCGCCAGCGCCAGCGGCAGTCCGACATAGCCAAGCCCGAGAATGGCGATAGGCCCCGTCTGTGCGGGTCCGGTTTGGGGGGCGTCTGTCATGGCGGGTCCTTCGGTCTTTGTCTGCGGGCTGCCGTTTCCGGTCGGACGCATTGAATATCTGTGGCGTAAACATTGCCAAGGACCACACTTGGGGCCCTTCTGTGCGAATTGCAATAAAATGCAGCCTCGGCTAGCGTGATCGTCAACAAAATGAAGAAAAGGCGACGTGATGCGGTTTGTGTTCTGCGTTTGGCTGTGCGTTCTGATGATCATCGGGGCCGCGCCACCGTCTGCCGTTGCCCAAAGCCTGTTTTCCACCACCACGTCGGACACCGCGTCCGAGGCCGCGCCGCAGGACGATGCGCTGGCCGAAACCCTGCGCAAGGCGCGCGAGGCGGGGCTGAGCGTGATTGTCGTGGACGCCCAGGGCAATCTGATCACCCAGCCTGCAAGCAGCACAGCCGATACAACTGCACCGGATGGTGCGCCGCTTAACCCTGAGGGTTCAGCGCTGATGCAGGCCCAAAAACGCGGCGCTAAATTCCGCGAGACCCTGAGCGAGCGGCTGGACGCGTTGCCGGATTCGTTGAACGAAGTCCGCTTTATCCTGCGCGCCACCAGCCCCGACGGGCGCATCATGACCTATGTCGAGACCCTGTTGATCAGCGCGCTGTTGCTGTTCATCGGCAGCCAGACCATGCGGCGTTTGATTGGGCCCTATGTTCTCAAGGGCTATGTCACCGGACGGATCAAGGAGAACCCGCAGGGCTACCGCGAAAAGATGCCCTTTCTGGTCTTCCGGTTTTTCGTCGGTGTTGGCGGCTCGTTGATTGCGATGGCCATTGCCTATCTCTTGGGCCTTTTGTTCTTTGAGCCCGTCACCGATACATCGCTGCAAGTCACCATCCTGGCGATCAACGCGGCCTTTCTGGCGTGCCGGACGGTGGGCGATGTGTGGCGCATGGTGCTGTCGCCGTTCCTGACGCAATACCGCATCCCGCGGTTTTCCGACCGTGACGCCAAACGGCTGTACCGCTGGGCGTTCTACGTGGGGTCGCTGGACATCTGCGTGGTGACCTTTGCCACCTGGCTGGAAGACTTTGGCCTGAACTACAACGTCTATGCCATTGTCTTTGGCATTCTCAGCCTGACGATGGCGCTGATCAACATTCTGGTGCTGGTGGTGAACCGCCACGCCATTTCGAACGCCATCCGCAACGGGCGCAGCAAGCTGGACGTCGCATGGATCCTGCGCGCGGTGTCGGTGTGGTGGCTGCCGGTGGTGGTCGTCTATATCATCTTTGGCTGGTTGGAACTGGCCTTTGATCTGGTGCTGGAGATGCCCACCTCGATCCCGCTGATCGCGGGGGCATATGGCGTGCTGCTGACCATTCTGGTGGTTTACGGTGTCATCAACTACCTGATCGAAAGCTATTTCGAACGGGCCCGCCAGATCGAACTCATGAACGCACAGGCCGAGGCCGCCCCCGAGGATGGCGCGGCAGTGTCCGAAACAGACGGCATACCCGAGGACGACGAACCCGCGCCGGCCTTTGCACCGCGCCACATCATGTACACCTATGAGCAGCTTGCCCGGCGGGTGGCGGGAATCCTGGCCTTTGTCGCGGGCAGCTATGCGCTGTTGCTAATCTGGGGCAGTGCCACGGAAATGGTCGAGGGCAACATCTTTGGCCAGTCCTTGCTGGACATCATGGTGATCGTCTTTATCGGCTACATCATCTACCACGCCTTCCGCATCTGGATCGACCGCAAGATCGTCGACGAACAGGGTGACGTGGTCGAGGCCGAGCTGGGCGACGAGGGCGGCGGTGCCAGCAGCGCCAGCCGTCTGGCCACCCTGCTGCCGCTGTTTCGCAACGTGATGCTGATCGTGGTGGTGGTCACGATCATCCTGATCGTCCTGCTTGAGGTCGGCGTGAATGTCGGCCCGCTGTTCGCTGGTGCGGGCTTTGTGGGCGTTGCCATCGGCTTTGGCAGCCAGTCGCTGGTGCGCGATGTCTTTGCCGGCGCGTTCTTTCTGTTCGACGATGCGTTTCGCAAGGGCGAATATATCGACGTCGGCGGGGTCAAGGGCACGGTCGAGAAGATCAGCGTGCGGTCGTTCCAGTTGCGCCACCACCTGGGGGCGCTGCACACCATGCCGTTTGGCGAAATTCAGGTCATCACCAACTATTCGCGCGATTGGGTGATCATGAAGCTGCCGCTGCGCGTCACCTATGACACCGACGTGGAGAAGGTGCGCAAACTGATCAAGAAGCTGGGCGTCGAGCTGCTGGACGATCCGGTGATCGGCGAAAACTTTATCCAGCCGCTGAAGTCACAGGGCGTGATCCAGATGGAAGACAGCGCCATGATTATCCGCGTCAAGTTCATGACCAAGCCGGGCGATCAGTGGCTGGTGCGCAAGAAGGTCTACGAGGAAATCCGCGCCCTGTTCGAACGCGAAGGCATCCGCTTTGCCCACCGCGAGGTGACGGTGCGGCTGGCCGATGGCAAGGTGTCGGATCTGGACGACGACCAGCGCGAGGCGGTGACCGCCGCCGCACAGGCGGCGATCGACGAGGACATGCACGACGCTGCGCAGCAGGAGACAGGGGATGACCGCTAGGCCGACACCGGCACAGGGGCTAAGGTATCGTCTGGGGCAGGTGCTGGATTACCTGCCCAACCGGGTGATTCCGGTCCTGATGGCGCTGATTGTCTGGCTGGTTGCGGGCAGTGCCAATTTGCAGGTGGTGGCCCTGTTCACCGATGCCACCAGCCCGCTGGCGCTGTATGGGCCGGCGGTGCTGTTGGCGGTGGCGGCGGTTTGCCTGTTTGCCATCCGCTCGGGCACGGACAGTCGCGCCAGCCTGGCCGCTGACGTGGTGCTGTTCGCGCTGCCCGTGGCCATCATCGCCCTGCGCCCGCCATGGTCCGAGGCGGCGGGGCCTGTCTGGGGCGTCGCGCTGATCTGGGCGGTGCAGCTGTTCGCGATGTTCCTGCTGCTGCCGCGCCGGGACTGGGACAACGAAGTCGCCATGCAGCGGCTGTTTGGCATGACCATCGGCGTGTTCATCGTGCTCTATGTCCTGCTGTCCTGGGACGGTGTGGGCTTTGCCCGTTTCATGGGGTCGCTGTCGTTGTTCGCTGTGTTCCTCGGTTTGCTCATGGTGGCCCTGTCGATCCTGCGACGCTGGCGGCGGATGGCCTGGGCGGTGGCTGCGGCGGTGGTTGTCAGCATGGTGTTTTTCGAATTCCAGCACGAGGCGGTTTACCGCAACCGCGTGCCGGTGAACGTGGACAATGAGCTATCGGCCGATCCCTTTGCCCTGTGGTTGTTCGATCGTGCCGATGCCGCGTATTACCGGCGCAATGCGATGCCCTATCCGGTGATCCTGGCCGCGTCCGAAGGCGGCGGCGGCTATGCGATGGCGCATTCCTATGCCTTTCTGTCAAAGATGACGGAACGCTGCCCCAACTTTGCGCAGCACCTCTTCGCGCTGGTGGGGGTGTCCGGGGGGCAGGTGGGCAATACGCTGTATCAGGCCAACCTTCACGCCACCAACCCCGCGCAGGTGTCGCAATGCGGGGACGATGCGGTGTCGGATCATGCCGAGTATCTGGCAACCGACCACCTGTCGCCGCTGCTGGGGCATCTGATGTTCGTGGAAATCCCGCGCAAGCTGCTGTTTCTGGGGGCCGCTGCCAAGGGGCGGACCCGTGCCCTGCTGGAAAGCCTGAACAGGGCCCCTGCCGATTATGCGGGGGTGCCGGATGTGGCCTATTCCGATCATTTCTGGGAACGCAGCCCCGACGGTGGGGCCTTTGCCTATCAGTTGAACGGCAAGCCCGCGCTGGTCTCGGTGACGGCCAATGTGCAGACGGGCAATCGCTTTGTCTTTTCACCCTTCGAGTTCGAGACCCTTGCCGAGACCAACTGGGAGTTCTTTCGCGGTTCGGGAGACATGCAGACCGGCACCCATACGCTGGTCGAGCCGGACCTTGGCAGTGTCACACTGGCCTCTGCCAGTTTTCCCTGGGTGACGCCGTCGCTGCGGTTCACCATGCGGCGCGGGTTCAACCAGTATTTCGATGCGGACCCCGATGAGCTGCCCGTGGACGGGTCCGACCTGACGGGGGCGGCGGTGGAACATGCCGTCAATCTGGTCGATGGCGGATATTTCGAGAATTCGGGTGCCGAAACCCTCTCCGAGATCATGGCGTCGATCAGCCAAGAAACGGGCACCTATCTTCAGCGCGACCGCATCAATCAGGACGCGGGCCTGCATTGGTACGGGGCCAATGACGATTACGCCCACCGCGCCTTTCCCTCAGTGGACGGCTGCGACAGCCTGGAGGCGCGGGCGGTGCCTTTCATGCAGGCCGGTGTGGAATGGGGGCCATGCGAAATGCCGTTTTTCGTAATCACCGTCCTGATCCGCAACACCCCGCAACGCCCGCAAAGCGGCGCACCGCAGTCGTTCCTGCGCGATCCGGTGACAACGCTGTTGCAGGCGCGCAGCGCACGCGGCGAACTGGCCATTGCCACGCTTGAGGAGCGTCGTTGCGGCTTCGGGGAAAGCTGTGCGCTGACGCTGGACACCGTCGGCAGCGGCGATCCGAACCCGCAGATCTACACGGGTATGTTCCAGTCGCTGGTAGACAGTGCCGCGCAAGAGCTGCCATTAGGGTGGAACATGCCGCGTCCCAAGGTTGCCGCCATAGGTGATTGGGTGGTGCCGCGCGCCGAAGTTTGCGCGCAATTCGAGGGGTTCGAAGGGGCAACAGATTTCGAAACCCCCTATGGCGAAAACGCGCTGCATCCCAAGGCTTTGGATTTGCTGGTGAAACGCAATTGCAGCCATCTGCGTCAGATGTCCAAGTTCTTTGACGCGCCCGAGATGGCCAAGGCACTGGAATGGCGGCCCTGAAAGGGGCTATACAAGTGCTGTCAAAAGGCATAGGTCGCGTGCCTTACGCAAACGAAAGCCAAAACCTTTGAAACAGAGCCTTGCCGATGCGCTGACCCAGCGCGGATATGAAACCCTCACGCCCGTACAGGAGGCCGTGACCGACCCGGCCCTTGAAGGGCAGGATTTGCTGGTCTCCGCCCAGACCGGATCGGGCAAGACCGTGGGCTTTGGCCTGGCGCTGGGCTCGACCCTGCTGGGCGACGGCGAAAGCTTTGACCCTGCAAACGCGCCGCTGGCGTTGGTGATCGCACCGACCCGCGAGCTGGCGATGCAGGTGAAACGCGAACTGGCGTGGCTGTATGAAAAGGCCGGCGTCGTGATGGCGTCCTGTGTGGGTGGCATGGACATGCGCGACGAACGTCGTGCGCTGGACCGTGGGGCGCATATCGTTGTGGCCACACCGGGCCGCCTGCGCGACCACATCATGCGCGGCTCGATCAACCTTGAATCGATCCGTGGCGTTGTTCTGGACGAAGCCGACGAAATGCTGGATCTGGGGTTCCGCGACGATCTGGAATACATTCTGGGTGAATGCCCCGAAGACCGCCGCACGCTGATGTTCTCGGCCACGGTGCCGAAATCCATCGCCGGTCTGGCGCAGAAATACCAGCGCAACGCGCAGCGGGTCACGACCCTGTCGGGCACGTCGCAGCACGCCGATATCGAATACCGCGCCATGTCCGTGGCCAACCACGACGGCGAAAGCGCCATCATCAACACGCTGCGGTTCTTCGAGGCGCCCAATGCCATCGTGTTCTGCAACACCCGTGCCATGGTCAACCGGATCACCACGCGCCTGTCGAACCGGGGTTTCTCGGTCGTGGCGCTGTCGGGCGAGTTGACGCAGGCCGAACGCTCGCACGCGCTGCAAGCGATGCGCGACGGGCGTGCGCGTGTCTGTGTGGCCACGGATGTGGCTGCACGCGGCATCGACCTGCCCAACCTTGATCTGGTGGTGCACGCCGAATTGCCGTCGAACCACGAAACGCTGTTGCACCGCTCGGGCCGGACCGGTCGGGCAGGCCGCAAGGGCGTCAGCGCGCTGATCGTCACCGCCAAGGTGCGTTCGAAAGCGACACGCATCCTGAAGATGGCCCAGCTTGAGGCGACATGGGGCGAAGCGCCCAGTGCCGACGCCGTGCGCGCCCAGGACGAGGCCCGCCTGCTGGCCGATCCGATGTGGTACGAACCCATCGAGGAAAGCGAAGCCGGTCTGGTCGCCAAGCTGGCCGAGATGTACACGCCCGAGCAACTGGCCGCCGCCACCGTGCGCGTGCTGGCGCAACGCTATACCGCGCCCGAAGACCTGTCGGCTGCCACCAACGAAGCACCGAAACCGCGCCAGGCCTTTGGACCCAGCGTCTGGTTCTCGGTCTCGGGTGGCCGCAATCAGGGCGTCGAAGTGCGCCGCCTGCTGCCGATCCTGTGCAAGGCCGGCGACGTGACCAAGGATGACCTGGGTGCGATCCGCATTTCGGACGATGCGTCCTATGTGGAAATCCTGCAATCCAGCGCCGACAGTTTTGCGGCCGCACTGGGCAATGACATGACCGTCGAGGGCGGGCTGAAGCTGGAGCGTCTGGCGACACCGCCCGCCGAGGCCAACCGTCCCAAGCCTGCGTACAAGCCGCGCGATGACCGTGGTCCGGCCAAGGGTGGCAAGCCGCCTTACAAGGCCAAGGACCGCGACGCAGGCGGCGAACGCGCGCCGCGTCCGCCGCGCGACGACAAGCCGAAAAAGCAGTGGGACGACAAACCCAAGAAACAGTGGGACGACAAACCTCGCGCCGAACCGGCCCTAAGCCGCGCACCCGAAACCCATGCCGCGCCGAAATCCGACAAGCCCGCGTATAAATCCGCGTCCAAGCCGGAGTACAAGGCCAAGGCCGAGTACAAGGGCAACACGGACCCCAAGCCCAAGTCGGACTATAATCCCGACGACAAGCCCGCGCGCAAAGGCCCGCCCAAATCGGCAGGCCCGATCGACTGGAACGATACCTCGACCCCGCGCCGCAAGAAGCCGAAAGGCGGCAAGCCCGCGACCCCGCACAGCGCGCACAAGAAAAAGCCGCGCTCGACCATGGATAACGCCCGCGCGGATGGCGCCGTGACCACACCGCGTGGTGCGGGGGCCGGTGGCAAACCCAAGGGCAAAGGCGCACCAGCGGGTGGCTTCAAAGGCAAACCAGCGGGCAAACCCGCCGGGAAACCCGCAGGCAAGCGCGGCTTTGCCGGACCGGGCGGCAGCCAGCCGCCGCGGAAACCGCGCGGCTAAGGGCACTTACGACTTGTAAGGGTCCAGGCTGTCCCGCAGCCCGTCGCCCAGAAAGTTGAACGCCAGAACCACGATAATGATCGGCAGCATCGGGATCGCCGTCCACGGATAGATCTCGATGCTGGCCAGGTTCTGCGCATCGTTCAGCATCACGCCCCAGCTGACCGCTGGCGCACGCAGCCCCAGCCCCAGAAACGACAGTGCAGTTTCGCCCAATATCATCGCAGGGATCGACAGTGTGGCACTGGCGATCAGGTGCGACATGAAGTTGGGCAACAGATGCCTGCGGATCACGCGCCCCGGCTTGGCCCCCATCATTTCAGCGGCACGCACATATTCTTCCTCGCGCAGGCTCAGGAATTTTGACCGCACCGCCCGTGCCAGCCCCGGCCAGTCGAGAATGCCGAGGATGATCGAGATGATGAAGAACACCGCCACCGGCCCCCAGTTCGACGGCACCGCCGCCGACAGCGCCAGCCACAGGGGCAGTTCGGGCAGGCTGCGCAGGATTTCGATGGCGCGGTTGATGATCCAGTCGGTCTTGCCGCCGAAATAACCCGCGATCGAGCCGAAGAAGATGCCCAAGACAAACGACACAGTGATGCCGATCAGCCCCACGGTCAGCGACAGTTGTGCGCCATAGAGGATACGGCTGAACACGTCGCGGCCCAGCCGGTCGGACCCCAACAGGAACACCGTCGCCCCTTCGGGGGCGCAGAACAGGTGCGTGTCTGACGGGATGAATCCCAACAGCTTGTATGCGCCACCCTCGCAGAACATCTGCAGCCGCATGGGCCGATCGGTGTCGGTTTCATATTGCCAGCGGAAATTGACCAGATCCGCCTGACCCGTGGTCGGATAGACAAAGGGCCCGATCAGCGCACCCTCGTGGAACAGATGGATCGCCTGCGGCGGGTGATAGAGGTACTCGGCGCTGCGTTCATTCGCCGTATAGGGCGCGATAAAGCCCGCGACAGGCAGCAGTAGGTAGCTGACCAGCAGAAACAGCCCCGCGATCAGCCCCAGCTTGTGCCGCCGGAACCGCCGCCAGACCAGCTGCCAGGCGGGCGCGTCCATGTCCTTGCGGTCCAATGCGCTGAGGTTCTCATCGGGATCGTAGGGTGCGTCGTCGATATAGTGGCCGTCTGGCAAAGTGGTCATCCCTCGCGTGCTCCGTAGCGGATGCGCGGGTCAAGCAGCACCAGAAGAAGGTCGGAAATCATCGTCCCGATCAATGTCAGCAGCGCCACGAACATCAGCACGAAACCGGCCAGGAACTGGTCCTGCGATTTCAGCGCGGTCAGCAGGGCGGGGCCAATCGTTTGCAGCCCCAGCACCACCGAAACCAGAACCGAACCAGACACCATCGCGGGCAGCAGGTTGCCGATGTCGGCGACGAAGGGGTTGAACGCCATACGCAGCGGATATTTGGCCAGCAGGCGGGCGGGGGACATGCCCTTGGCCCGGGCAGTCTCAACATAGGGTTTGCTCAGTTCGTCCAGCATGTTCGCCCGCAGCCGCTGCATCATCGCCGCGGCACCGGATGTGCCGATGACGAATGTGGGGACGATCAGGTGCACAAGG
>TARA_R110000765_G_scaffold84788_3_pt1 | contig 24206 bp, 16 predicted proteins | sample TARA_R110000765 | Tara Oceans TARA_R110000765 (sample SAMEA4398168) | marine metagenome | biome: Polar Biome; feature: [MES] marine water layer (ENVO:01000295) within the mesopelagic zone...; material: water (ENVO:00002006), including particulate matter (ENVO:01000060) such as...... | reverse complement strand
GCGTGACAGGCCGGTATTCTAACCAACTGAACTACCACTCCACACATTAATCACTGCTTTCAACAACAACTCGTTGAATGCGGCGGGAATAATACGGTTAACATTCGATGCCGTCAACCAGTTTTTTCCATTCATTTGTTTATATGTCTAATTGATGAACAATCCGACGTTTTTAACAGCAAAATAGGTAAATAAACACGAAAACTTTTCGTTATTTATTCTTTTTACGGCGAATAAAAACAAACATAAGTGCCGCAATGATGATCACTAACGTGTTTCCGCCAATAATATAGAATAATGTTTCTTTTTCTTTTTGGGCTATTTTCGCCGCTTGATCTGCTTTTGCTTGTGCTAATGCTTGGGCCATTTTTTCAGCTTCTAATGCTGCGTTAGCCATTGCTTGCGCTTTTTTTTGTTCTAACGTTAAATGACTAGTATCACCACTGAGAGTTGAAGTACCTGAATTACCTGCGCGTTCAACATTAAACGTAAACTCGGGCAGTTGAGCCCTAAATTCTCTGCCGTTAATGGTGTCGCCGAATACACTTGTTTCTATACGATGTACGCCAGGTTCAGTAAATGCAATTTTGTGTATACGCTTTAAGCCTTTTTCTTGCTTAACCGTAAAAGGCAATACCTGACGATCTGGAAACGTTACTTTACCCTGAATAAGTATGCTTTCGGCTTTTACTAGCGTGTTATCGATAGTAAATGTCGCAATATGCTCACCGTTGATGTTTTGAGTTGTTGCTACCGATATAGTTATTGGGTTTTTATGCACCACCACCGGCTTTTGTCTTAATTCTCTCGTGGCCATTGGCATTTTAACAATATAGATAGGTTGCCATTCACCAGGAGCAAAGTCTAATTTGAATTCCCCCGTAAACTCTGAGTCCTTAGCATGTTCGTCTAAGTCTCTGCCGTCGTCTCTAAATGACGCCAGTTTAACTGGCGCTGCACCGAAGTTATCGTACGCTGAATTATTGGTACTGAAAAAATCAACATCAAGTGCAAGAACATCTTTAAAGGAAGGGTTGTCAATTGGCACATCGCCATTAAATAGCCTGCCTGACATTTTAAGTGTTTCGCCTTGTAGAATAATTTCAGGTAAAGGCGTTACCTCTAATCTAATTTCTGAAACAACCATGATTTTACTGTTTGGTTGTACTTCACCTATAACTTGCCAAGGCCCAATCATTGGCGATTTGATTTTAATCATGTCGAATGTGCTGTCATCAAACCATTGCACTTTATCTTCAGGATAGTTATTGATATTTAGTTTCGAACCGTTCGGCCTAACAAGTATCACGGGCTGAGCGCCATTTTTGTGATAAAACAGCAAAGTAACTTCGTCAAGTTGAGCGTCAATGCGAAAGCGGTTATCAAAATAAGGAATTTGGTTGGTTACGTTGTCGTCGTTGTAATATTCAATTTCTGCGGGTAATTGCTGTGCATAAGCATTTAAGCTAAATAGTAAGGTAAGTACAGTAGTAGATAAAAATTTATTGAGTAATGCTTTGATAGTAAAAAAACGCCCTATAGCGTTTTTTAACAAAAGATTGATTATTTTAAGCCTTTTTATTTTTATTCTCTTTATTCTAACCATAGCGGCGCAGCCCCTTTGTCTTTGACAATTGCTAAACGGTTTTCGTGCTCTGTTAGTTCATCGGCAGTAGCAGCTAAAACCTTTAATTTTGGGCGGTCATTAGTTAGTCTACGAATAGCGTTTGCATCACTACCTTGGCCTTCACCTTGGTTTAAGTTGAAGGTAGCTTGTTTACGGGTCATTTCTATGTAAACAAAGGCCAACAACTGGGCATCAATTAATGCACCGTGATAGGTACGGTCAATTAACTTATCAACTTTATAAAAACGCGCTAAATAATCTAAGGTTTTAGGTGAGCCAAACTCGTCTTTTGATACTTTTAAAGTATCGGTAATCGAACAAACATCTGTCGTTTTTGGAAAACCTGGCATCATGGCAAATTCATGATCCATAAAACCAACATCGAACTTGGCATTATGAATAACTAAACGTGCACCTTTGATAAAGTTTAAAAACTCCTGCCCTATTTGTTCAAATCTAGGTTTATCTCTTAAAAAGTCATCGGTTAAACCATGAATATTAATAACTTCTTGGTCCATTACCATTTGCATACCATGTGCCATAGGCTTCACGTAAACATGATAATTTCTGCCGGTTAATTGCCGGTTGATCATTTCTACACAACCAATTTCAACAATACGGTGCCCTTCTCGTGGGTTAATACCTGTTGTTTCTGTATCGAGTATTATAAGCCGCTCGTCTTGTGTGTTTTCTTCAATCAATTTCTAACCCTTTAGTTTTTCTATGTTTACGCGTGTTATTTTCCGGTAATACTTCAGGAAACTCGGCAATGTTAATGGTAAATCTTTTACTTCGTAAAATATAGGTAATAGCAGATATTACCAATAAACAATGCATTATAATCCAAACTAATGACTGTAACTGCCATATTAAGTAACCTAGTACCCCAATCGCTAAATCAAACACTAAGGCTAAAATAAGCAACGTTTTACATTTTTGCCAACAGGTTCGGACCCATGTTGGCGCTTTAGGTCGCCGTAAACTTAAAATAAGCACTACAAAAAGGCCGATAACACCAGAAGCTAAGTTTAAGTAAAACAATGCCGTTTGTGGATATACCCACTGAATAAAGCCCACATTGTCACGCATGTTTGTTACCGACATTATCCAAATAATATAAGCTCTCAAGACGAACAATAAAATAAAGTAAATACCGGGCGCTAATGTTAAACAGTCAAAACTATCAAAATGCTTTGGTGAAAATTTAGCGTAATTATTAGCTGACATAATGTTTACTTACTGCTTATGCTGCTATCAGCTTTAAGGGGTGATTTATTTTTTGCGTGCCTAATGGCAAATTCCTGATCAAGATACTGCTGTCCTAATGTTATCGCTCTTACCGCTTTTGAGCGAAATTCACGATTATATAAAGTGTAAACAACAAATAAACTGGCAAGAATAAAGGTCAGCGGATGAAAAAACCAACACAAGGCAGCGATAGAGAAATAATACGAACGCAACCCATAGTTAAATGCATGCGCGGCTTGGTCTTGTACTACCGCCATTTGCTCAGCATATTTATTTAGGTTTTCATTTTCACCGCTGTCATCAAATGGGCATGCTCCAATCATTACATTTAAAAAGCCGTATTGTCTTAATGACCAAGTAAAATGTAGAAATGCCATAACAAAAATTAGCGCCAGCAAACTCAACTTTAATTGCACCATGGCATGATTTGGGGTTTCCGTATAAGGAATTGAGCCAATAACAGATTCGAGCCGGTCAACCTGAGCGAACAAGGTAAGTACACCGGCTAATATTAATAAGGTAGAAGAAGCAAAAAATGAAATATTGCGTTCTAAGTTAGCTAGAAGTGCCGCTTCACCAACACGAATATCGCGTCCAATAACTTCATACATCCAATGCACTCTATGCTGGTGTAAACATCGGGCAATGCAATTTGTTGTTTTTGCTTTTTTACGTGCAAAACCAGTGTAACCGGCCCAACAAATAAAGAAACAGCTTAAGGCGATCACATCAAGTAGGTATATTGGCATAGTATATTTCAAGTCAAATCATTTGTACTGAAGATACCGTTATTATGCTTCAGAATTTTTTAATATTCGAGCGATTATTCTTTTATATTAGAAACAAAACAAAAGGTAATAATGCGCTAAGTAATTAAATACTTTCGTCGACAATTTGCCACAAAAATCAAATAATGCGACCTTTTTAAGTAATTTAACCTGATAAAAGCCCCAACTGTCGTATATATTTTGACACATCGAACTTGCTTATTCAGCATACTCGCCAGTATGTAATTATTTGTAACTCGCCTCGATGGAGCCCGAATGTATTTATCAATAAAGCCAATGGTATTGACTTTAACTATTTTATTATCAATGCAGTTAGTGCATGCAACCACGGCCCATAAAATAATAAGCAATCAAAATGAAATTATAGAAATACCCCAGATTTCAGGTGACATTGTTATAGATGCTTCATTAAGTGAACCACAGTGGCGCTCTGCTAAAAAAGTTTTAATTAACAATATCACAAGGCCTTACGACAATATTCCCAGCCCCGTACATACCGAAGCCTTATTAATGGAAAGTGAAGGTTATTTTTATTTGGCTTTCATTGCTAAAGACCCTGATATTAAAGAGATAAGAGCTTTTTTAAAAGATAGAGACAAGTCATGGGGTGATGATTTGGTCGGTATAAAAATAGACACATACAACGACCAACGCAGTGCCTATCGCTTCTTGGTAAACCCGTTAGGTGTACAAATAGACGGTATTGAAAGTGAGGTAACACAAAAAGAAAGCGATGCGTGGGACGGCATATGGGAAAGCGCAGGCAAAATTATTGACGATGGGTTTATTGTTGAAATGGCCCTGCCCTTGAGAATGTTAAACTTTCAAGAAAGCGAAGGTAAACAAACGTGGGGAATAGAGTTACTTAGATACTACCCTCGCGAAGAGCGCTTACGTTTATCCAATATTCATTTAGACCGTGGTAACAGCTGTGAAATATGTCAAATAGCTACAGCTTCAGGTTTTAAAGGTGCAAAACAAGGCAGCAACTTTACGGTTACACCTTCGATTGTTTTGGGCGCAGCACAAGAGCGTGATGATAATAACGAGTGGCAAGATACTAACAATACTGAAGCTAGTTTAGATTTGCGATGGGGAATCACCCCTGACTGGTTACTAAACGCGACTATAAACCCCGATTTTTCTACGGTTGAATCCGATAACGCGCAACTCAATATAAACAATAATTTTGCTTTATTTAATCGCGAAAAAAGACTGTTTTTTCTCGACAATCAAGACTATTTTGATAGTGACTATAATTTGGTTTATACCCGTAACATTAATGCCCCTAATTACGGCGCTAAATTAACGGGTCGTGAAAACAATCATGCCTTTGGCTTATTTATTACCGATGACAAAAATACCAATATTTTAATACCAGGTAATCGTTCTTCGTCTGTTGCCACTATTGATGGTGAGTCAAAGGCGGCGGCATTAAGATATCGTTATAGTTTAAATAACGATATTACACTTGGCTGGATAAGCACGTTACGAACAGCAGAAGATTATTCAAACAGCGTTAACGGAATTGATGCTAGATTTCGCTTAAACACTGAAGACGTTTTTAAATTTCAGTCGTTATTTTCTACAACCCAGTATCCAAACGATTTATTTAAGCAATTTTGTAATGTAGACGAAGAAGATGAACAAGCTCGTTGCGCAACACCAGAAAATAACGATGATTGCCAGTTTGGTGACTGTATTTATAACGAAAATGTATTAAGGACAATAAAAGCAGAAAGCTTTACCGGCAACGCTTTTAAAGCAGGTTATTATCATAATGACAGTAACTGGTATTACCGGGTAACTTATGATCGACAAAACGCGGGGTTTCGTGGCGACTTAGGTTTTATATCGCGTGTTGACCATAATAAATTTTCTGTTGGTGGTGATCGAAAATGGTATGCCGAACCAAATAAATGGTGGACTCAATTTAAGGTATATTCTGACTGGGACCTGATTCACAATGATAACAATGAATTAATAGAAAAAGAGTTTGATATAAACGCACAACTTCATGCTCGTTATAGTTCTTACTTTAGAGTTGGCTATACAAAACGTGAGAGCGTCGGTAGTAGGCTTGATAAGAGCAAGTTGGCAATTGCGGATAACAGCACGTTATTTACAGAGCATCAATTTTTTATTTTTGCAGAAACTAAACCTATGCTAGGTCTTTATATAAACGCTAATGTTACGCGAGGAGATAAAATTGACTATCGCAATAATCGCTTAGGAAAAATAAATCGCCTCAGTAGTAATATAAATTGGAACATCAATAAACATGTTGAAGTAAAGCTAAAGCAAACCGTTAGGCAACTAGATGCAGAAGGAGAAAACGTATTTATTGCCCGGTTAACTGATTTACGCACCACTTACCAATTTAATGTACAAAGCTTTCTCCGTTTAAGTGTCGTTTTTAACAATACCAGTAGAAACACAAGTAATTATTTATATATTGCGCCTGAAGATATTAATCGTCATAGCAAAAGCCTTTCTTCAGAGTTACTTTATGCCTATAAAATAAATCCTCAAACAGTATTTTATTTAGGTTACTCCGATCAACACTACAGTGATGAAACCATTCAAGATTTAACGCAAGAACAGCGCAGCGTGTTTATGAAATATAGTTATGCATGGCTTAAGTAAACTTTACCTTGAATATTATTGCCTGCGTATCAATTTATATCTATTGATAAATAACCACCGTTAATGGTGGTTTTTTTATACCAAAATTGAACTATATATTGCCATCTGTTAGCAAATTTGTAACAATTTAAAAAAAGGAATTATTATTAACGTTATATAACTTACGTTAAACACATAAAATAATAATAATATTGGAGTGGTAAAATTGAAGTTTAGTATTCGTGGCCTGTTTACAGTTGCCACTGCCTTTATGCTATTTGTAAAACCGAGTTTTGCGCAAGAAAATACCGTAAACCAGGCACAATTAAATATCCCTCATGTTGAGCTTGAATTAACCATTGATGGCGAATTAAACGATCTCATTTGGCAACAAGCTCTTGATGTTCCAATGAATATTGTAAACAGCCCGTGGAACAACAAACCCAGCCCTGTTTCAACGAATGCAAAAATTGTTGAAAATGGCGATTACCTCTACATTGCTTTTATTGCACAAGATCCTAACCCTGAGTTAATTCAAGGCTTCTTAGGCGACCGCGACACACGCTGGTTTGATGATTTAGTTGGGTTTAAATTAGACACATATAATAATCGTCGCTTAAATTACGAGTTTTTTGTAAATCCTCATGGCGTACAACATGATGCTATTTTTAATGAAATGACCGTCAGTAAAGACCCTGCTTGGGATGGAATTTGGCAGTCTGCAGGAAAAATAACAAAAGATGGTTACCAAGTTGAAATAGCTATTCCATACCATATCCTAAATTTTAACGACAACGATGACGTTAAAACTTGGGCAATAGAACTAATTAGAGTATATCCTCGAGACACATCGTTGAGAATATCTCATATTGAGTTAGATCGTAACAACCCTTGCTGGCTTTGCCAAACACCTGAAGTTGTTGGTTTTAAAAACGCCAAGGCAAGTAAAAACATTATGCTTACGCCCACTTTAGTCGCCAGCAGAAGTGAAACTCGTGAAATTTTCACCCCCAAAACTGACTGGGAAGCTGAAAACGACATTGATGCAGGTTTAGACCTACGTTGGGGCATTAATGCCAACACTCTGTTAAATGTGACTTTAAATCCAGATTTTTCGAATATAGAAACCGACTCTGGTCAACTCAGTGTTAATAAAACCTTTTCGCTTTTTTATGACGAAAAACGACAATTTTTTGTAGAGAACTCAGAGTATTTTTCCAGTAACTTTGACCTAGTGTATACCCGTAATATAGCTGACCCTGAATATGGTGCTAAATTAACCGGCACTGAAGGCAAACACACTTACGGCGCATTCATGACCAATGATACGCAAACCAACATTATTCTTCCGGGTAATACAGGTTCAAGATTAATATCGTTAACCGATGATAGTGAGTCAGGTGCTATTAAGTATCGTTACGATGTTAATGAGGACTTTTCAGTTGGTGTGATCAGTACATTACGCCAAACCGAAAATTACCATAACTTTGTTTCTGGTATAGATTCAAAATACCGATTCAATGACTCTAACTCGCTTCAAGCACAAGTGCTGATGGCTGATACCAAAGACTCGGCTCAGTTTACTGATAGTGGTAAAGAAGAAAACTATAATGATAATGCCTTTAAATTAAACTTTAAACATGACTCAGAATATTGGGAAGTTAGTGCTGAACACCAAGAAATTGGTGCAAGGTTCCGTGCAGATCTTGGTTTTATGCCACGTGCCGATTATCAAAAAAGTAAATTGTTAGTTAACCGATTAATGTACGGTGAGCCAGAAAGTGCTTGGCAAAAAATGACCTTTGCTGGGCAGTGGCAAATATTACACAATGAAAACGGTGAATTACTTGAGCGCTCGATATCATCAAGCTTTAATATCGATGGTCCTATGCAGTCATTGTTTAATGTTTTACTCGTTGCCGCTGATAAAGTGGGGTTACGTCGCCATGAGTTAAATTTTGATTTACCGATAGATAATACCATTGACGGTAACACAGATCGGTTTGAAGAAAATCAAGCGGTTTTCTATGCTTCTATTCAACCTACAGCACAAATATTTACCAATCTTGAGTTAACCGTAGGTGATAAAATTGATTATGAAAACAATAGACTTGGCGACTATGTCGCACTTTATGGCAGTATTAACTACAACGTGAACAAGCATTTACAGTTTGAGTTTTCTCATACCTTTAGTGATTTAGACGCAGATAATGCCAATGTATTTACAGAAAATTTAACTGAACTTCGAGTTTCTTATCAATTTAATGTTAATAGCTACTTAAAATTCAACTTGGTCTACACCGATATTGATTTTAACTTAGATAACAACCCTAACGCTTATACAGCGAAAGATAATAACTTAACTACGCAACTTATCTATGCATATAAAATAAACCCTCAAACTGTGTTCTACTTAGGTTATTCAGATAATAGTTATCAAGATGATAGATTGAAGAGCTTATCTCGTGAGCAACGTACAATTTACACTAAAATTAGTTATGCGTGGTTACCTTAAGGCACTATAACTTCTTATTTAAATTCACAGTAGGTCGTCGATAATAAATGTTTTTTTGGCTACCTACTCGTGAAATAGTATTGCGTATAACACCTTCCTCCGCGTTTACTTCGGCATTTATCTAACGATAGTGCCTAATATGCTTACCAACTTAACTCCCTGTATTATTACCGACAACAGAACGACTTTAATTACGACAATAGTTCCTGCGTTAATACTGACAACAGAACAACAATAGCTCCTAAATCAGGTGCGACTTTAGTCAATATGTACCATTTGATAACTAATAAGTTATGAGTTAGCTCGCATCGCCTGTTGGGTGTTCGATAATATTTTGTTTATATTTCTTTTTGCCAAAATCACTGTCGTTTATAACAATGGTTGAAGATATTTTATCGTGAATAGCTTGTCTATTGGGATCCCAAAATATCTGGGCAAAACCAAGTAAACCTGTTGCTATTCCAGCACCATAACCACCATAACGTCCAAAGCTATCCCAAACTGATAATGGTGTACCATCGAGCTGAATTACTCGTATATTGAAGAGTTTTTTACCGGGTGTTTGTCCATACCAAAGTGCGGTAAACATAGTAAAGTAGAAAGCTGCCCAACCAAAACCTAAGCCTAAATCTTCAACTAGCCCTTTAAGCCAAGCAAGTCCTTTATACACTTTTGGATTGGCTGGTTCGATATCAGCAGCATTCACTTGTTTAGCTTCATCTAACGACGTTGAATCGGCTATTTCATTGGGATTATTGTCTAAGTTCACTTTCGTTGCTTCTGCGTTATTTAGCACAGTAACTTTCAGCATATTTTGATCTATAAGCGTTTTTTCAGTTTGCTTAAGCGCGTAAGCTTTTTGTAACTGTGCACTTATAATCGTTATTTCTTGCTCAGCTAAATCACTTTTTTCGGTAATATTCTCAAGTAAGTTAGCGTTAAATTGCTTAGCATCAATTGCTGAGGTGCTCTGTTCAGCATAGCCTGAAGCTAAATCACCACTGAGTTTTTGCCAACAAGGTAAGGTTTCACACTCACTGTGCGAAACAGCAAGGTTAGCAGCAAGCGTAAGTGTGACTTTAATAAAGTCATTACTGGTGCCATCACTGCCCTGCTTTTTATTTTCACTGGATAGCCCTGCTTGCTCAACTTGGTTATTAATTGTGTCTAATTTAGAAAATAGCTTAGGTAGAATGTCGATTAATACAACGAAAACGATTAAGGCGGCAATCATACGAAGTATTGTTTGTCTTATACCACTTATTTTTCCTCGCTTTTTCGCCCGCTTTTTACTGCCTACATTATAAAGTGTGACAGCAACTAACAATGCCAAAAGCTCACCGGGTACTTCACTTAATAGCGCCACCAAAAATAAGTCAACTGTTAGTGCTGCTCCGCGTCGCCATGGCACCGCAAGTGCCATACCAAATAACGATTTATCTATTTTAAAAGCCAGTGGAGTTAATATTTCTCGCGTTTCTTGACCAGACAATTTTTCTGCCGTAGCTTTATGTTTTGCCGCTTTTGACAATGATTCAAGGTGTTCTGATTTATTATTATCAGCCTGACTATCTACAGTTTTGGTCACATTTATTCCGTTATCGTTGGGCGATGTGTATATTTACAGGTACACACATGCAATAAAGTTAACAATATCAATCAACTGATTCTACAGCAAACTATTTTACAAACGCGTAATAACTAATAAAATCAAGGTTTAACATTTCAAATAATGTCTCGCAGCCCTCTTACTTAGGTATCTATTCCTTTTTTGCATATAAGATACCGAAATATCACTTCTTTTTCTGCCATAAAGGGTTAACCTAATTACAATTGTTGACTATGTTGAAATAATTTTCGATAGTTAACACATACAAACAAATAAATGATCTGTATGACATACTTAGTTATACCGAGACAATAGGATTAAAAATAATGTCGACTATATTTGAAGATAACTCAACATCAATTGGTAACACTCCGCTAGTAAAACTTAACCGTGTGATAAGTGGCGAAAACTCAGCTAATGTTTATGCAAAAATTGAAGCGCGTAACCCAAGCTTTAGTATTAAATGTCGCATCGGTGCCAACATGATTTGGGATGCTGAGAAAAAAGGTTTACTTACCGAAGGTAAATCTATTGTCGAGCCAACCAGTGGTAATACTGGCATCGCACTAGCATTTGTTGCTGCTGCTCGTGGTTATAAAATAACGCTTACTATGCCTAATACTATGAGTATGGAGCGTAGAAAACTATTAATCGCTTTAGGTGCTAAATTAGTACTTACCGATGGCGCTAAAGGTATGGGCGGCGCTATTGCTAAAGCGCAAGAAATTAAAGATGCTGATCCAGACAACGTTGTATTATTGGGTCAATTTGATAATCCAGCTAACCCTGAAATACATGAAAAAACTACCGGACCAGAAATTTGGCGTGACACTAAAGGTCATGTAGACTTTTTTGTTGCTGGAGTTGGCACAGGTGGCACAATTACCGGTACAACACGCTTCCTTAAAAGCGTAGCAGAGCATAAAATTATTTCAGTAGCGGTTGAGCCAACAGATTCTCCTGTTATCACTCAAGCAATGGCTGGTGAAGAGTTAAAACCTGGTCCTCATAAAATTCAAGGTATTGGTGCTGGTTTTATTCCTGGAAACTTAGACCTTTCTATTATTGATGCAGTAGAACAAGTATCAAATGACGACTCTATGGCAATGGCGCATAGATTAATGAAAGAAGAAGGTATTCTTGCCGGTATTTCATCAGGCGCAGCGGTTGTAGCTGCCAAGCGTATTGCTGAAAAACCAGAAAATGCAGGTAAAAACATTGTTGTTATTTTACCAAGTTCTGCTGAACGTTACCTTTCAAGCGCTTTGTTTACTGACTCATTTAGTGAAGAAGACTTAGCGTAATAAGTATTAAGGTTAAGCTATTTTAGGATAAATGCTAAAAATTACATTTACCCTAAAGCATATAACCTTATATATTGACCCTAAATTTAAAGGCGTGATTTATCGATAATCACGCCTTTTTTATTTTAAAAAACATTAGGTTTAGCAACAATTATTACGGTAGTATGCAGGTAATATTACACAGATAATTGTTACTTTATGAATTATATAAAACTTATATTTTTAAGCTTCATGCTTTTAATTTTTGGTTGTGGCGAGTCATCCAAAGATACAATTACAAATGTTGACAACCCTGAAGTGGTTGCCATTGAATTTTTTAATGCCTTGTATAACGAACAAAACATTAAAAAAGCGGCATCGGTATGTAGTCCTAAATTAGCTCGTATTATCTTGCACTATAAATCAACTAAAGCTGTTGCTCGCCATATGTTTAATATGTCTTTTGATAATGTTGAAATAACCCCAGACGATAGTGGTGTTAAAGTTAGAGAGCAGTTTAAAAACTCTGCAGTAATTACGGTTTACTTTGATGGTTATTATCAAAATAACCATTTAAAAGATGTAAAGCGATTATCGCTGATACAAGTAGAAGATAAATGGATTATAGATAAAATATTGAAAGATCCCTTTTAATATTTTTACAGTAAAACTAAAAACGGCGTCAATAATGACGCCGTTTTGTTTTCTAAATAACGATGAAAGTTGCTTTAGAAAATAACTTTAAAAGTTTTATAAATGTCTATATAAAGCTTAATATTTACAACTTAGCATTTAATAGCCAATTGCTATGCCTTCTCGTCTAGGGTCAGCACCACCGTGCAATTTACCCTTTGATAACACAATCGCTTGAATGCCACTATTTAAGTCGCGTACTACCACCTTATGGCCTTTTTCTTCTAGTGCTGGTTTAAGTTTGACTAAATCTGTGCCTTTTTCTAGTGTGGTCACTTGATTACGATTAGTTATGCGTGGCAAATTAATCGCTGATTGAGGATCAAGTTGCCAATCAAGAATTGCGATCATAGTTTGTGCTACATAATTAATAATTCGACTGCCTCCAGGTGAGCCTATAACCATTTTTAAACCCTTATCTTGATTGAATACCATCATAGGGGCCATTGAACTGCGTGGTCGTTTACCTGGCTCTAAACGGTTTGCCACCCATAGACCATTTTGTTTAGGGTCTAATGAAAAGTCAGTCAACTGATTATTTAAAATAAAGCCTTCAACCATTAACGCTGAGCCAAAGCCCATTTCAACACTGGTGGTCATCGAAATGGCATTACCGTATTCATCAACAATTGAAATATGGCTGGTTGATGGTAATTCGTAAGCATTGTCATCAGCTTGCGATAGTGATCCTTCAGGGTCGCCGGCAACAGCATTCCCCATATCTTTATCAAGATTAATTAAGCTAGCGCGTTGAGCTAAATAACCTTTATCTATCAAGCCTTGAGTGGGAACATTAACAAAGCTACTGTCAGCAATATATCGATTACGATCAGCAAAAGCTAAACGCGAACTTTGAGTAAATAAATGAGCAAACTGAGGATCATTCATCGAATACTGTGCAATATCGAAATGCTCAAGCTGCCCTAACATTTGAATAATGGCAACACCACCAGAGCTTGGCGGTGCCATTCCACAAATTTGGTATTGTCTATAAGGGCCACATACTGCAGGTAATTCTTTCGCTTGATAGTTGCTCATATCAGCAAGGGTCAAACGGCCAGGCGCAATGGGTGACTGTTGTACTGCAGTAGTAATTTTCTTGGCAATCCAACCTTGATAAAATACTTTTGTGCCTTCTTTAGCAATACTACGATAAACAGCGGCAAGTTTTGGGTTCTTTAATAACTGCCCTGCTTTTATTGCCTTACCTTCAGGGAAGAAGTAGTTTTTTATAGTTGGCAACTTTGTAATGCCAGGATTGAATTCCATTGCGACCAGTTTTTCTAACCTTGAGGAAACAATAAAGCCAGTTTCTGCCAGTTCAATTGCATCTTTAAACAGAACATTCCAAGGTAATTTACCATATTGTTCATGCGCTTTTTTTAAACCCGCTAATACACCAGGCACACCAACAGATTTACCTCCAACTACAGCTTTTATCCAAGGTATTGCTCGACCATTTTCATCTAAAAACATATCGCTGGTTGCTGCTGAAGGTGCGGTTTCTCTGCCATCAAAAGTCGTTAATTTTTGTGATTTTTTATCCCAGTGCAACATAAACGCACCGCCACCAATACCTGAAGATTGTGGTTCAACCAAGGTTAATACTAATTGCACAGCAATCGCTGCATCTACAGCACTACCACCTTGCTTTAGTATATTAAAACCTGCTTTGCTCGCATAAGGATTTGCTGAAGCAACCATGGCATGATCTGTCACCACAGTTTTTTTAATTATTAAGCCCGTAGCGGCTTCTGGTTCGCGGTCTTGTCTTTTTATATCTGGTGCGGCGGTTGCACATAAACTGTTGGAGATAAAGAGTAAAGAGAAAAGCCCTTTAGTGACTAAATTTGACATGATGTTCCTTAATAGAGCGTTATGAGAAGCTAATAGAGACTAGCTGGGTTTATAAATGCGCCAGCTTGGTGTGAGTACATTAGCAGTATCGAATTAATATTTAAACTTACCTGTTCCCCATTTTTAAAAATTAATGATTAGATTGATTAAATGATTGTTGAAATTCATTAAACTTAACAAAGCTACTTAACAGGTTTTGATATTTTTCAGGGGCATTTTCCAAACGTGCTAATGCATGACAACAAGCTTCCAAAGAGGAGAGCGCGTTATCTTTTTTAGTCTTTCTTATTTGATAAAGACTCGTTATTCCTTGCGGTAAAACAATATGTTTTATTTGCTGCAAACAAGGGTTGAGCATAAATATTCGATAAGCTTTTTTCCATGTGCCATCGAGTATAATTATGCATTCAATATCAGCCAATACACCATTTGTAAGTGTTTTGGTGCTTTCATCTTCAACACCACATTTAACAGTACTTTTAACTTCACTTTCAACATCACTTTCAACATAATTGTCAATATTGAGTGTTGCTGGCTTTAGCGCTGAATAATTTAATAGTGATGCCTGCTCGCTGGGATATAGCAGTGCTGTTTTATCAGCATAATGTTTAAGTCTTAGTGATAATACAGCAGAGTCATCAAAATTTTCACCAACAATAACTTCACATTTCGCAAGCGACTGCTTTAATAAACTCACCGTGCCTTTACTTTGGCCAACTTCACTGGGATGTTGCAGTATAATAACCGAAATATCATTTTCAATACTTACTGCAAACTTGCAAATACAGGCCTTTGTCGGGCGCTGACATTCTTGACATAAAGCTCTGGACATTTAATTAAAATAACTAAAAAAATAAAAGCTAAGTTTACGTAAGTTAGTCGTCGAGTTTAAGTCATTTATTAAATTACTTTTAATACCTATTAGCTTTTAAGATTGGACAAGTTTCGAGTAAAGCACACAATATCGTAGTTTTGAGCTAAGCAAGTTAGCTATAGCCTTAAAAATCTTGTGTTTATAAACCGAGTGCCAACTGTTAAAGTCAGCTATCTCTTATTTGTCTTATATTTTTACAGAAAATAATAAAACACATGCTGCAATTAAAACCGTTCCCCATAAAAACAACTCAATTTATTGGCCCATTGTTAGTATTGATATTCGCTCTATTAGCCTTTATTTTTGATGACCAAACGTCAGACTTATTAATTTACAATCGTAGATTAATTATTGAAGGTGAGTATTGGCGTTTAATTACTGGCCATTTTTTTCATTCAAATGGTAACCACTTCATGCTCAATGCTGCTGCTGTAGCTCTACTTTGGGCGTTACATGGTCAATATTACCATTATAAAAGTTACCTCATTATTTTTATCGTCAGTGCTCTTATTTGTAGCCTTGGTATGTTCTGGTTTGCACAAAACATCACACTTTATGTTGGGCTATCAGGTGTATTACACGGCTTTTTTGTCTGGGGCGCATTAATGGATATTAAGCATAATGAGAAAACAGGCTATTTATTATTAATAGGCGTAATAGCAAAAATTATTCATGAACAAATTTATGGTGCTAGCGCTGATGTAGAACAACTTATCGGGGCAAGTGTTGCCACCGACGCACATTTATATGGTGCAATCGGTGGTTTAGTTGTATTTACTGTGGCTTATTTCAATGCTAAACGAACTAATGTTTAGGTTGGCTATAAGGATGAAGCTTATCAAGTGCAACGGATAAACCGTTGTCTTGAATCACGCGCAGATGATTACGGTCTAATTTTCTTGCATGTTTAACCCCACACGAATGCGCTAATAAGCCTACACCATATTGAATATACTTATGGTAGTTAGCCACACGCTCGGCTTTACTTATTGGGTCTAAACCTTGTTGTAGTTTAGGATTATGAGTTGTTATACCAGTAGGACAAGTATCTTTGTTACACTGCATCGCTTGAATACAACCTAAAGAAAACATAAAGCCCCTAGCTGAATTGACTGCATCGGCGCCAACGGCTAATGCCCATGCAACTTTTGATGGTGTGATCAGTTTACCTGCACAAATAATTCGAATGTGTTCACGTAAACCATACTCAACCAATAAGTTTACCACCAGAGGTAAACTTTCTTTTAACGGCAAGCCAACATAATCCATTAACGGTTGAGGTGCTGCACCTGTGCCGCCGTCGGCACTGTCTATAGTAATAAAGTCAGGAGCAAACTCAGCCCCTTGAAGGTTAATTTCCTCAAGTAAATCTCTCAACCATAACGACTCACCAATAACCGCTTTAAATCCAACAGGTTTGCCTGTTACGTTACGAATTCGATTGACCATGGTTAAAATATCTTTAACCGATTTAATATCTGGATGGGCATTGGGGCTAATTGAGTCTACGCCAACTTTAATACCCCGTATTGCGGCGATTTCTTCAGTTACTTTTTTACCGGGTAATATACCGCCCTTACCGGGCTTAGCACCTTGACTCATTTTTATTTCAAACATTTTTATTTGTGGTTTAGCCGCTAGTGCTGCCAACCTTTTATCACACAACTGACCATGTTCATCTCTAACACCATATTTTGCGGTACCAATTTGAAAAATAAGATCAGCTCCACTAGCTAAATGGTAGTTGCTAACACCACCCTCACCTGTATTTAACCAACAACCTGCTTTCGCCGCACCGTCTGATAGCGCTTTAATGGCAGGTGCTGATAATGATCCAAAACTCATGGCTGAGATGTTAAAAATTGAGTCGGTACTATAAGGCTCTTTACAGTGAAGACCAAAGGTAATACTACTTGGCGACACCGCATCTTCTTCGAGCGTTGGAAAGGCACAATTCATAAACATAATAGTACCCGGTGGCTCTAGGTTTCTTGTTGAGCCAAAAGCTACCGTGCGATCTATATCTTTAGCCGCGCGATAAACCCAGCTTCTTTCAGCTCGATTAAAAGGCAGTTCTTCTCTGTCCATGGCGAAAAAATATTGTCGGAAAAACTCACCCTGTTTTTCAAATACATATCTAAAGCGGCCAATAACCGGATAATTACGGCGTATGGCCTGTTTATTTTGTGTTTTATCTACAATATACATGTAAATAATTGCGCATACGCCTAACGCCAGCAGCAATATAAATATAGCGGATAGTGTTTCTAAATAACCAAGCATATTGTCCATGTTTTACTCTTTATTTTAACTTATGTTCAATAGTTTATATTAAGTTTGCGTAACTTACGTAACTTACGACCGCTATTTATTAAACGATGAAGTTAAGTTTTATCAACATTAAGTAAATTCACGCAGTGTTCGATAGCTTCATTTGTGATAATAAAAAGGCCTCAGATGAGGCCTTTAACAGTGTATAAGCTTTAACGCTTAAAGCGTATTTTCAAACAACTTATAAATTCGACGATATTCATTTAACCAAGAGCTTGGCTGTACAAAACCATGCGGCTCTACCGGATAAATAGCGGTTTCAAAATCTTGCTTTTCTAGCTCAATTAAACGTTGTACTAAACGTACCGTGTCTTGAAAGAAAACATTATCATCAACCATTGGAGCATTGATAAGCAAAGGTTTCTCTAGGCCTTCTGCAAAGTAAATTGGTGAGCTACGCTCATAAGCGATAGGATCATCAGCCGGTGTATTTAAAATATTGGCGGTATATCCGTGATTGTAATATGCCCAATCTGACACTAAGCGTAATGCTGATCCAGACTGGAATAACTCGGGGTCAGTAAACATCGACATCAAGGTCAAGAAACCGCCATAAGAGCCACCATAAGTACCTACTCGTTTAGCATCAACGTTGGCATTTTCAACCAACCAATTTACACCATCGCGCATATCTTGTACTTCTGGCTTGCCCATATGTCGATAAATAGCGGTTCGCCAGTCACGGCCATAACCTTTTGATGCGCGGTAATCCATATCAATAACCACGTAACCTTGTTGTACTAACATGCTATGGAACATATATTCACGAAAGTAACCTGACCAACCTAAGTGTGAGTTTTGCAGGTAACCGGCACCATGACTGAACATTACCGCTTTATTTTTAGTGTTATTTTGATCATACCCTTTAGGTAAATACACTTTTGAATAAATAGGCTGCTCTTGGTGCGATGACTCAATTGCGACTACATTGGGTGCAGACCATGGCATAGCCATAAACGTTTCAGATACAGTGTGAGTTATTTGAATTGCTTCGCTGTTGCTCGCTAATTCTTTAATATAAAGTTCAGGCGGCATGGTGATTTTTGAATGCTGAACTAAAAGTTTAGATTCATCTGGACTAAGGGCGTAATCATTCATGCCCCCTAAATCAGTTAACGCTTTGACCTTACCAGAGGCTAAATCAACGTTATAGATCTCATAAATTCCAGGATGTTTTTTATTAGCCTTAAAGTAAATTGTTTTCTCATCAGCAGATAGAGTTAAATCATTAACTTCATAGCTTCCTGATGTTAAAGCCTTGGCTTTGCCGTTAATAGGCTTAACATATAATTGTGCGTAGCCACTTTCTTCAGAAAGATAATATAAACTGCTAGAATTACTTAACCATCCCATTTCGTTGAAAGTGTAATTAATCCAAGCATCGTCATGTAAACGGTGCTGAGAAACTAACGCTTTTCTCTCTAAATCAACGGTGGCAATCCAGCGGTCTTTGTTATCCCAAGCTTCTAACATTACTGCAACTTGCTTGCCATTTTTTTGCCATTGAATAGGATCCCAAGCTTGCATTACATGAATATTACGAGCTGATTTTTTAGACTTATATTCTTTACCTTCACGGGCATAATTTTCTTTACGCACACTCGCCAGTACATCTTCATCAAAACCCGGCAAACTGTCGTAATTCAATAATGCTTTAGTGCCTTGGCTTAAATCGAGTATATAAAGTTGTTCAGCATATTGGCGGTTATCTGCTACGCGGTGCCTTGCAGATTGTGCTTTAATATTGCCATCGCCAGAAATATAATTTGGCATAATATCGCTGTCTTTGCGGGTTGACTTGTCTGATGCAACACTTACTACTAGCTTATCGCCAGCAGGAGAAAGACTAGCATGCACAACCTCGTTATCTTTACCGAAGTAAAAGTTCGTTTGTGTTACGGTGCTATTTTTCACTCTTAATTGACGTTTTTGTTCTGCACGTAAATCTTTATTACGCTTTTGCAAAGCAATATATTCTATCAACTCATGCTGTTCGTTAGCGATATAACTTGGGGTATCTGTGGCTGCGCTTTCACCATCAGACATTTTTAAATTTGCTAATTCTATAATTTTTTGGCTATTCATATCATGTGCGTAAAAAACATCATCCACACGATATGCAATATTACCATTAGTTAGAAACATGGCTGAATATTCAACGGCAGAAGTATAAGTTAATTGCTGCACCGCTTGTGTAGCGAGCGTTTTAACAAATACATTACCTTCAAAAGTATAAACTTCATGTGTTCCAGCGTTGTTTAATACCGCATTGGTGTCAGCCACAACATGCATTTGCGCTAACTTAACGGCGTCACCATTACCTTGGGTTGAAACATTTTTTTGTATTAAATCTCTTAAGGGATTACCCACTTGCTTTTGTTGATAATAAACAGTTTGGCTGTCATCGCCCCAGTACCATGATTCAGGAGAGCGACCGAACCAATCAGGATCAGACATAATTTTTTCTAGGGTAATTGTCGTTGCACTTGCCGCGCCTGCAGCAGATGTTGCTAAAATACTAACAGGCGCTTCACTGGTCATAGCATTATTATCTAACGTAACCTTTTTCTGCGCTGTAGATGCACATGCGGCTAAAGAAAAACTAAGAGCAGCAGCAATTAATTGTAGTTTCATAGTTTATTTTACTTATATTGGTTTATTTATAAGGGGTCTGACTAAAGAATACTTATCTAAACGTTTAAATAACTGTTAATAAATACGTTAATACTGTGAAAGTTATAAATTTGTTCATCAAAATAATTACGCCTAGTTATACTAAGCTATGACTAAATATTCAATAAAACTAAGCGTTAACACGACCAATAACGAATTTTATACGATGAAAGCCTGTCAATATCAGAAACCACGTTAAGCTTATTTAGGCTTAAGCTTTTATCTCTGTTATAATCGCGCGCCTTATCAATGTGAATGTACTGTAAATGATCATTGTTAGGCTATAAACGTGAATAAAATCACGCGAGTCTCTAGTATAAAAATTAATTTAGGTAATGTATGAACTTAGCTCCAACCCAGAAAACAACACCAAAACTATTCGATTACCCTAAGTATTGGGCAGAATGTTATGGCACTGCGCCATTTTTGCCGATGTCTCGACAAGAAATGGATGTGTTAGGCTGGGACAGTTGCGATATTATTCTTGTAACTGGCGATGCTTATGTTGACCACCCTAGCTTTGGCATGGCGGTTATTGGTCGTATGCTTGAGTCGCAAGGCTTTCGCGTTGGCATAATTGCTCAACCTGATTGGAAGACCAAAGACGCTTTCATGCAACTAGGTAAACCTAATTTATTTTTTGGTGTAACCGCCGGTAATATGGACTCGATGATCAATCGCTACACCGCCGAACGCCGTATGCGCCATGATGATGCCTACACGCCTAACGATGAAGGTGGCAAACGCCCTGACCGCGCCGTAACCGCTTATACCCAAAAATGTAAAGAAGCCTACAAAGGCGTGCCTATTATTATTGGTGGTATCGAAGCGAGTTTACGCCGAGTAGCTCATTATGATTATTGGTCTGACAAAGTGCGTCAATCGGTACTGTTTGATTCGAAAGCTGATTTACTTATATACGGCAATGCCGAACGTCCGCTTATTGAAATTGCCCATCGCATTGCCAATGGCGACGATGTTAAAAACATTACCGATGTACGTGGTAGCGCATTTTTAGCGAACCAAGTACTACCGGGTTGGAAAGGCATTGACTCACGTAGTATTGATAAGCCTGGGAAAATTGATCCTATTTATAGCCCTTACCAAGATATGACCTCGCCTGATTGTGCAACAACGTCGGCCGATGCTGCAGCTAAAGCCGCTGAAGAAATGGTAACAAATGCAGCGGAAAAAGATGTAACGAAAACAGCGCAACCTATTCAGTTAAGTGAGTTTAGAGCTGCTGCCCATAAAAATGTCTCGTGGGCAGACAAGAAAAAACCATGGGAAACTACTTATATTAACTTGCCAACCTTTGAGCAAGTTAGAGACAACAAAACCCTTTATGCCCATGCTTCACGTATTTTTCATCAAGAAGTAAACCCAACGTCTGCCAAACCATTAGTACAAAAGCACGGTAGCCGCCTTATTTGGTTAAACCCGCCAGCAAAGCCGTTATCAGAAGCTGAAATGGACGGTGTATTTGGTTTACCTTATCAACGTGTACCTCACCCTTCATATGGTGATGCTAAAATACCTGCATACGACATGATCAAAACCTCAATCAATATTATGCGTGGTTGTTTTGGTGGTTGTACCTTCTGCTCTATTACCGAACATGAAGGACGTATCATTCAAAGTCGTAGTGAAGATTCTATTATCGCTGAAATTGAAGATATTAAACTCAAAGTACCGGGCTTTACTGGCGTTATTTCTGATCTTGGCGGCCCTACCGCCAACATGTACAAATTAAATTGTAAAAGTGAAAAAGCAGAAGCAACTTGTCGTAAGCCGTCATGTGTTTGGCCAACTATTTGTGGCCATTTAGATACCGACCATACACCAACCATTAATTTATATCGCAGAGCGCGAAAAGTTAAAGGTATTAAAAAAATTCTTATTGCTTCAGGCGTGAGATACGATTTAGCGATTGAATCCCCTGAATATGTTCAAGAGCTAGCAACTCATCATGTGGGTGGCTATTTAAAAATTGCCCCTGAACATACCGAAGAAGGGCCATTAAATAAAATGATGAAGCCTGGTATGGGCAGCTATAACAAGTTTAAAGAAATGTTCGATCATTACTCTAAACTTGCCGGTAAAAAGCAGTATTTGATCCCCTACTTCATATCAGCACATCCAGGTACTACCGATTTAGACATGGTAAACCTCGCATTATGGTTAAAAGAAAACGACTTTAAACTCGATCAAGTACAGAATTTCTATCCGTCGCCTTTGGCAAACGCTACAACGCTTTATCACACTGAAATAGATTCATTGCGCAATGTAAAAAAAGATAGCGCGTCTGTATCCGTGCCAAAAGGCACAATTCAGCGCCGTTTGCATAAAGCGATATTGCGTTATCATGATCCCGCTAACTGGGGCATTATTCGTGACGCTTTAACAAAAATGGGCCTTGCAAGAAAACTCATTGGTAGTAAGCCTGGTTGTTTAGTACCTAATGAAACAAGAAATGAAAGCCAGCAGGTGCATTATAAAAATAACGGCAAAGGTAAAAATAATGCCTTAGGCAATAAAACCTCGCCGGGCCAAGAAAAGCGTTATGGTAAAAAGCCAGTAACCGCTAAAAAAGCTAAACCTGGCGATAAAGCTAAACAAGGTTTAACACGTTTTTCTGATAATCAATTTAGTGACAGAAAACCGACAAGCCCTGTAAAGAAAAAACGTAGTAACAATCCGCGTTAAAGTTTAAGTTATTAATCTATTGATAAAAGTCAAAAAGCCTAGCGTTATCGCTAGGCTTTTTTTGTTTGTGCTCCACATTAATTAATTTTTTAATGTTAAATAGAAAACGAAAAAATGAGCCAAAGTAATTAATAATAATTAACAGGGCACCCATGCTAAATACCGACATATATTCGAACTATGGCTTGTTATCTGTGCTACAGATAGAAACACCTTAAAACATTGTTCACCCAAACGTGATAGATACAGTTGTCCTCTCGAAATTGTGGGTTCACCCTCGCTTAATAAAATATCACAACATCAAAATCTTAAATGGGTATCATCCTAATTTCTAAGAATTATTATTTTTATAGGTTTGAGTGAAAGAATTAAATGGTATTGCCTGTCCTATATTTTCAGGTATGAAAACTACGTCATAAAAAGTCTCATCTATTTGACGTCTTCAAAGCTACTGCACCCATAAAACTCTTTTTAGAGCGTTAAGTCACAGTAACAGCTCTGTATATGACTTGATTTAGTGGATTTTATATTCTGAATGGAAGATGCTGTTTAAAAAATAGCTACCCGTTTAAATCACTTAACAGCGTAAGCCATTTGCATGCTGATAGTAGCTTCGATAGTTTATGTTTTAGGCGAGGTAACAACTTACGCTCATTTGCTACTTATTTGTGGTGGGCCATATAAGACTTAGGCTAATCTAGTGAAATAAAGCTATGAGAAAGCGTTAAATATATAATTATTAGAGGTACATAATGGAATTTACGAATAAACGCACCATGCTAATTACGGCATCTTTATTATTGGTGTTGGCGATAACACAGGCTATTTTTACTGCTCTTTACACTGCTGAAATTAGTTTTTCAAGGCAGTTTGCATGGGGGCTAGAAGCATTGATATTTACTGTTCTTGTCGCCTTTGCTGGTGCAGCCATGGTGCAAGCAAAAAATTGTCAACTGGGATGGTCGGCTATTGCCTTTAGTGCTGTACTTAACATCGTGCAAGTGAGTATTGGCCTGACTTTGTTTTCATCATTTGGAAAAGTTGCAGGTGAAATTGAAGGAGCGCAACCTTTAATTGGTGGCGTGGTTGCTTTGTCTTTCATGATTTACTATGCAGCCAAAGTATTATTGGGGTTAGCAGCACTTGTTTTTGGAATGACAAGTATGGCTAAAGGTGGCAAAGCGATAGGAGGCCTTACAGCGTTAGCGGGTGTGGTTGCTATGTTTGCCAATGGCATTTTAATTACCTTTGGGCGTGATGGTTTTCTTCCATCTGGTGTCGCTGGCGCCTCGGGCATGATTGCGACGTTACTTCTAGCGATATGCTTGATAAGTATTTACCGTAAAGAAGACTGAAACTTAATGCCTCACTCGTGAA
>TARA_R110000765_G_scaffold58259_2_pt1 | contig 24225 bp, 16 predicted proteins | sample TARA_R110000765 | Tara Oceans TARA_R110000765 (sample SAMEA4398168) | marine metagenome | biome: Polar Biome; feature: [MES] marine water layer (ENVO:01000295) within the mesopelagic zone...; material: water (ENVO:00002006), including particulate matter (ENVO:01000060) such as...... | reverse complement strand
CCGTTTCATTCTGCTACGATTGCTGGGAAGATGAGGTTGATAATTGTTTCCATCATCATAAACTAGGCATCCAAATATGGGACAAGTTCCTGCAAGCTGCTAAAAAACAATGGACACCAGCGCAGGCCGCTGCATGGTCTAATCATAAAACACAAAAAACACAACAAAAAAATTAAAAAAATTAAGAAAATCAAAAAATGAGTGTCAGACTTTTTTTCATCTTCGTCGTTTTTAATTATATATTGTTGTGTTTTTTGTGTTTATTGTGTTAATTGTGTAATAGGTATATATCTCTGATATTATTGTCCTGTTCTCTGAGGTGGCACCGAATTCGCACGTATTCCTCCCTGTCCTGTTCCAGGTGGTCTCGCAGGTGAAAGACTTCGCATTGTGATAGGACTATTTTGATATCTAGGTTCTCTTCTTAAATCCGGTTCAGTCTTAGTTTCAGCAGGAGTTGTTGCCTTTCCTTGTCTTCTAATTTTAAGTTTTATCAATGCCTCCCTTCTCTTCTCACCACTTGCCTTAGTCCTCATCCTAGTCTTTGTTCTGTGTGCGATGGACGACTCGAATGGTTTTTTATCTTCAGATTTCGTTTCTTTTGTTTCTCCTGTGCTCTTTCTTGTAGGTGTTCTTGACCTTTTATCAGCAGCCTCACTCCTCTGTCTTCTCTGAAAAGCATCCATAGGTTCAAACCTTGATTTGCGCTCCCTTGTCCTACCTCTCTCCTCGGTAGGTTCAATATCACTCTTAGTTTCATTAGTAGTTGTGCTAGGTATCAGAGCAGACCTTTCAACACTCACATTCTGACCTAGAGCACTACTCATCGAGAAAGGTAATCCTGTAAATTCTCCCATAGGGTCAGTCAATGTTACACCGTCTTGATATAAAGTCTGCGAAAAGACCTCAACCATTTGCTGGTAAATCTGGTCTTTTTCTGGGCCTAAAACTGTGTTTGAGCCTAAAGTCTGATATTCTCCGGTCAAGGGGTTCATGTAAAAGTCTAAAATTGCTGAAGAAAGCTCAGCCAGAGACCTTGCTCCTTCTCCGTTGATTTGAAAGGTTGCGATTGCTGTTTCTCCATCGTAGGCGGGATTGTCTAAATTTACTGCTTCTCCATCATTATTCAAGGTAGTTCTATTTATTAATTCACTCAATTTTTCTGAACCATCTGTGGTAGGGTCATCGTAAAATTGCATGATTGTCTCAACTCCTCCCATTTCATCAATCGTCCTCAATAAATATCCTATCATTTTCTCTGAAACTTCTTGGTTCCCTTGACCCGGCTCAAACTCATCTACAAAAATCTCAGGTTTCAACTGACCTTCATCGTAGACTAAATCTAACGGATATGTTTGTAATATTTGTTGGACTACGAATGCCATAATATCAGCTTCCACGGGTTCGACTCCCATCACAGGGGCAATATTTGTGTTCTGTGCTACTACTGCTGGCATCAAGCCTCCTCCCATACCATTTTGTATCTGTCCTAGACCAGGAGCGGGCTCAGCATTGATTATCTCAGCGTCGACCATTTGCCTATTAATGTTTGAAACTCCTCCTCCTCCCTTGACCCCACCAGGGCCCTTAACCCCTGCCCTACCTCCTTCTCCTGTGCTTCCACCTCCTCTTCCACCTTGATTGTTAAGAATCTGTTGTAAAAGCTTGTCCTCTGTGCTCTCTGGAGCTTCAATATTTAAGGGAGTCCCCATAACATCTGTCTGCGGAGGAGGCACCACGATATCCCTCTCTATTTTATATATAATTGTTGAATTCGCAGAACACTTTTGAATCCTACCAGTAATAGGGTCTCTGAAGGCTGTGTTGATTAATGAAAGATTTCTGTCTTGATTTACAGTGTGTGTGTAACTTGAGCCATATCCGTATATAAAACTACTGGCTTGATAATTTTTCATCAAATAAAATAAAACATTTTGTTGAGTTCTACCCGACCTCCAGTTCGTTTGACAAATATCACTCTCTATTAATAGGAAGGGAGATGTCGATAAAATAGGAGGTGAAGAAGCCGTTAAAGCTTGATTCGCAACATCAATCGATACACTTTCATTATTTAAAAATCCATTAGAATACATAGGGACACCATTGATTTGGTCGGCTGGTGTCACAGCATCTTTAAAGGTAAAGTAGGTATTTAAGGCAGGCATTATCGAATTGTCTATAGCATTACATAAGATTAACGGCTTTGAAGCCCTTGAAATCTTGTCAGGGTCGGTAGTATTGTAGGTCGTTGGATTAAATCTATTTTTTTGTTTTCCATAAACTGGCAAAAGTTCTCGATGAGATTGAAATCCAAGCCTAGCAAATAGAGAACCCCCCCAATTTGACTCAGAAGCCTCAATACATCCCTCTATAATTTTCTGTCTGTTTTCTTCAGTCTTCTTCCAGTAGTCTCCACTATCTGTAATTCTATTATCCCAGTATGATGAAAGGTTAATTGTAGGGGGCGGTTCATAGTTCTCAGGACATAAAAATACATTGTAAATTCCTACTGCTGAGATTTCTGCTCTGATACCTGAATTTCTGATAGGTTTTGATAAGGTTGGATTAGCTAAATCTTCGTTGATCGAATTTCTACTGTAGACAGCATCTTCTGAAGCACTGTTTATTATAGCAGCCTTAGTTCCTACCGAAGCAGCTGTAGTTGCCGCCGCTGTTTTATCAGTATAAGGTATAGACTTTACATTTAAAATATTATCATCTTGAAGTTGAATAAATTCACATCTACCTTTTGTAGGGTCATACTGGAAAGTAGGTTTTGTTGCTCCAGTCCACACATAATTCACATTATTCTGCTGTAACCCTAAATTAGGCTCAATCGGGTCACCTATGTTTGTAGTGACTTTTTGTCTCCAAATTTCGATTTCACATGTTCCATAAGGAGGAAAAGCAGTATCTGTAAAGCCAAATTGTTTAGAGCCCAGGTGCCCGTCATAATAGGGTAAAATCTGTGTAGGATCATTTGGGTTTGGCCCACCTGAATTTATAATCCCCATACAACTCCAGGCAGGATATCCGTTGATTACATTGTTTGGAGCAGGACTACACAGCAACCAAGGATTGTCACTAGTATTTTGAGCGGCATTTAATTGTAACCCCGCGAAAGGCATCGCTCCTGGACTGTAGGCTCCAGTATCAGTAAATTCTGAATCTCCTAAAATCCACTCATATCCCCCTACAGCAGCGGCTTGTAAATTAGTGCTTTGTTTCCAAGTTCCAGTAATTGTGCTAATTCCTGAACCAACACTCTGGTCGGCGTAGGTAATTTTATATTTACATTTACCGTCTGTTCCTAGGTAGACAGGGTTTGCTTGCCTATCTTGCGAAAAATCATAAATATTTGTTGCGTAGGGAGGGTCAGTAGATGCCGTTGCATATGGACCCAGGTCCGCTACAGTCGTAGGTAATGTTCCGGCAACGTTGTTTGTCATCCGAAGAAATCCTATTCTCTCCCACCTTCCGGGTGTAACGGTCGTTCCAGTTAAGGCAGCATCTCTTTTAACTTGGTCGTTATTCATAGGGATGATTGCATGATTATCATAAAAGGCATTGGAAATTCCGATTTGATTTCCCCATACTAAACACCCGATATTTACTGTAGCTAATTCAGCATAATTTTTATCAGTGTAATTTGCCCCTACTGCTAAGGCACAAAAGACTTTATTCACTGTTTTCATCGAATCTGAAGCTATATCAAATTCTCGAACTGACCTCAAATAAGGATAAAATCCTAGGTCTAAAGCCTCCATAAATGTTGTGTCAATTTTAGCATCAGGGTCATTTGGATTATTTGCTGCTCTGAAATCAGCATCGTGAGGCTCAGGAGGCAAGGCACTTCCGAGTGCTATTGCTAGTCCTTTGTAGTTTTTCATCACTGTTCTAAAATTTTTATTGAATCTAGATTTCATTTTAAGTCTTCCCAATTGTTTCATAAATCGATACTTTTCCTGGTAGTCCATTTGGCCCGTGGCACTAACCCCTGCGAAAACTTCGTGGCTTGTAGTAGGACAGATTAAATCTCTACCTGGAGATGTGTCGACAAAATTAGCAAGGGTCACCCCTAAGGCTGAATTATTTGCTGTAACGGCTACCGCTGCTGGTTCAGGATTAGCAAGCCAATCGTAGTAGGCAGGTCTATTATCTGAATATTGTGCCTGATTATCAGGAGCAGAACCTGTGTCGGGATAAACATTAGGGGGATGATATTGTGGTTGTCCTGTCATTGTTCTTAATTGAGCCGTTGAACGGTCATCTGTCATACCTACGTCTCCGTCAAAAATCCAATTAACTGCGTCACCCACCTGGGCTTTGTAGGTATTTGGAGCTGTAGCAGAAATATTGTAATAAGTTTCATATTTTCTCATTTGTTTTGCTAGAGCAACCCAAGTCCCATCTGCGTCGTCTTCAATAGGGAACTCAATATTTGTGTAAATTAGTTGATTTTCATAAAGAATTGTAGTATTTAAAGGCTTAGGAGTGCAGTTCGGAAAATTTGATAAATAATCAGCATAATCATTTGTCCCCGCAGGATAGGGGAAATTGTAGACTTGATAGTTAAATTGAGTATTCATAATAATAGCTTTACCTACATCTCTGAATGTATTGCCTCCATCTCCTGTTAAATTATTAAGGTTATGAACCGGAAGAGCCGCCCATCTGTCTCCTAGTAAATATTTGTAAAGGTCAGAAGTTGCCATATTTCCATAGAAAGGATTAGCCCAACCGTTAAATCCATTAATCTCAACTAAGTCCATTTCATCTGAAACAAAAGGAATCTGAAGAGGAGGCTGTGCTGTCAATAGGTCTGGCTGAGGCACTATTAAATCGGGCTGAGGAGTGTAAAATCCAGGAACAGCTGGAATCGCAGGAATCGCAGGAATTGCTGGAACAAGAGGAGTTGTAACGGCTCTCGCAACTAAAATATCCCATCCAGGTTCAGTGGCACTTCCATCGGATTTAAACCAAAATCTAACGTAGCGAGTATCGATTTTATACCAAGTATTAATCCACCCTGAATTATTATTTCCTTTTACATCTGTCCCCGCAGTATTAGGGAAAATCCAACCTCCTCCTGTCCCGTAGCCACCATTTCCTGAAACCCAAGATGTCCCCCAAAAAACAGATGGACTTGCTTGAGTTGATTGATATAAATATTGTGATAAACTTGAGTCTACACTTGATAAATTTCCCGATGAAACGGATAAACCCGAAACGGTGTTCGCACAAGTAATACCTAACCTATCATACATACTGAAGGTAGAATGTTCGAACTCAAAATCTCTAACATTTATATAAATACAATTTCCAGCTCCAGCATCAAAAGTCGCATGTCTTGAGTGACTTGTTGAATAGTCTGAAATTAACCCCCCATCATCAGTGAATAATTTTGATCCATTTCCAAGAACCATTGGAGATACGTTATTCGCAACGTCAAAATCTGAAACCAAGGATACTGAGCCATCTGCCGTTGAATTGTAAATTATTGTGCTTTCTGGAACCTCAGGCACCTCAGGAACCTCTGGAACCTCCGGCACCTCTGGGGTATAAATGTCAGGTTGAGGGACTACTAAATCTGGTTGAGGGACTAAAATATCCGGTTGAGGGACTGAGGTAAAACTCGTAGTCACTGTGTGTGTAAAACTTGTCTCGATTTCCCTCAAATATGTGTTCTTCTTTACAGTATCTAACTCCGCTTGTGTAGGTATTTCTGAAGCTCCATAGGTCGCACCTAACCTAAGTTGAGGCACTCCTTGATACTGTTTGCCATAATTACATGCTAATTGATCTCTTCCACTTGTCCCATTAGCAGGGGTAACTTTTACCGTCCCTCCATTTTTAACGGGTATTATATCCGTTATTTCATTTCTAAATTGAGCGTTTAAGGATTGGTTCATCAATCCATTTTGATTGTCTTTAGTTACAAACCTATCATAAAATCCTACACGATTGTAGTAAGGCACAACATTACTAGCAACTTGTCTTCCATCAGGATTTTCGAGAGAATTTAATAAAAGATCGTTTGTCTGAGATACAGTAGTGCCTATTCCAGTTAGGGATTCTTGTAGCCTTGCATTAATTACAGCCGTTAAACTATTAACATCTTGTAAAAGTTCTTTAATAGTTACATAAATAAAGGCGGTCATCGGTTCAGCTTTAGGCATTTTTTCCCCATTCATTCCTAATCTACCTGCTCCAAAATGATCGTTTCGCATAAAAATGTAGGGATTATTATTACTTTCCTCAACAATGTTCGCATTTCTGTAGCCGAAATTAGCTCCTGCTGGCACGTCTCCATATTCTCCTGCCGTTGAAGTATAGAGAGGGGCTACTGGAGTTACTCCTGATACATTTGTAGGGTCGAATTCAGTCTCTGGAAAATGATTTAAATCAGGATTTTGACCCGTTTGAGGTATCCTAGTATTTCTAGCATATAAAAAATGTCCGTTATTTCCTCGATGATATCCGTTAGGTTTAAATGTTCTTCCTGTAGCTCCTGTAGCAGGACTATCGAAAGGCGACTCATTCATACATAGATTATCGTAGTTAATTAATCCTTCTTGAGAAGAACCTGCTTTTATATTAAATTTTGGAAAAGGATTACCAGCCAAATCAAGATATAAATCCCCTACATAACAGGCACATCTCGCGCCCCCAGGCCAATCTGTTCCAGGAAATCCTGTTCCTCCTCCTTGTCTTCCATTGTAGTTAGGATACTTAGCAGAAGGCACATTATTTGACATGCTAAAATACAACTCAACAACCCCTATACCAAAGGCAGGAGTTCCTAGAGGAGCGAAACCTTTTATCGATTCAATTTCTCCCGCCCAATAGCAACCATAAAACTCTTCAGCTGGGTCTTCATCTGAAATCCACACGTGATTGCCTACATAAAAATTATTTTGAACGTGAGAACCTGTTCTACCCTTTAGAATACCGTTATCAAAATCTGTAAAAAGCGTAGCTTGATAGGGGATTTCAGCGGGTGGCTGTGCTGGTGTTGTCTGTGTAGAAGCAAAGGGTAAAATTCTAATAGCTACCAATCTACCTTCTATAGGTTCATTCTGTAGAGAAGTCCCAGGAGGCAACCACCCATTCACCGACGTTTTATATTGATAGGCACAATAGGCTCCTCCTTGCGGTGCCCCTGCTTGTGGAGGGACTGTTAGAAGATTTATTTGAGGCACAACTCTACCTATATTATCTAGGACAGGATACACATATCCGTTACCCGCATTTATTTCTCTATAATTATTTATTTGATTTGTTACATCTGCTGGTATCCTAGGATTTAAATTAAAAGGCATCACTAAATTATCATAGTCAAGGGTGCCTCCTGGGAAACCTCTACCATTTATCCCTCCTTTTGGATGAATCAAAGGGAGCCCTACACTGTAGGTGTTGTTGTTATTCATTGTAAAAAATACCTCAATTAATACCTTAGTATCACAGTAGCCTTTTGTCTCTCCATTTACTACTACATTTTGACCTGAAAACTCTATAGTAGGGGCACCGGTTCCTGAACCTCGAATGTTAGCACAGACCATTTCAACGGATATCCTGTCGCCACGTTGTAATCCAAATTCTGTCTCATTAGACCAAGCACCATTAGTGTCAATGTCATCATCTACATTTATTTTTGAATTTTCTCTAGAACATTCAATTAAATAGGTATTCGTTCCCTGAAACGTTGTCATTTAATATTATAATATATTTTAAATTAGAATATTAAATTTTTATCCGTTAATCTATTGACCGGACATAAAAATATTACCACTTTTAATCATCATCATGCGTTCGCATTCAGCCCAGTAAAGGACTCGAAGTTGATCCTGTTCTGTAGGCACTCTGTCTCTTGTCAAGGTAACTATGACTGGCTGACGGCCCACTTGGATACCGTTTCCGACATAGTTTTCACCCGCGTTTTTACTAAGATTAATGCCTAAATAGTTTAGGGAGAAATTCAAAGAATCATTTGGATTACCTTGAGTAAATTGATTAGAATTGAAAGCAGCATCTTGTCTGACTAGAGGATAGGCACCTGCTCCCGATGTCTGTCCGTTCGAACTGTAGAGACCTCTATTAACTTTCAGAGGTTTATCATGAACTTGACTCAATTCATTGTAAAGTTTAGCCGTTGAATTTAAAGGGCTAGGGAAAATATTTTCGTTGTTGATGGAAATTTGAATCACAGTTTGGTCGTTTGAGCCTTTAGATAAATAATTACCTAAGATTCTATTAGCGGGCTCTGTAGGGGCTGCGCCGAAGTTAGGAGCTGGAGGAGTAGCAATCAAAAGATTTCGCACAATCTGGTGATCTAAACCTAAGAGAGTAGAAATAGTCTGAGACTGCTTAGTTCCCGCTGGCACACCGCCGGTCACCGCTGGCAAAGTATTAAAAACGGATACATAATCTGTCATCACCAAGTTAGCTCCTTTTTCGAGTTCTTCTTGTATACGTTTCATAGGGGAGGGGATGCCTGCTTGATCTTCGTAATAAATTAAATCCGTTGATAATTTCAAAGATGCTTGTTGAATTAAATTACCTACTCTAAAAGGCAATGCTGCTGCTGAGCCGGCATTTGTTCTAACGGCAACGGCTCTGTTACCAGCTAAATCTGGAGAGAAATGAAAGACAAATCTGACGCGTTCTTTAAGTGCGAAAAGTGGAAGTGGAATCTGAGAAAGGACTGGAAATATATCTTTTAATTTAATGCAGAAGAAAGGAGTGTTCGCGTTTCCTGTAGTTCTAAAGTGCTGAAGTTTGTTCGCTTCTTGGGGGGCTGTTTGAACTAAACCAAGGACACCTTGGGCTGCTAAGGAACCTTGCTGAGTTGTAGTCTCTATAGTATTTAATGCGAGTTGTCCCCAACCGTTCTCTGCTGCGACACCAGAGACACCTCCGTCGACTGTTTTCATGCCTGAAAATGAACCTAGATAAACATTGTGTGTTTGGTCTCTAATGTCTTGGTCGACAAAAAGATTTTTAAGTTGCATTAAATGTGGTAATTCCTCAACGGATGAAATTAAAGTAGTTCCGAAAAATAATTCAGCTCTCTCTATACAGCCTAAAATACCCGCCATTAAAGGCAAGTCCATTCTATCATTTGCCGTTGTTTCAGTTGTTTGAAGTTGAATTTGTAAAGCTACATCACTGGATAAAATCCCTTCTTGTGGTAACTCAAAAGTTGCTTGAGATTGAGAAAAAGATCTCGGTTCTATTAGGCGGGTTTCGACTCTTTGAGATTGAGATTCCGCTGCGGAAATTCCAACCATTCTTGCTAAATCTGCTCGTCTTGACATTTATATATAGACTTGATATTTTATTTTAAAAGTTTTTACTTTTAAAATGAAACGGCTTTTTTACTAATAATTATAGTAGTCGTAATATGTTTCTAGGGCATTCTTTTGCTTCATCGATTTTCCATACATCTTAAATGTAGGCGAATCATCGATATTCTCAGCCACCTTTCTAGCATAATTTATGAATTTATGCTTAGGTATCGGGCTCATCGAGTTAGGTGTAATCGACTGAGTTTCAATTTTCTCTCTCCAAAACATTGAATTTATAGCTCCCATATATAATAGGATAATATATTAATTTAATTAATTTACAATTGAAACTAATCCATTATTATCATAATTAATCACACTTCTGTAGAGGAAAAAAGTGTATGAAGACATAGGCGAAAAACCATTTAATTTTGAAATTAATCTAATAGAATAGCTAGTTTGCTTAAAGTTCGCAGTGTTTCCAACGCCGAGCATGTCTCCTACTCTGATGCCTACCCCGTAGACATTTTGGAAATAATTCGCTGTATTATTGAAAGTATCACTAGTAATGGCATTGTGTTGATTTTGGGATGTGCCGCCGTTTGCAGTAGCAAAATTCTCAGAATTCTGTCCTGCTAACTGATCTGTCGCTGAAGAAGTTCTAGGTCTTATCGCCATAGAATAATAATATTGACGTTGAGCGTCGTAGGCTGAACCTAAAAATTGGTTTGCTACTGCTGGATTGTTTCTAACAACTTCATTTTCATCAATTTGAAACTGTAACGGATATAATACTCCTCCTCGCATAAAACTTATTTTTGTAATCGGAGCAAGTTCATCGTAGGCAGTCGCTGGCAAAGAATTTGCCTTATTTAATAGGGGCGTTGTTTTCATTGAATCTTGTCCGTAGTTAGCAATGTGCGGAGTAGGGACATAATTTGTAAATGTCGAAACCACAGCACTCAGAGCAGGATTAATTTGAGTAGTTTGATCGTTATTATTAATGACACCATAGAAAGAACTGAAACCACTAAAAGGATAGGTAGAAATAGAGGGCAATTTACCGCCTTGAGGCATTGCGTATTCACCCATCAAAGATACGTTACTAATTTCGTAGTAAGAATTTGGAGTAGTTAAAGAGCCTCCAAATAAGGCTTGAATTGAGGATTGAAGTGAAAATTTTAAATTTAATCCACCTACACCATTATCCATAGACAATGGAATGTCAGCACCTTGTAAAAAGATACCCGCCATAATAGGCATAGCAACACTCATTTTTTTATTACAATATCTACCTTGAACCTGTTCGTTTGCTGAAACGGCAAATTCATTAGATAAATAGGTAGTATATTCATTCCACCCCGAACCACTAGGCAAAAGCGAGCCCAGGAGCCTACCATAATGTCTAATAGTTTCCAAATTTTGATTCATTGCATTGTTAATCTCAAGTTGTGAAAACAAGGATGCAACCCCAACCCTAGAGTTAAGGCGGACTACACTTGTATTGACACCTGTGCCGTTTTGATTGTTGTTGTTTGGAAGTGCTCCGGCTGAATCTCTTAGGACTACATCAAAGCACAATTTTAAATTTTTAGATCGGACGTAGTATTCATTAGGAGCAATCGAAAAAGTAATGATTGGATTACCATTGCGATAGGACCACGTTGAGTTTCCACTAGTTTGATTGTCTGGGGCAATTTCAAATTTACGAACAGCGCTAATGTTAGACATTCTATACATTATCCTTTTAAAAAAAAATAAGGTTGTAAGCCTATTTTTAAATATATGTTTGTAACGGATTTATTCAAGCCAAATAATATCTCGCTCAAGATTCATCTTCCAGCAGTAGTAAAAGCAGTCAAAATTACAAGATTTCTTGTCTGAAGGGTCATCATGATATTCTTCACAATTTTCGCACCAGAGTTTTTTTTCAAATTGAATCCTTTTTCTAGGTATAATTATCTGAATTGGGTCTTCATCCTTTGCGAAAGTGCGCCTAAAGTATTGAGTGCAAATCTTCGATGAAGGCATTATCATGATGAAGGGGAAGCCCATTTCTTTCATTCTTTTCAGAATCGCAGGGATTTGACTGAAAGGCGGGTTTGTCACAATCAAGTCAACGCTGTAAGTGCCTGGATCACTGGTGAAGAAATCCTCATCTTTGTGATGTATTTTTTCCGGGTTTATACCTAATGCTTCAAAGTGCTCTGCTGAAGAGCCATCTCCGAAGAATGGGTCCCAAATTAATTTATCTTTCGGAATGAAAGATTCGATGGCTTTCCAGGCACTTAAAGGGGTCATATAATCGTCGTGTTTTGAAAATGTTTTTGTTTGAAATCCTGCCATTTTTCTGTGTTATTTATTGAGATATTAATTCTTAAATTTAAATCAATTTTTCAATCAAATTTTTTTTAAATTATTTCTCGCTCGGGGGGCAGCCTTCTCCGCCCTCGGGAAACGCTAGTTTCAGCGTGTCATTCATGAAATTCTTGCCTTCTCCGCGGTGACTGGACCGATGAAGGAGTGCTTTGAAGTGCTCTTTATCAAATTTCGGGGGCTTGTTTGTAGAGGCTTCAACTTTGAAGGGGAAGTCAGCGGGGTCAAATTCGAAGGGATTCAAGGCTATTGCCAACTTCAACGCTAGTTTCGTGTTGTCGGAGTTTGAGAACTCGTCAATTGCTTGTTGCTGTAGGGCATCATAAATTATTTTGTCTGTGTCGGTAGCGTCTTTTGGAATTCCAATGTGTTTTTTATAGGCTAACGCTTCGCTGAATTCTACTTTGTCGAGATGGTTTAACTCTAATTCATAGTCCAATGCTTCTTTCAAGTGAGTGTTTCGAGGGATGTCCCCTTTCGGATAGGCATTGGCGACGTCTTGAAGGGCTTCTGCGACTGCTTCCAACCGCTCTTTTTCCATAGCTTCTACAATTGTGTAGACTATGTCCTTAATCATAGGTGAAATACAGTTGGCTAAACCGTGTCTTGCTAAAGCTTCTCTATAGAGTTTTTCTGCTTTCATGATAATATAACTCATTATTTTATTTGTCTATTTAATACATAAATAAAATAAGGATAAATTCAAATCAAATTTTTTTTTTAATTCGAATTTAATTAAATTGCCAGTAGTGGGGCTTTTTTTGGGGCTATTGTTCCGTTCTTCTTCCGCACAACCTTAATCTTTCTTTTTACTTTTTTCTCAATTTTTTTCACTTCAGCTTTAACATCCGTAACGGCTTTCTTTTTCTTTTTCTTGACTTTAATCATTATTGTTTTTTTGTTCCCTGTATTGAATGTAGTAAATAAATTCGGAAATAATTTTCTATTTTTAATAATTAAATCAATTATCTCAGATTTTCGCATTTTACTATAGCCTTTTAATAATTTATTGTGTGCTGAAATCTCTTTTCGTAACGCCTTAACGCTCATTTTGCCTAAACGCTCTTTATGTCCCATTATAAATATAGGTGAGATATTAAAAATCAACAGCAATCGAATTTGGAGTAATTGTAACGGTCCTTATGTGATAAAGCCAGGTATCTACTAATTTATTGATGACATTGTCGCCCGCAGCACTACGGTATTCAATATTTAATCGAATTTCGTTAGTATTTGCATCAAAACTGTGTCCGCTCTTAGCAAGTTCTCTACCCATACAAAAGAGGCGAGCATTTTCGCAAAGATTTCTAGGCACAATATCACATCTACCTACTGCCTTTTCAGTCTCATGAAGGTGAATTGAATCCCACTTCAACTCCTGGTTCGCATTAGTTGCTGCTACTCTTTCAACTGAAACTCTTCTATTGGGAGTTAGTCGGTTCCCGATGTTCCAGATATATGAACCACACTGGTCGCCTACTGGCATGAGAGTGTCTTCCCATATTTGGTCTACACTTCTCATAGGTTCAGATACTATAGACATTGCTCTCTGCTCCGTGCAGGGAATCAAGAGTTCGCTTCTAGGTATGTTTGCTTGAAGATTTTGTCTATATAAATTGTAGGAAGGATAGTCAAGTCTGATACCACCTCCGTTGGCTACTTGATTCATCAATCCTGAAATTGTTTTTCCGTCTGCTTGGACTACAGAGCAAATCAATTCTACGTTAGACATCTTAAAGTTTGAAGTCAAAGTGTTGGCATCGGACCAGACTCTGTTGCCTGCTGTGATTTGTGCGATAGCAGCCCCTGGAACAGTAAAAGTGTAACGGCATAAACCACCTACAGAAGAAATGGTCGCAATTGTGCCTAATAATACAGTGTTACCACCGTCTTCTGTCACATAAAGTGTTTGACCTGGCAACCAAGGAACATTTGCGAAATCTGCTAAAGCCTGAACTAAATAGGAGGCTGCCGGGGCCGCTGATGTGCCTGCTGTATTTATATCGATAAAGGGGATGGCTGCTAATGCGGCTATCGTAGTCGCTGTAACAAAGGTAGCTCCTACAGTGCCTGCGGACATCACAGGGGCTCCAGCAACTGGAAGACCTCTAACTTGAGGAACCCCAAGAAATGGACCACCGCCCGGAGAATATCCTATAGCTGTAAAGGCCCTTAAAGCTTTCTCTTTCTTTGCTAGTTGAATTCGAATTCTGAGACCACCGAGTGCGACAACTGGTAGCAATTTCTGCCCTTGGCCCAAAAGCCCACTCATATATAGGGGAATTACACACTCGACAGGAAGGAAAGTTGTGCCTTCTACAGGGTCAAATGTAAAATATTGAGATTTTAATCCTGTGCCTATCATTGGGGAGACACCTTCCATTAAGGTTCGCATGTTTTCTAAACCCTGCGTTTTTGAGTAGTGGTAATACATCGCAGTCCAAGTATTGACGTCTTCCAATTGTTCTAAAAGTTGTCCGTTGTTTGAATAAATCGAGATTGTTTGAATGATAGCAGACCCTCCAGACATAGGGTCAGGTTGAGCTAAACAATTTGAGGTTACCGAATCCATTTCTAAGAGAAACTTAAGGTAGGTGCCTTGAGAGGTGTTTAACATAGGCACTTCTTCGGGACTGATGACAAGTTCAATGACATCCTGTTCCGTATAGACAGTGTTGCGGTCGGTGAGGATACTTTTCGAGATCGTTGCTACTGAAGACATTTATATATTATCTGTATATAAAATAATTTAACAATTTAATTTTTAAATTATATTATAGAGATTTTAAACATTTAATTAAGTTCTGGAGCTGCTATCGAACCTCCGATGTCTAAGGTTCCTCCGGATACTGGAGCCATTGGTGTGTTCCTTAAGGCCTCTTCCTTTCCAGTATCAATCATGCTCTGAACTGCCCCGTAGGCACCTGCTCCAACTGAAGCTACTTCTGTAACGGCTCCGAGACCCTCTAAAAGTGCTCCGAGAGGCGCAAAAATACCCGTTGCTAATAGGCCTGCTCCTGCCGCTTCTTCAACTCCTCCAGCAACATCTCCAGCAACATCATCAGCAACAGTTTCAACTCCCGACTTAATATCGTTGCCAATCGTAGGCGCAATGTCTGGTCCCTCTGAGGCGAGTCTTGAAGCATTATCAGCCTCTTTAGTTTCATCTGATAAAGTAGATAAAGGTCTAGGAGCGCCATCGGTTCCTGAAGCACCTCTAACTTCTCCAGCTCCTTTAGTTCCTCCTGTTGATGGATTTTGCCAGTTAGCAGGGCGATTAGGGAAAGGATTGCTCTTTGTTTCACTGGAAGTTAAATTTCCCATTTCAACATCACCCCCCCTAGGTGGAGCAACATCTTCGGATACCGTTGTAGTTGATTGTTGAGTAGGTGTAGGTCTTGCTGTTCTTTCTGCGAAATTACCATTTTTTTGAATTGCTTGAGAAGGAGTCGAAAAAGAAGCCCCATCCTCTCCTAAAGGAACACTTGTAGAAACTTGATCGGGAGCCGTAGTTGGTTCAATTGAAGGCTGATCTCGCCCGTAGGTATCTGGGGCTAAAAGTGAATTACTATTAGTTAAATCATCCGTTGCCTGCATTTCTATCCCCGATTCACCAGGGGTTCCACTGAGTCCTTTAAGACCTTGAATTTTCATTTTACTCATTTCCATAATTGAATTTGCTTTAGACTCTCCAGTATATTCACCGAAAGTCTTAGTAACCCCGCTACTTGCCTGACTAATAGAATCGCTTGCTCCACTTCTGAGATTATCGAAACGGCTCTGAAGAGAATCAAAATCAACTCCTCCAGTAACCTTAGAAACAGCCCCTTTAGCCCTAGCTACTATACCTTCTGTTCCGCCTTCTAAAACACTGTTAATCGCATCTTTACCGGACATTAAAGCACTGTAGCCAGCCCTCGCTGTTTTACCCGCTGCCTTAACACCTTCTATAGCCATTGGAAACTCTAAGCCTAATTTAGCAATTTCTCCATACTTTTCAACTTCAGATTGAATCCCTGCAAGTGCCGTGTTTCTCTGAAGAACCTCATTATTCCTCAATGTTTTGACAGTGTCGTCGTAGTGAGATACCTGGTCTTTAATTGCGTCTTGAAATCCTGTGATAGACATTTATATTATTATTAAAGATTTTATTTTTTGAAACGGTAACTTTTAATAAATTTGTTCGGTGAAGTCTAAAAAAGCTTGCGGGGGATTTGAATCTAGGCGGAAGTAGACCCAATGGTAAGGTTCCCCCCTTGCTCTATCCATTAGTTCTTCAAACCTACCCCCGAATGAATCATCTAGGTCATACTTGATTGCTTCAAGCTCCTTCTTATTTTTTATCATTCCACTAACCAAGAAACCTGTCGCATTTGCCCTAATTAATGGGACTAAATCATTGTATTTTTGAGTAGAATATAAATAAAGACAAGCGTCCCCTTTATTTACGTAGTGTCGAAATCTACTAGCTAATCTTAAGACAGCTCCACCCGTTCTTCCGTGCCTATTAAATTCCCCATAGCAATCATCTACTATCAAAGCATAGGAGGTATCTGCCCCATCTATCGCCTTCTTTTCTTGCTGAGATTTTATCAAGCCTTCGATGATTGTATCGTCGTAGCGGTCATAACAGGTCTCTTTGTATTTCTTAGCTGTAAACCTAGAAGTAGAATCATTCCAGACAGTAGGAGAAATTACCTGAACTGAAGAGAATAAATCTTCATACATGTTAGGGTTGTGAAGTAAATTGTTCCACAAGGTCCCCTTCCCCATTCTTACCCCACCAACTAGGGCTATTAATTGGCCTCTGAATACATCTGGTAAATTTTCGTGAAGTTCTCTACTTTGGCTCAGTTCGTTCTCTTCCGGGACTACAGGTAGGATTGTTAAGTCATTATTCATTTAATTTATAGTGAGATTTTATTTTCAGATTTTTTTCTTTGTCTATATAAATGAACGACTACGAGAACGGTGTTCTAACAGACTTCAAAGTCTTTTGTCCTAAGTATATTATCCAAAAATACAAACACAAGCACCAAAATGAAGACCAGTGGACTAGATTCTACTACTACAAGGACAAGAAAAGATTGTCCGTCCCTCCTCAAAATATGGACTACGACTACGAGGTCTCTTCAACTTTAGCCTACAACAAGAACGTCTTTTACAAAATGACAACAATGTCTAATTCTGACACTTTTTTTGATTATTATTTTAAATTAAAATCAGAACTCCCTAAAGTAGTAGTGAAGTCTTCGAATCGAAAATCTCAAAGATTGAAAAATTTAAAAATTCCTGAAGAACCTAGAGAACTTACAGAGGACGGCAAGTTTGTCGTTCGATTCCAGTAGTTACCATCAGCGTAATATCCGTTATTTTATTTATATTATAAATTATAATATAAATTAATTAATTAAATTAAATCAGGGGTAGATACTATCCATTGAGTCTTTTACTTAATTGATTCCTCTACAATATAGGGAAATATTTAAATTCCATAGTTCCACCGACTGTTTTTACTTTTCTTGTGTGTTTGATAGGCAGAAATGTTTCCATTCCATTTCATCACTTGAGGGGCTTTAGGTATAGGTTTAGGAAGGCTTCTCGGAGGAGTAGGCCTATGTCTCTCATTTATCACTTTATTTGGGTGAGGCTGTGTAGACGTAGAATACTTCTTTTTCTTAGAATCTTCATACATATCCATGTAGTTTGAAAAAGTCGAGTAATCTAGTTTCTGATGAGGAGTTGGCTTCGGCATCTCTGGAACAGGAGTTTTAGGCGAATTCTTTAAGGCTTTTCTTGAAACTGCCTTGGCTTGTCTTTTTTCTAAAGAACGCTTTCGACCTTCTGCGAGTGCCGCTAACTGAGACTCTGTCATCACTTTCTTCTTTCTTTTCTTTTTGTCTCTACCTCTTTTCCCTTGACCCTTTGTTTCTAGGGGTAAATCTAAAGATTCATTTACCATCACATCTTCTACTACACCAGGAGGATTCTCTCTTTTTCCGAATACCATATCTCCTGTAACGGCAATCTCAGGAACTTTCTCTACAATATTCTTTACTTCCATTGAAATATTAGGCGTTTCCTTTATGGCTGGATTTATCGCAAGATTCGCAATTTCTTTTAAAGGGTCTTTGATTTCAGGCAATCGGTTCTTAGACATCGTTTATAATATAGGCTAAGATTTTAATTTTGTATAAAAAAGTTTAGTTTCCTTGAACTGTCAATCCTCTATCTATGTCTCCTCTTCTAGGTGCCTTAATCTTTATTGTAATTGTTGTGTTTCCCGCACAGACACCAGGCTTCGTTCCTAATTCATCCGTTAATCTAACTCTTAGGGAAGATACCTTGAAAGAATGCGGATTCTTCAATTTAATCCAATTTTCTAAAGGACTTGAATAAAATGTTCCTCTACTATCCCTATTAATACCGGGGATAGGTGCTGCTTCTCTTGTCGGCGCATTACCTAGGGCAAACGGTATTACGCCTATGATTGGAGCTGAAGTTCCTCCCGAATTTATACCTAAAGTTCCTGCTGCTGCTGTTCCTGTCGAATTTCCGAAAAATCCTGAGATCGGTAAATCCGGTAAAGAAACTACTAAAGAATGTGCTAATGGGATAGTTTGACCTAAGGGTAGTTCTGCTGCTACTCCTGGTCCCGGAGCCGGAGTCATGTTTGCCGCTGTCTGTCGAAGAAAAGTGCTGTGGAAACCTAAGGCATATCCTATTGTTGCTCTAGCATTTATTTGATAATTTTCTTTGTCGAATTTCTCAGTAATTTGACCTAAAGGTGTTTGAGGGATAAAATGAAAAGTGTAGTCTAAAGAGGCGGTCTGTTCGGCTGCTCCCATCAGTCCATCGTGGTCTCCGTGGTGAATGGCATTCATCAGAACTAAACCAGCTCCTCCCATTCCTACTTGAACTCCTTGATGAAGAGGTAAATGCCTATATAAACTACATTTAGTTGCTGGTAATTCAGTTAAATCGTATGGGTCTGTTACTTTCATTAATCCGGGCAATCCCCCTACTGTTGCGGGGAGAGGGGTTCCAATCCAAGTATTAGTGACATCACCAACAATTCCCGCATAGCCTTCAATCACGTAGCCAGTTCCCGGTTCATTTACAGGGCGCATTCCGACCCTGATTGAGGCAGGAGTTAGGGAAGCGGCTGTAGTCACTTGACCCCATAATATTGCTCCATCCATCTGAGTTGTGTAGGCTTTTTGACCTACTGGAAGAACGGGTCTTTTGTAAAAATCAATAGTTGCTACACCTGTGATGAAATTGTAGCGACTGACTTGCCACCACACTGAAAAATCTGTGGCGGCCGATAATTTATTAAGAACTGTATTTGTTCCATTTAACGGCTCTCCTTTGAGTGGATTTATCAATTCTCCTCCTGATGCAACAATTCCACCCCTTAAAGCAGAAACAGATTCTAGAGTTCCTATTCCGGCTCCATTAAACTGCCAATGGTAACCTCCACCTTCAATACCTGTTCCCCCTGCTGTTGGTGTAAATGTTCCTATTCTCTGGCCTACGTCTGTGTTAAATAATGGGTCGACGTCAACAAAATTCGAGACATTATCCCCTGTTTGATCGCAACCTATCCAACCGCCACCAGGCAATCCACTGTCTACAATAGTATAGGCATCTTGTTTAGGTGCTGTAGTTGTAACTTTTCCGTTCCAATGTTGCGAACCCGGAACAGGGTAAATATTAGCTAACCTTGTAGACCCCTCTGATTGAGGTCGGCTCGGAGTTCGCATTAAATTGTGTAGAGTAAATTGTCCGGAAGCCGGAACATCACACTCCCACCCGCCTACTAAAGTTGAAATAGGTGTATTTAATTTATTATTTAGATAGGCATTTGCTGCTGCTTCTACTTCTCCTAGACTGGTGAATTTGACAGGAAAAATGCCGTTTTTGTCGTGAAATTCGTAGTCGTAGGGTGCGTGGGGTGTGTATGAGGCTCCTACTGCTCTACTAATTAGATTACCTTTACCATATTGAAATCCAAGCCTATTTCCTTGACTAGAAAATTGAACTTCTTGAGGGATGAGGAGTTTTCTGTTAATGTGTGCCCCTACTAGGCATACTTCCGCATTCGCAGGGAATTCAATGTTCTCGGTCATGTAGTTCGAGAAATCTTCGGCATCTTCGCCTTTGCTGTTGAGAACGATTAGAGACATTTTATATAATATCAAAAGATATTTATTTTCTCATTAATATTTATAATGCCCCACTTCTCTAAGATATTCAAGAAATCCAACACAGTTCAAAAGAAGAAACGGATAAAAAGACGCCCCTTCGACGCTGCCACCCTAAAGCCCGTTAAACATGCGAAGCCTGAAGAGATATTTGGTGCTTCCTTAAACAATCCCTCTAAAAACAAAAAAGAAAAAAAATAATCTTAAGCTATATATATGAATGCTACCTCCTCTCAAATCTTTGATTCTAGCCTACAAAACGGGGCTGATAATTTACACGGTTACGACTACTCCACCTATATATTGGGTGCCTTATTACTTGTTAGTGAGGTTCTCCCCTTACTAAAGAACAAATCCAATGGTTTAGCTCATACTTGCCTATGTTTAATACAAGGTTCTAAATGCATGCTTGAAAAAGTTGAAAATCAAGTTATATCCGTTATCGAGCCTCCTCTTCCATCTGTTTAATTTTTCATACAAAGTCTGCTATTTGTATAAAAAATCTGTTTTTTGTAGAATAAAGACTCAAATTTACACAATATACACAATTTACACAATTTACACAACATTTCCAAATAAAAAAAAACGAAACTGACTTTTCTTTTTTTTTGATTTTTCTTCTTTACGTTGTTTTTAATTCTAATTCATTGTGTTTTTTGTGTTTTTTGTGTTTTTTGTGTAAATTAAATGTTTAATATCTGTATTATATTTAATATCCTAATTCATCTTCTGATTCTGAATGCATCTCAAGAGCCGCCTGAAGATTCACTTTACAGTTGATGAAGGCACCCTTCTTGAAATATCCTGAATCCCTAGGTTTGCCGTTGTCTTTTCGGCAATCGTATTTATACCCCCTCTTCTCAAACTCGTTCTTGATTGTCGACCAATCATTGTCCCCCTTGCTAGTCCCGAAGTAGGTCCGGATATTTTTCATTACATCTGCTTTATAGGTTGTCGTGGCTTCACACATCATCACACAAACATCAAAGAAATCTGTGAATTTTGCAGACTCTTTCATGTTCTGCTCGAACGCTTCTGACAGATATTTCGGAAAGACAGCCACGTGTCCCGCTTTCTTCGCAAGTGCCGTTGCGCTTGGTCGATAATAATGAAACAGAGCAAGAGCCCATTCTGGGTCTTTAAAGTCCTTTTTCCTGTTCTGACCCGCTGAACGATAGTGATGAATCTTCTCGTTGAGGTCGTATGTTTGGTCGGAAAACGATTTTCCGACCGGTCTGAATTCACTCAAGAATTTCTGCAATAAGCCACGACGACAGGCTGCAGGATCAAGTTCACCTAATTTCGGGGCCTTGTTTGTCGAGGCTTCAATATTGAAGATTATTTTCATTGAGACTGAACCCTTGTAAAGAGGGACAACATCCATAGTCTCTGCGCCGACAACCTCCTTGAATAGCTCAATATCAATGTTTCCACTCCACTCCTCCATAAATATCATTCTGACCGCTTTTCCGAAATACTTAGGGAATTGCTTTGACAGAGCCTTGTCGTTGTCCTTGTCAAAGAGATTCTTGGCCGGTTTGTCGGCATAAATTTTAAAAGCCGACATGAAGGCTTCAGCTAGGAAAGATTTGCCATTTCCCCCCGAAGGTCCGAAATTCAGCATGAAGTTCTCAACAGGCAAGCCGAGCATACACGAGGCTCTCCATAGTTTGTGTGCCTCAAGGGCCTCCCCTTGAAGAATCCTTGAAAATTCAATTTCAAGAAATTTGATCTTTTCTTTGAGCGCTGTGTCAATAGGTCTGTAATCATACGGTAGGCATTCTGATATATGCATTTCTCTCGTTCTTTCATCCAATGTATTCGTTACAAAATTGAAAGCACCATTTTGGAACTGAAACAATAGGGCTGTGTGCTCCTCTTGATTGAAGTCAATTTCAACGGCTTCCGAGCACTCAAAGAGGTTGTCAAGTGTCTGAGCGCCTATTGCTTGAGAGGAAGATCTTGAACGGAATAATGCATGCATATCCTTTTTAGAATCTTCAAGAGAGACCTTCATATCGTTGAGTTTTTGTCTGTAGATTGTTTCGACCTCCTTCAGTCGCCTATTAATACGGCGGACAACACACTTGTCCTTCTTTACAGGTAACCAGAGCCGTTGTTCTTCTTTCCAGAAATAGAGCCCCTCATCCTTCTCGTGAGGTGTGATGAGGAAGTCAGAGACGACCAGCTTTGTCAACACTTCCGCCGCAGCGAACTGAGTAAATTCGAGGTCTTTCAAGTAAAGTTTGGATTTCTTTTTTTTGTTGAATCGTCTCCATAATGCTAGGTATGCTTTATCTGTCTTCTCATTCGAATTATTCCAGGTAGTTCTGACCCAAGCCTCGCCGTCGTGATTCGCACCTTGAGCCAGGAGTTGAAGCATTAAATCATAGACCTTTTCGTCCCCTGAGTTGTGACATGCGTGAATAACAGCAGCCGTCTTTTGAATCGTATCCGTTGGATTATCATTTACACAATAAACACAGATATTTTCATAAATATGTGAATATTTGCTTCCGACCTGAATCTTTTTCAGTTTGACTTCTGTCTTTTTAATATTACTTTGTTGTGTTTTTTGTGTGTTTTGTGTTTTCTGTGTAAATAGGGATTTGAGGTTAAGCAGGTCTTGGACTATAGGACTCAATCTTCTTTCAAGTATCGCATCGAATGAAGACCAAGCCCATTGACCGTTCAAGATTTCAACCCCCGCTTTTCCTGCTTTTGTTTTTCCGAATTCAATCGGAAGTTCAAGTCTGTCTGCCAGAGGTGTCAGACTCGCATCCTCAACTATTAGGTGTCTTCCGAATGATTTTGAGGTTGAAGCCTTGAATGGCAGAGTGTCTCGCAGTTTCGCAATCGGATTCTCTCGACCATCTGCTAGGTTCTCGGCAAGAATACAATCAATATCTATAGCTTTAATGTCCCCGCCCGTGTCCCAAGCAAAATGAGTGAATCTCTTAGGGTTTCCGTTCTCGTATGAAGCCCATCTCTGTTTGATTTTCGCAAATCCATTTTCTTCATTTTTGAACCAATTCATCTTTCCTCCGCATTTCAACTGTTTTTCAACCTTCTTCTTCCCGTCCGCAAGAAGCACAAATTCTCCTGTCTTTTTGTTGATTTTGTTCTTGAATTCAAGCCGAATCGGCATTGTCTGGATTTTTTTGTCTTTGCAGAAATCAATCATTTTAATTTTATTTACGGGTTTCATCATGTTTTTATTATATATACTCATTTTAATTATCTTTATATTATTTCAATTTAATTAAGAATTATAATCAAATTTTTCTTAATCAATTTAATTGTAAAAAATAAGTTATTTAGATATTTTTAACAATTTATTCTTCATTCAAAACTTCAGCCACCACTTCAGAGGTCAGCCAGTTTTTGTGTTTGAGACTCTTGAAATGTCTAGCTCTGTGGTGATGAGACCAGGTTCCACCGCATTCACAGTGTTTGATAACTCTGCCTTTTACCTTAGCTCTTTCTTTTCTGATGAGAAATTTAGCATGATTAGGGACAGCATCGTATTTATTTAGTTCCCCTAGTAAAGCAATCCATAGGGATTCTTCTTCCCTAATAGTCTCAGTATCCGTTAATGTTTTAACCAAAGTTAGCTTCATTTCTGATGGTTCCATTCCACACTCCCTAAAGTGACAGTAGACAGGAGAGTGAAAAGATTTTCTATTGGGATTTCGAAATTCACTTCTGTGTTCGTTTGCGCGCATATTAATAGGGCGAATTGTTGAGCCTATGTAGCATTTTCCACATTTACATTCTATTGAATAAATTGACATGTATAATATAGACCTACATTTTTAAATACTTATTTATCCGTAATCAATGATTATAATAAACCATTGAAAATCGGTCTTTATTTCCGGCTCTTTTCGGCTCAACCCAATGGAGAATTTTAGAGCCGTTAAATTTCAACGGCTTTAATCTCGCATCAAATTTTTCAATCATTTGTGTCACCTGATTAAATAGGCAGGTTGAGCCTCCGTTGTAATCTCCAAAAGCAATCAAGACAGATTCTCCACAATTCTTTGAATCAAAATGAGGCGGGCACGGGAAGTTCTTGTTAATTGTCACTTGATTATAGGCAAAATCCTTAAAATAAAGTTGTTGAAATTCCTTGAGAATGGGCCCAAGTTCGGGGTTGTCTCTCTTGAAATTTGTGTTGTATTTGCCCTTTGAGTGCTTTTCTCTCATTATTTTAGTTCCATCCGGCTTTGTTGTGAGGTATCCTTTCCAAGTTGTGCCATACAACACAGAGCCGTTACCTGGTTTTACATACAACATCTTACTTCTTGTTGAGCCTACATAATAGGTGTATCCTCGAAGAATCTCAATCATTG
>TARA_R110000765_G_scaffold409280_1_pt1 | contig 24371 bp, 16 predicted proteins | sample TARA_R110000765 | Tara Oceans TARA_R110000765 (sample SAMEA4398168) | marine metagenome | biome: Polar Biome; feature: [MES] marine water layer (ENVO:01000295) within the mesopelagic zone...; material: water (ENVO:00002006), including particulate matter (ENVO:01000060) such... | reverse complement strand
AAGTTGCTGCAATCAATCAAGGATATAACACAAATTATCTATCAGATCGCTATTGCTGCCAACGTAGCAAGAGATTAATAAACGGTATACACGCACTTATGACGACTGTTTTAAAAAGAAATAAGTGGGAAATATGGCGAGATGTCATATTCGCGCTTTTCGCTCGCGAGATCAGAACAGGATTTAACGATAAATTTGGTTTGAGCTGGGCAGTTGTTAATCCAGTTGTCTTTATCTTCGTGTTGTCATTTATACGGGGCCGGTTAAGCGGTGGTGAAACCCATACCATTCCTACCTTTACGTTTATGGCTATTGGTATTCTATTTATTCAAAGTTTCTTACAAACAATGGGCGGTTCAGCTAAAGCAATCAGTAAAAACAAAGCATTATTTGCGTTCAGGCAAGTACAGCCTATTAGTGCGGTGATTGCCGGTGCGATGTTTCAGCTATTAGTCAAAATATTTGTTATTACAGGTATCGTTATCATTATGTATTTCATGGAAATGGATATACAGATCTCTGATCCACTGCTATTTTTAGCATGTTTTTTGTCTCTGTGGTTATTTGCAATTTCTCTCGGGTTGATGTTTGGGATAGCCGAAATATTCGTCAAAGAAATAGGTAAAATCCGTGAATTATTGACGCGTCCCCTGTTCTTTATTTCTGGTGTGTTCTTTTCATTACAAGATTTCCCGAGGGAATATTGGCATTATCTTGATTGGAACCCCATTCTGCACGCTATAGAGTTGGCGCGTTACTCGACTCATTCTACCTACGGGCATGAAGGCGTAAGTTTGACTTTTTTAGTTATTTGCGTACTGACTTTTACATTTCTTGCGTTGGCCATTTATCATGTATCTTGGAAGCAGGCAATAAGTCGATGATACGGCTAGATAATATTACAAAATATTACCCATCGCGTTTAGGGAATCAATATATTTTCAAAAACCTCACATTTGATATTCCCTCTGGCCATAATATAGGTATTTTAGGCTCAAATGGCGCAGGTAAGTCCACTTTATTTCGATTACTCGCCGGAAGCGAATATCCAAATAAAGGGCGAATTATTACTGACCTTAGTCTGTCTTGGCCAGTGGCGTTGACAACTGGTATCCATCAACAAATGACAGGGCGAGAAAACACCCGCTTTATCGGCAAAGTGAATGGAATTGCCGATTTAAATAAGTATGAGATGCGTGTCAGGGCGTTTGCTGAATTAGGTAAAAAATTCGATTTGCCTGTAAGAAGTTACTCTAGTGGTATGAAGCCACGGTTGGCATTCGCATGCTCTATTGCCATAGATTTTGACGTATACCTTATTGATGAAGTGACTTCTGTGGGCGATGCAAAGTTTCGAAAAAAGGCCAGAGAGGCGTTATTAGAGCGCAGTGAAACAGCGAACGTGATTATGGTGAGTCATGAAATGGATGAAATCAGGCAGTTTTGTGATAGTGCGATTGTACTAAACAAAGGTGAATTAACTTTTTACAATGATCTCGAGGAAGGGATCGAACAATACCAGGCATTATAATTATGACCCAGCAAGCTCAATTAGAGTTAGAAGAGAGGTTTCGCGTACTACGCGCATCGGTGACTGCCGAGCAGTGGTCTGATTGGCTGTATTTGCTAGCTAAAGTCGACGAATTAGCTCCCCTCGATGTTGCATTAGCATTTAGATTGATGCAAAGAGTGAAAAATCTTAAACCCACAGAGCAGAATCAACAACAACTCACTGAATTGAGAAAACGGGCCTTAAAAGAAGAGCCTGCTCTAGCCACATCTTCTTCCCGAGAGTCTAAAAGTGGACGATTACTTAATAACGCTCAGAGTCTTAAAGAGCAAATTGCCGGTGTGTTTTCCCATCCCCAATTCGCCAAATTTAAGCGCCCGTTCGCAGTATTTGTATTGATTCCATTCTTTCTATTCGCTTTTTATCAAATTGTAATCGCTAGCCCACGATATGAAAGCCAAGCAAGATTGATTGTTCGCGAACCTGACGGAATGGCGACACTCGATCCAGCAATGGCACTCATGTCTGGGTTTGGCGTAAGTGGAGCAAATTCAGACACTGAGTTAGTTAAAGCCTTTATATACTCGAATGATATGCTTGTATACTTAGAAGCCACTTTAGGCATTAAAGAGCATTACAGTGCTCATGAACACGATATTTTTAGTCGTCTTGAGACCGACGCAAGCAGAGAGAGCCTTTTTAGCTTTTACTCCGATAAGGTAACTGTAGAGTTAGATGAGGTATCACAAGTCGTTAGTATATTCGTACAAGCTTTTGATCCTGAATTTGCCCTGTTAATGAGTAAAACGATTGTTGCGCACGCTGAATGGTATATAAACGAAATCGGGCATAATCTAGCCAAAAAACAATTAGAATTCGTAAAGGTTGAGCATCTGAAGGTAGAGCAGCGATTGCAAGAAGCAAAAACTGGGTTGCTGTCATTTCAACGTCGTCATGATCTTTTGGACCCTCAAGCAGAAGGGATAGCTTTACAGCAAATTACCTACCAACTTGAAGGACAAATTGCCGCTAAGCGAACTGAAATTCGAGCGTTAAGAAGCAGCATGAGTGAGGGAGCCTCCCAAGTTATTCAAGCCAAGTCACAACTAGACAGTATGATGCTGCAGCTTGAAAAAGAGCGTTCTCGCCTGACGAATCAAAAAACGGGTGGCGATACATTACCTGAAGATGAAAAAAACTTAAGTGTCAGCCAAATTTTAGCTAAGTTCAGCGATTACCAAATTAATATGGAACTTGCTTTACAAGCTTATACTTCTTCCCAAGTCTCTTTAGAAAAATCGAGGATTGAAGCTTATAGACAACTTAAGTATTTGGTCACCGTTGAGACACCCACAAAGCCAGAAGAAGCAAAATATCCTGAAGTTTTATACAATATCAGCTTATTTTTGGCTGTGATTCTTATGTTATTTGGGATAGGAAGAATAGTACAGGCCACTGTTGCAGAGTTACGCTAGACTTTTTTTGATTAGGCAACTAGTTATTATTATTGAAAATGTTACATATGAATTGCACTTTACATTTTTAGTGTTGCAAATTTAAAGAGTTAAAATTTTAACTAATTGTAGATTGTATTAATGAACATATTTGTTTCCAGTATTTAACAATCTTGGTTTTTTAATTAGTTATGACTTTAATATTAATTATGGATAATATAAATGAGAGAAATAAGTATAAAATTGAAAGACGTATTGTTAAATTCCGGATATTTCGATGAGGAATGGTACGTTAAAAAATACCGGGATGTGAAGCTTCTTAATTATGAACCTATAGCTCATTATTTAAAATATGGTGTTTTATTAAAAAGAAACCCGAGTAAATATTTCTCTACTCAGCAATATATAGAAAATTATAAAGATGTATCAAATGCTGGCTTTCAACCCCTAGAGCACTTTATTAAATATGGGATAAAAGAGGGCAGAAAACCTTTTGGCGAGATTTCTCTTGATGTTATCGGCACAATAATACCTAAATCTATTAAAAAAAGAGTAATTTATCATAGCCATAATTTAAAATGGCAAGGGGCACCTAACAGCCTTTTTGAAATTAGTAAAGGGAACTCTAAAAGTGAAAAATATTCTTCGATGCTAGTAGTTTCGTCTAAAGAGGCTTTATTAGAGTGCTACGAACAAGAAAATATTCCTTACAGACTACATCCTTTTCCCAGCAGAGGTATGGGTGATAATAATGATGAATATCAAAAACGATTAATCAAATTAGCTGAACTTTACACTGAATCAGGCGCGGAGATAATACATGCAAATACTCTCCAATGTTATTTTTCTGTCTTAGCTGCCAAAATCGCAAATATACCTGTTGTATGGAATATAAGAGAAAGTGAAGAACCAAGCACTTATTTTGATTATTTGCCAGAAGCACTCAGAGAGCCAGCCTTTAACGCAATTAAAGAGGCTGATGCAGTTATATTTGTAGCTCGCTCAACCATGGAGCTCTGGCTAGGTCACTTTAGTGGAGATAACTTTCACTTAATCAACAACGGTGTTGATGTGAGCAGACTAAAATTAGCTTCTTACGGTCTTGAAAAGCGTCACGTCAGAAAAATGTTAGATTTAAATGAAGATGATGTTTGCATTTTAAATGTAGGAACCATCAGCGACAGAAAAAATCAACTCGATGTGGTCAAAGCTTATGAAATACTCATAGATAAAGGTGTTACCAACTCTGTTCTAATATTGGTCGGAGGGAATAATAGTCCTTATTCTAAAGAGTTAAATTTATTATCCGAAGATATTAATAGAAAAGGCGGTAGAATAAGAATTATAGAAGAGACTTCTGGTATCGACGGTCTTAAAATACTATCTAAATACTATTTAGCAGCTGACATATTTAATTTATGTTCTTTTGTCGAAAGCTACCCTAGAGTAATAATTGAAGCATTTGCATATGGATTACCTGTAGTCGCGAGCAAATGCTTTGGAACGGTAGAACAAATAGTAGATAACAAAAATGGTTTTTTCTACGAAGTTTCAAATTTCGAAGATCTTTCTAATAAAATAGAAAGACTAGTAGTAAATTCTTGTTTAAGAGAAAAAATGTCATTTCAAGCTATGATGCGACAAAAAGAATTAAATTCATATAAGTATATGATCCAATGCTATCAAAATGTTTATGAAAAAATAACTAAAAAGAGTGATTAATGTTATGAATAAAATTCTTACTATAATAATTATTTCAAGAACAGCTGATAGTATGAGCCGTTGTTTGGAAGCTATCGCCAACTCAACAACACTATCATTCGAGTCTTATAACGTTATTTGCTCATGGAATGGCGAAGATCAAGATATTGATTTAATAAGCGTACCAGAAGGAATGGACTTTTCCTGTAAAATTATTAAGCCATATGGTTTTTCTCACAATAACAATCAGATTGCGAAAGACTCAGAGTCGCCATTATTATTATTTATAAACGATGACGTAATATTAGATCCCAATTCTTTGGATAATGCATTAAAGCATATAAGACATGAGTCAGTAGGTATGGTTGGAGCAAATTTAAGATACGAAACAGGTAGAATTCAGCATGCTGGTGTATTTTTCGATGAAGAAACAAATTTGCCCTATCATCGTTTTAAAGGAAAAATTGAACATGATGATCAATTGGTTCAACAATCCTGTTTTGTACCGTCACTCACCGGGGCGTTTTTACTTATTCGAAATACGGAGTTCAAAGAACTTTTATTTGATGAGAGTTTCAAAGTTGCAGGAGAGGACATTGTTCTCTCTTCACAATACACGAGTAGGTATCCACGGAGGCTCTTATATGCTGCTGATGTTAAAGCCGTACATATAGAAAACGAAACCCGAAAGATTACTGGGGATAAAGTAACTCCGTTAGAAGATCAAGAGGTTATTCGAAAGGTAATTAAATCTAGAAAACCCCAGAAAAAACTGAAAGTAAGAATTGTTACCGAAAAACCTGGCTGGATAATGCATAGAAAAGCACAAGAGATAAGTAATAACTCAAATTTTTTAGATGTTGTAATAAACGAAGAGTGTGACGACGCTGATATCCATTATTATATCAATTATGGATACTTTAATAAACGCCCGAAAAATGGTGTGGTTATAGGTAATTTCACACACTACGATAAAGCTGGCCTAGGTGAAAAATTTAAGTCGGCCGCTGAGTCGATGGATTACTGTATTGCTGTTTCTGAGTTGACTAAAAGAGAGTTACTTAATTTTGGCATAAATGAAAGTAAAATTTCAGTAGTAAAAGTTGGAGCCGACAGGACTTTCAAGCCGAAGCTCCTCCTTGGCGTTGTCGGTAGAGTTTACCCAGGCGGTAGAAAGGGCGAAGACCTTATCAATAAAGCATTAAAAGACTCGGAAGTTATGGATGTTGTCGAACTCGTTGCTACCAACGATAGTTGGGGAGTTCCAATTCTCAAATGTGAGAATAATCAAACCTTTTATCGTGCTATAGATTATTTGCTCGTTCCAAGCTTAATTGAAGGCGGGCCTGTCCCTTTTATGGAAGCACTGGCTAGTGGAACTTTATCCATAGCCCCACATCTTGGTGTTGTACCTGAACACACACACATCCCATATGAGAATGGTAATTATGAGTCTCTTAGAACCGTTTTAATCAGATTAGCTGATGAACATATTACTAATAAATACTTTTTTGCTGATGAAATGAAGGGGTTGGATTGGGAAAATTGGGGTTTTGAACACGAGAAAATATTCACGGATATATATATCAAAAATCTTCATAAGCATCATTCGCAAATTACTGAGTAACTTACTATGACTATATTTATTAATAAAAAAATAGATTCGAATATATTAGTGATAGGAAATTGCCAATATGTGACTATTGGGAATACGATTAGGGAATTGCTTCCAAACGCAACAGTAGTGTCTATGAGGATAGACTCCCAAGAAGCTATAGATGTTGAATTGGACCGTTTTGATAAAATTTTTATTCACCCATTCAATGACAGCAAAGGCAGGTTTGCAAAGACAAAATTAGAAAAAAATCCTTCGGTCTTCTTTATTCCAAATGTTGTTTTTTCTGGATTTCATCCCGATTGCATCCATAATATAAGCGTGAGAGATAAAAATAGCTTTTCGTGTAGCCCTGTATCTAAAAACGCGTACCATTCTAAAATTGTTGTAAATAGTTTTTTGAGAGGATTAGATGAAGAAGAGTGCTATTCTTTATTCAACCCTCACTTCTTCAGTCTAATGCGTTATGACCAATTTTATAATAATTCAGTTGTAGTATTAAGTGATTTACTTAAAAGCTGCGGTTTGAATGCAGAGTATTTGTTAAATAAATGGCTTGACAACGGTTGCTTTATGCATACAGTAAATCATCCAAAGTCGTATGTTTTAATAGATATAGCAATCGGATTAATAGAATACTCATTTAATGTCAAAAGCCGAAATACACAGTTATTGTATACTTTGGTAGATGATTATTTAGCGAATGATGTTTCTTTCGCTCAGATTTTTTTCAATGAGAAGTACACTGTGGAACCTTTTCAGATTTTTTTAAGATCAAAAGAAAGGTCTGATACTCTCGGCGTATCGCGCCCATTAGATTTAAAAGAATTTATTTCAGAGTCTTATCAGATATATCAAGATATTGGTATTAATGATATTTTAGTGCCGGAACAATATATATCTTCATTTATTACAGCTTTGAATTCAAAAGAAAACGATGTTAATACTTTCAATCATCCTTATAAAAATATCGATTCTAATCAGTTGTGGTCTCGAGCTATAAGCCGTCAAACTATAGATTCCGTAGATCCTGCATGGAATATGCAGTCCTTTAAAATTAATAAGTATACAAAAGTTGCCACAGCTGGTAGTTGTTTTGCCCAACATATTGCAAGAACATTGCAGAGTAGTGGGTTGAACTATTTCGTGTCAGAAGCAGCTCCTAGTTCGATTGATATAGAAGGTGCAAAGAAGAAAGGGTATGGACTTTTTTCTGCGAGATACGGAAATATATACACTATAAAACAATTAATAAACCTGTTTGATGAAGCATTCGATGAATTTACACCGTTAGAAAAATCCTGGTGTGACTCAAAGGGTGATTTTATAGATCCTTATAGGCCAAATATAGGTGAAGTTTTCAAATCTGAACAAGACGTTATTAACAGTAGGAAAAGTCATTTAAAGTATGTAAGGAATATGTTCGAACAATTGGATGTGTTTGTCTTAACTTTAGGTCTTACTGAGACATGGATGAATATCTGTGACGGTGCCGTATTCCCAGTTGCTCCAGGTGTTATAAGTAAGAATAAAGATAATTCACAATATGCTTTTAAAAACTTTACGTATAATGAAATATTGGAAGATCTTGAGTCGTTTATAAAAAAATTAGAAAATGTTAATGCATCAGCAAAAATGATTCTTACTGTTTCTCCAGTCCCTTTGGTAGCAACTTACGAACATAATCATGTTTTAACTTCAACAACTTACAGTAAGTCAGTTTTAAGAGCTGTGGCTGGTGACGTTTCTAAGCGATATGCTAATGTTGATTATTTTCCGTCATACGAAATTATAACTGGTAATTACACTAAAGGCGGTTTTTTTAGTGAGGGCTTACGAGAAGTTAAAATGAATGGTGTTGATAAAGTTATGGGATTGTTTCTAAAACATTATTGTGAAGCCAGTTCGATAGAAAATAAAAACATCAAAAATGACAACAGTCTATTAAGTAATCTCGATATTGAAATCTCATCAGAACTAAAAGAGATTAGTGATATAGTTTGCGATGAGGAGTTGATAGAGAAACATAATGATTAATCAAAAGAAACTAATTTTTATAACCGGCCCAGAAAGTTCTGGCACTCGATGGTTTGCATCTACACTAGGCCAGCATTCTGATATCTATGGTCCCGACGGCAATCATACAGATCCATTAGATGAATTTTGGAGTTGTAAAACAAAAGATGCTTTTTTGAAATGCTTAGATAGTGAAAAGAGATATGTCATAACTCGTCGTTCTATACCAGCAGGCATAAAACCGGGCAACCCTGCCGAGTATTGTGATTTTGAGGATTTTTCATATTTAAGTGAGCTATGTAAAGAATGTAATGTAGCTCTAACAGTTTTAATTACGACAAGAAATCCTTTTGCTAATATTATGTCATGGACAAATTCAAGACGGTCTGTATCAGGTATGGGGATAAGGTCTCTGTGCCAATACAATGCTGCCTATAGACATCTATTCGAATGGCTGCATGAAAATGCTGAACTACAGTTTTATTTCACTAGTTTAGAAGGTGCTATTTTCGAAGGAAGCAATTACTTCAATTCTATTTATAACATGTTGAATTTACCATATTTCGCAATGAAAATTGATTCTAATTATAGAGTTAACGCAAAATACTACGAACATTTATCTAAGGCTAACGTTTTACCGATTTTACTAGACCATTCTTATTCTTTTATTGATAATGTAAATTATTTTACCGTAAACGGCTTGATAGCTAACTCGGAAAAATCTATTTCTCTCAAATATGGTCATCTAAAGTTAATTTTGCCGATAAAATTCATGGATATGTTCTTCTCCGGTAACGATTTACTCTTTAAAATCAGTCTAGATACCAAAGCTCCAAGCAACACTAGTATAGATGTATCTGTTTCATTGGATGGAGTGTCGTACATACATGAAGTTATTGGCCCCACTCAATTAGAGTTCATTGTCTCTAAAGAACAGTTAATTCATTTCGAGTTGGTAAAAGTGGGTGTCGATATTTTATCTATCGATAAAGACAGTGAATTGGAATTTTTGACTTTTAGTGTTGAAGAAATTGCTCGAACCTCCGGAAAAGTTAATTTAAAAGGAAGAAAAAAACATTCATCTTTAGACGCAATAAATGATATTTTTGATTCTGCAGAGAAAATGTTTATTAAAAATGAAGATGCATTGTATTTAGCCAATTTAAAGGAAGATATTTGTAAATCTTTAGTTATCCCAGTATTTGATTTATATGATGATTTTGAAAAAAATATATTCAAAAATACTGAATTGGAAAGTCAGTTGGACGATCTTAAACATAAAGTCACTAACCTTTATAGTGAGGCTAGCGATAAAGATAACAATATAAAAAAATTGGAAGACAAGATTAAAGGTTTAGAAGCAGATCTTAAAAGGAAAGTTATCAATGAAAATGCATTGCAGGAAACTGTCGATGTGCGATTTGAAGAGATTGCTGCTTTAACTAAGTGTTATGAAGGTTTAGAAATTAGTCACATTAAAATTTTTAATAAACAAAAAAGAAATGAAACCGCGTTTAATAACCTACATAGAGAGTTTAATGATAATTTAATACTGTTATCAGACTACAAGAAGCATGAATTAGAAAATCAAAAACTATCTTCTCAATATGAAGAGTTGTATCGTAAATTTGAAAATTTAAAAAATACCCCTAAAAAAATTGAGACTATTGATGCAGCGCTTGAATATCGAGCTTCCGAAAAGTTTAACAATACATTTCACTCCTTATTACAATCACTTCACACCAAAAAAATGTTCAAGAATAAAGTTACCATTTCCAATTATGCTGAGATAATTTTAATTGCTTCAAGTGGATTCTTTGATTTCGAATGGTATGAGAAGAACTTTGGCGAAGAATTTAAATTAAATAAGCCTATTGAATTATTACTTCATTATTTTGATGGTGGTTGGAAAATCGGCTGTGAGCCAAGTTCAAATTTTAATGGAAAACAATATTTAATTGATAACCCTGACGTTCGCGAAGAAGGTATTAACCCACTTCTACATTATGTTAAATATGGGGTTTTAGAATCTAGAGTGGTAGTAAAAATTGACTGATTATCATGTAAATTACTTTATGAGATTTCAATTCTAATGACTTATTCAGTTTTATATAAAAGCGCTAATTTAACTCTTAATTCTAACGGAAATATTGATTCTAAGGTAGGTATTGTTACTTTTTCGCCTTGGAACGCTTTCCAAAAGGAAGCTAAGTATGGTTTTTTTTCGCGATTTTTAGACGATAGCAACTTTTATGTCATACATGTAATGCCGAAAGGGAATGATTGGTACCAATACGAGGATATGCCATTAGCCATCAATTCTGTCAATGAGAACTTAAGGTCTTGTGATAAGGTAATTCTTTTAGGCTCTTCAATGGGGGGGTACGCAGCCCTATTATTCTCTTCGAGAATAAGAAGTGATTTTTCAGTATCTATCTCACCTCAATTCTCAATTAATCCATTAAAGAACGATTGGGATAATCGTTGGATTTCCGATGCTAGAAGACTTATTTTTATTGATGATGAAATAAACTCATCGATTTCTAGCTCCACTCAGTCATATGTTTTTTATGACCCATATTCAAAAGACTATGCCCATGTTGAAAAATTTAAAAAGAAAAATAACTTAAATTTTGTAAGAGTTCCATTTTCAGGTCATCCCTCAGGTTATGAATTGACTGAGTCCGGATTCTTATCCAAATTTTTATCTTTATTAGCTAGTAGCAAATTAAAGAATGATCAATCTTTTAATTTTAGTTCTTTAAGTTTATTAAAAAAGGACTCGCTTTATCATTATCTTTCATTATTTTCCCATGTTCATGTTAGGTCAAAAAAACGTAAGCGAATAATTGCCGCTAAAATCGCCGCGATTTCGAAAGGGAGAAGTTTGACTGGTAGAATTCTAGTTCAAGTCATGCTATCTCAATTAGAAGTTTCCATTTTTGATGCAAACTATGTTGCCTTTCACTCTATAAGAAAGCACTTTTTAGAGCATGGTGGGGATCCAATATTTTTTGACTTAAAGAGTTTAGAATTTATTTTTACTTACGGGGGGCATGTTAACTTTTCTATCGAATTGATATCTATTCGAAATATACGCTTGGATTCCCTTCTCAGTATGTTAAAAGGCCCATTAACTGACGAGTATATTTTTAATGCTGTGGCTTATTTAAAAAATTATTTACTTGAAAAGCCATTTGATGTGAAAGCTCGTAAAGCATTGTTACAAGCAAGAATTTGTGGTGACGATAGTTTGATTATTTCCACCTTATTTGAGTCTTTAGCTTTAAAAGTTGACGACCCATATTTTTTACCACTTCTAGCCAAATATCTATACATAGATCAACGGTACGAAGAGAGTATATATTTTTATAAATGTCTCTTGGAAAAAGATCAGCTCGACATAACGCTATATAGAAATATCGCAAATGTATATTTTGTTATGAAATCATTTTTGATGGCTGAGAAAACACTTTTAGCTGGGTTGAAAATCCAACCAAATGAGTTGAACTTACTTAGAATTCTTATTGAGGTTTATTCTAAACTAGGAAAGTTAGGAGATGCTCATATTTATGCACAAAAAGGCTTAGAAATTTCTCCTGATAATAAATTCTTTAGATCTGTATTACGTCAGGGTTAGTGTTTTATGCAATTTTTAGTTTAGCAATACTCGAATAAGCCATCGTAACGATTGTTTGTATTTTATTTCAATTTATCAGTGAATATTTGGATAGAGTTAATTTTTTATTTAGTTGGGAATAATTATGGGGAAGGTGTTTGCTAGCTCGAATTAAAAATGCGATTAAGAGAAGAGTAGCCAAAGACGCGTTATTGAATGTTGATTTTGTAACAACTCAAGGCGATTCAGTTTTATTTTTAGGGTGGGCGGCGCATAAATCCAATGATTTGAGCAGTGGTCAACTGAACGTTAGCCAGTTGGGTAAAAGCATCGATCTTAGTCTTTTTACCTTTACCCGAAGTGATGTTGTTCAGCGCTTTCAGCTTCCTCATGACGGCTGTTGTTTTGGATTTATGGCTCTGGTATCGGGGGTCAAAGGTGACTTAAATAATCTGGTTTTTAGCCACTCTAAAACTGATTTCCCCATGTCAGCCCAGCGATTTCGCCAAGCTCAAAACGTAGCTGAGATGATAAGTCATGTTCCTGAACGTCAAGATGAAGCCAAAATATTTGTCGAAAAGAATGGTTTGTCGTTAGGTGGTTCGTTACACCCCAGTCAAGTGGTAATTCGTCATAGGGATAAAGACGTAGAGAAAATTAAAAGCATATTACAAAGTGTCGATATCACAAAAACTGACGCGTTAGCGTCTCTAGCTGATGTAGCACTTTCTGATATTCAACGAATTTGGAAAGCCAAACAATCAAAGAATAATGGTAGTGAATTAAAAACGTATGGCGGGCTTGAAGGGGCACCTAAAGTGAGCGTCATTATTCCTTTATATGGTCGCTATGATTTTATGCAGCATCAGTTGGCAAATTTCTCATCAGATCCTTTTATGCGCGAGGTCGAAGTCATATATGTACTGGACGACCCTGCACTTCAACGTGAAGTCGTAATCACGGCCCATGGCTTGTTTGAAACCTTCAAATATCCCTTCAAATTAGTTCTGTCAGAACGCAATAGGGGGTTTGCTGGAGCAAATAATCTAGGCGTTGAATCAGCGACAGCTGAACGTTTATTGCTGCTCAATTCTGATATTTTACCTTGCGCCAATGATTGGCTTAAAGATTACTTAAGTCAATTTGAGACGCTTGATAATGTGGGTATATTAGGGGCTACGCTTATTTACGAAGATAATACGATTCAACACGCTGGGATGGAGTTCAGAGAAGACTCGCATTATCCTGGTATTTGGATGAATCATCATCCTTTTAAGGGGATCCCTGTCGGACTTGTATCCTTGGCTGATGTATTTGAAACGTCTAGTACCACTGGAGCTTGTATGCTTATGAATACAGCATTATACAGAGAGCTTGAAGGGTTTGATCCGATGTATGTACTGGGAGATTTTGAAGATTCAGATTTGTGTTTGAAAGTGATAGACCACGGTTTGAAAATTTATGTTTCGGGATTGACGCGTCTATTTCATTTAGAGCGTTTGTCTCAAGATTTAGTTGATAGCGGAGATTGGAAATTTAAATTAACATTGGCCAATGGTGTGTATCAAGCAAGTAAGTGGCGAAGTCTTATTCAAGGAGTCGCTGTATGAGTCAGTTGGCTGAAAAGCGTTTGCTTATTATCTCTCATGGGCATCCTGATCTTAATAAAGGCGGAGCAGAAATGGCCGCTTATAATATGTTTAAAGAGTTCAGAGATGAAGGTGAGGATGTTTACTTTCTTGCTAGAACGGGTCAGACCCCTCACGGTGGCGCGGCGTTTTCTCAACGTAATAGCTCGCGGGAAATATTGTTTCATACCACTATGGATGATGGTTTTTTGTTTTCAAACATTAAAACTAGACATATGTGGCAAGAATTTAGAGATCTTATTCTGCTATTAAAGCCAGACATTATCCATTTACACCATTACTTTTTACTTGGGATCGAAATTCTAGAAGAGATCCGTCGCACCTTACCGAATGCCAGAATTATTTTGACATTGCATGAGTATCTTGCGATTTGTCATAACAAAGGTCTAATGGTGAAAACGTCCGGTAAATTATGTTACAAGGCGAGTGCAAGAGACTGTCATAGCTGTTTTCCCGACAAGCAGCCTGGGGACTTTTTTCTGCGTGAACAATATATTAAACGGATGTTTAATAACGTTGATCACTTTGTATCACCTTCTGCCTTCTTGCGGCAAAGGTATATTGAGTGGGGTATAGCGCCGGACTTGATTTCTGTGATCGAGAACGGTCAGATCAAACTTGATAATGTTCCTTCTAAAACCGTTGTTGAACAGCAGTCTGAATTTGTTAGATTCGCATTTTTCGGACAGATAAATCCGTATAAAGGAGTGGACGTACTTATAGGTGCACTTGCTGGACTGTCGAGAGAGGTTAAAAAACAGGTATTAATCGAAATACATGGCGCTAATTTGGAATATCAATCAGGCACTTACCAGCAAAGTGTGAAGGATCTTCTTAAAAGGCACGGCGCCCGAGTACATTTTCATGGCCCATATGAGCCGCAGGAAATGCCCAATATATTAAGCTCAGTAGACTACGCTGTTGTACCATCAATTTGGTGGGAAAATTCGCCTATGGTCATTCAAGAAGCATTTAACCTTGGAGTTCCCCTAATTGTTAGTGATATAGGAGGAATGGCAGAAAAAGTTACCGATGGGGTTAATGGTTTGCATTTTAGGCATGGCAGTGCTTTCGATTTGGCTGATAAAATTTCCCAGTGCGTAACCCAGACGGGGTTGAGGGATGAATTAAAGAGCAATATAGAGCCGCCATTATCTATCTCAGGTTGTGTTGCGTTGCATTTACCTATCTATTTAGAGCTTAAGTAAAAAATTATTATTAGAAAGCTAAATCAGTATCTAGCTATTTAGGAAGTAGTAACGCTATGTATGGCAGAATTAATAAGTAGCACTTACGGGGAATAGTTGCTTCAAAAGCTCTTTTCTCGTTATTACAATTAACTATTAATAAAGATGTGAGATTTTTGAATTGTTTAAGAATTTTTTTGGTAAAAGTACAGCTGATTCTAGTCGCGTCCTTGATGGTTTTCGGGTCAACGCGGAAAAATTATTACTTGAAGGCGACAAAATTCCACTTACCTATTGGGTCCAGGCTCCAAACTTCGGAGATCTACTGTCACCTTGGTTATTTAACAAACTCACAGGTAAGGACATAAAGCTTGTACGAGTAGGTACCGATCCAAATAAAGCACTTCTTAAAAAGCCAACTTATATTTCGATAGGCTCAATTTTGTCTCGTGTTCAAGATCTTTCAATCGTTTGGGGTTCAGGCTCGTTTGGGACGGAGCAAGCTCGACAAATAAGTAAAAAGGCTAAATATCACGCAGTCAGAGGGCCATTGACCAGAAGCTTAGTGATGAATCAGGGGGGGGAATGCCCCGCGATATATGGTGATCCGGCTCTACTTTCGCCTGTGGTTTATAACCCATCGATTAAAACTGAGTATGAGATTGGCCTAGTATTAAGATGGTCTGAATCAGAATGGCTTAAAGCAAAACCTGAGACTGGCGTCAGGATTATAGATTTAGGCACTGATGATATCGAAGGCGTAATTTCGCAAATGAAGTCATGTAAAAGAATTATTACGTCATCCTTGCATGGTTTGATTATTGCTGATGCCTATGGGATCCCGAACGCCTGGCTTAGCTCCGGTACTCCTAAGGGAGGCGAATTTAAATTTTACGATTATTTCTTGTCAGTAAACAAGGTGCGGCATGCGCAGACATATAATGTGTCAGGGATGGGAATTAGATTAGATTCACTTCTAAAACATTTCGATTTCGATGGACGTCCAATAACCTTCGAGCCTGAAGTTCTTCTCAGTGCTTGCCCTTTTCTAGATGCTGTTTAACGGTTTCGAAAATGAGGAAGTGTTTTGCTGAAGCGGCTCTGGTCTAGCGATACGATAGAGCCTTTCGAAAACTAATTGAATGATATTTTTAAAGATGTTGATCGTTTAAATATTTTCCTTATGGATGGGCTGATTAGTACAAGTATGGCCAAGTAGTATTAGCCCTTATAAGCTGAAGGATTAACCGCATTTTTCCATGCTTCAAACGTAAGCTGTCATCCGTTTAAATGATGAAATGTTTTAGAACTTATTCTTTAGTGCATCTGTCAAAGCTGGTGAAAACCAGTAGCATCTGGCCCAGTTGGCTAATATAAACAACTTAACCTTGGCTGGTTTTCTTCTTAACCGCTCAGTTTTAAATAAATGCTGCCGTTCTCCTCAATTCAAACCTCTACCTATTTTGATATTCTATTAACGGTGTTAGAAATAACTGTTATTTCTGACACAAGGCTTATCAACGACACTAAAACACGGTGCTTCTGTTGACTTAACTAAAGGATTAAAACGAGTCAATAAACGCAATGTTCTGGTTGTTAGTTTAAAGTGTAAATTCTGTACCTATTGTCTTTCTAAGGTTGGCTTTTGACGCGCCTCACTAGAACTAAATTATGACACTAATATTACATTCAGGTATAATTGTTGGTTTGTAGAATGGCGTAAAAAATATACCTCTATGTTATCTTATTTGAAAAAGGGAATTTCGAAACTTTCCTCCTTTGGTCAGGATCAGACTAAATCTGCACTTCCTTTATCGCTTAACTCCTATGAAGAGGTAAGCGGTTTACGTGATAAAAATGATATATTGTTGATCAAGCGCCGCTTGCCAGGCTTTATCTTCGGGGCCTTCCGTAATGTGGCCGCGGGCCACTACCAAATCGACAAGACTCTCAAATCAATTAAGATTGAACTTATAGCTGAATATCCAGAGGTTCTAAATTTTAATCATATCGCTATTTGGGCAAAAAATGATGATGGAAGTTTATATAAGATTGAACGGGGCTTCGAATGCTCAATGAGCAGCGTAGCTGAAGTGCTACCAGATCCGTCCAAGGCAATGTTAGGAAGCGGCGCTAATTCTGTTTCTGTGCATTCTAAGCGCGAAGTGAAACCTTGGTGGAAAGTCGACTTTAACGAACTTCACCACGTTGTATTTGTGGAGTTTTATAATCGCAAAGACAAGTGGGGTGGCCGTGCTAAGAGCATTATAGTTACCGGATTTGATGAACAAGGTAAGAAAGCATTTCAAGGCGGTCGTATTTTGAAAAAAGATGCGCAGCTGACTTTTTATAGAACAGCCCTCCCACTTCTAAAACACTGTGATGCGTACCTGAAATCCCAAGGATTAATTGAAGCTGCGCAGAAACTAGAGGGAAAATTTGTTCGGTTTTTGACAGAGAAAGCAGATAGTTCTGACAAAATGCATGAGTTAGTGGCTTTACTACAAATTACTTATAATCTTATAACTAGCCCCACTCCTGATATACCGAATGAAAAAAGCGTTGCTCTTAACATCACTATTCCCAAAGGGACCAAGTTTTTTCGAGTAATTGGTTACCGACGTAAACTGGTTAGAACTGTAAAACTCAATGTGGCATTTGATGGTGTTGACTCGATATTAGAAGAGGCAACTGATCTAAGTTATCCGGTTGACCATTTTACGAGGCGAGAGCATTTATGGACACTACAGCACCCTCATATTTTTAATTTTTCAAGTCTGGAGTTAACTTCAGGTGGCATTATCTCATTATGGTGTGAGGATTTTTATAGCGGTGATGCATTTGTGCAGAGGATAATTCAAATATCCGAAGATGGTCAGAATTGGGTTACAGTTCAATCAACATTAGATGAACTAGAAGCGCGATTAGCGATAGTTTCAGCTCAGGAATGGCTTTTAGGTGAAAGCTGGGATGCTACGTTTGTTGAGCAATTAGGACATTTTTTGGCTACCTACCGAATGAGTCAAGCCAGGACAGTAAAACCTTTACTAAGGGCAAATCGGCAGTTACTACCGGCTTTTTATGCCGGTGTTGAAAAAGGTGGGGCCACGGCTAAATTCTTACCATCGGTTATATATACTCGGCACGGTTTGACAGTCCCTTTTGAGCATATTGATTCCAAGTTTTTAGCAAATCGTATGAAACGTTTTGTTGATTTTTTAGATGAAAAATTAGATCTTCAGGCGTTTCCTTGTTATGGAACATTGCTTGGAATACATAGAGATGGAGACTTCTTACCACACGACGACGATATCGATTTAGCGGTAATAGTTGATTTACCCGACGGTGTCGAATATTTAGAAGCCACGCTTATGTGGGCTGAGGTTTTACGTGGGCAAGGCATTTCCTGCAAACCGCCTACACCAACAAGTTTAAATTTGCACTGCTATTTTGAAGACTTCGATATGGATTTATTTTTTATATATCGAATGCCAGGGCAACCTAAAAAAGTTTGGACTCACATGCAAGGTTACCAAGTAAGAGAAGTAACCCGTAGTCTATTAGAACCGTTAACCAAATTAGATTTTTGCGGATATCAATTCCATGCGCCGGCCAAAATAGAATCTTTTCTTGAAGATCGTTACGGTAAAGGCTGGGTTACTCCAGACCCAACATATGAACTTTAATTCAGTCATTTAATTCAGGGAATTTATGTTTTCTTTTAGAAAAAAATCATCGTCAACCGAAGATGAATCAGAAGTACTACACGCCGTTGAACGGTATTTAGAAGCAAACCCCATACGTGAATTTAAAGGGGTTAAAAGTGATGATCCTCTCGTAGTTGAAACGACGAATAAGGCTAGATTTATTCGCTTAAGTCTGCAAGTAGAATCATCATTTCATTTGGATGCAATTGAGATTTTTAATCAAGCTGGCCGCAACGTTGCCCCGAATAAGAAAACTATCATTAGTTCAATATATAATGATGAAGAAAAATATAATGGACAGGGCGCTATTAACGGTAAAAAGAATGGTGGAGCGGGTTTCCACACTAAGCGGGAGCATAATCCTTGGCTGATTATCGACTTGGGCACCATTCGAAATCTCGCAAAAGTTGTTGTATTCAATCGGGAGGGCGAGTTTTACACTCGGGCCCTTAGTTTGAAAATTGAGACTTCTCGTGACCTAAGACACTGGCATCTGGTGCACGACAATTGGGGGTTTATTAAGGATTATAAAGAAGGGAATTTAAGCGAGTTTGAACATGCTTTACTGCACGCTGGTATTTTAAATCCAGGGCCACCTGCCGCTTATCTAAAAAAAGTAAAAGTGCAAGGTGACCATGATAAAGCGCTTGCTTACCATAAAATGATCAATAAGCTAGTGGCAAGTAAAGGTGTCGCTTTCGGTCCCCATGGTTTTATGCAAACCTTTGATCTTAAATCTGACGCAGAAAAGAGCAAGGTCTTTAAAGAGTTATCAACGTTGTTAACTTGGCTTAACGAAGAGTTTAAAGTCCCTGCGTTTGTGTCCTCAGGTACATTACTTGGCCTAGTCAGAGATGGCGCATTAATTGGCCATGATGATGATGTTGATATTTGTTATATCAGTAATGAAAAAACAGAAGCTGGTATTTTAGAAGAGCGGCAGAGATTGGTTGCTTTTTTGACGGGCAAGGGCTGCAGAGTCGCACCATCGGGAATTGCGCATTATTGGTGTACGACTCCCGGAGGACAAAATTTAGATATTTTTACAGGATTCGTTGAGGATAGTAAATGCAGCATGAATCCTATTGGACGCAAAGAAGTGTCGGTTGAGGATGTACTTCCATTAATCAAGCGCGATATCGGTGGCAAATCTCTGTATTTTCCGCGCAACCCTGAACCTCTTTTAGTGCTAAATTATGGTGTTGGCTGGCGTAATCCTGATCCACTTTGGACCTTTAATTGGGGTAAAGCCAAAAAAGATTTTGCATTCTTGTACTTCTAAATAATAAGAGAAACTATGAAAACAGTTATTACTTTTGGAACATTTGATGTGTTCCACGTGGGGCATATCAATTTGCTTCAGCGTGCATCAATGTACGGTGATCAATTGTTTGTCGGTGTATCAACCGACAAACTAAATTTTTCCAAGAAAGGAAGAAACCCAATTTATCATCAGAATGATCGAATGAAAATTATCAATAGCTTGCGCTATGTTAATCTTTGTTTTCCAGAAGAGTCTTTAGAAAAGAAAGCTGAATATATTAAGTACTATAAAGCCGACGTGTTAGTTATGGGGAACGATTGGGAGGGGAAATTCGATTTTCTAAAGGATTTATGCGAAGTAGTGTATTTACCTCGTACCCCTTCGATCTCAACGACAGAATTAATTGAAGTGATTAGCTCTTCAGCAGAATAGTTTATTGAGCAATATTCATTAATGAGCAAACGAATTCTTATTCACATAGGACCGCCTAAAAGCGGGACCTCTGCGATTCAATATGCATTACATCATAATCGTGGGTTGTTGCGTTCCAATGGTGTGGAGTATCCAGAACATGAAATTGGTTCAAATGGTATCAGCTCTGGCAATCTTACTTCAATTCTGAGTCTAGATGTTTCAGGTAAGTGGTATGTATGCGAAAACAAAGTAAATGAGCTAATCACAAGCTTCGAACAATCAGAAGCCAATACTTTACTATTGAGTTCAGAGTATTTTTTTTATTTAGTTAAAGAGATCGCCAGCAAAGTGCCGTCTGCTCAATTTATCGCTTATATTCGCTGTCCATTGGAAACATTTGAGTCTTCCTATAATCAGTCGGTTAAGCGGCACGGTCGTACTACCCCTGCTACATTTAGTCAGAATTTACATACAACCACGTTGAATATTTTGACTGAAATGATTGAAAATGTAGGTAGAAAACGTTTTTTACTCAGAGCATATTTACCCGCCAGTGATGGTGAGTTTAATTTAGTAGAAGATTTTTTAAATGCCAGCAACTTACCTTTGCTTACCTCAGTCAAGAAAGTCACTAATAGTTCTTATACTTTCGAGGCTCTTGAATTTAAACGCTGGCTGAATCAATTTGAGTTATTAGAGTTTGACGCTTCGATTGATCAAGCGCTTCAAGCTTATGAGAATGGTAGATCCACGTTTTCCCTCCTACCTGAAAGCCTCTCAGAGAGATACCAAAAACAAGCTTTACATACAGTGCGCGATTTTGTGCAAATTCATAAGGTCTTTAATGGTAGACGTTTGGTCAATTATCTAAAATATCGTTCGCTGCAGGAATTTAAAGCGCAGACTCTTACTGATAATCAACTAAGCGAAATTTGCGGCTATCTTGCAGAACAATATCCTAAACTTTTTACCGATATTTACCAAAAACTATCGAAAGCGGATCTTCAATTGATAGCAAATAATGAGCGAGTTGCTTTGATCGCGAGCTTACAAGTAAACAGGCGTTCGATCTTATCTCGACTTAAAACTGTTTTTTTGAAAAAAAATAACAGCTTATAACTTCATATTTCTGTCATCTTTTCATTTAAACGTCATATATTTGTAATCCAAAGTTCATCAAGTCGACTTAGCCTCACTTAATTGTTTGATATTGAGAGAGCGCAACATGGTACAGAAAACGGTAGCCTTTATTGGACGCCCAGGGTTCATTGAGAATAGTTTTAATAAACCAGTTGAAACATTGTTTAAAGAAGTAGGACTAAATACTGGGAACCTGGCATTCTGGTACGCTATGAGTCAGCACATCGCAGAGCCGAAGGATTATTTTGGATGGTCATTCGATCCTCAAAATGTTAAAGAAAACTACGACTTTCTGGTATTCCCAGCTGCCAATCAATTAAACCCTGATTGGGATATGGGGGGCTTAGCTGATCTGATTGATAAGGCTGACACCCCTTTACTTATATGTGGCCTAGGCGCGCAAGCAACAGATATGTCTAAAAAACTTCAGTTTAATGCTGGCACTAAACGTTTTTTAAAGGTCATTTCAGAGCGAGCTGTAAACATTGGGGTTCGGGGTAACTACACGGCACAAGTATTGGCTGAAAACGGTATTCAAAATGTAGAAGTATTAGGCTGTCCCTCCAATTTTACTAATCCAACTAAAGATTTGGGTGAACAAATAGCGGGTAAGTTTACTGCTATGACCAGTATTGAAAAACTTGTGCTTAATATTGATATTACACCTAAATTAGCTGAAAAAGTCCGCATCATGTTTAATTGGGCGATTGGACGAAATACCGAGGTTGTTAATCAAGCACCACTAGATCTTTTAAAGCTTTCTCATAGTGATACAAGGCAGATCGATACTGAATTATTGCGCAGGGTGCACAATATATTCGCACCATCTGTTTCTTTATCTTATTTCGAAAAGATGGTTAGCAATCAATTCGTGTCTTATTTTGATGTAAATGAATGGATGTATCAATTACATCAGTTTGATTTATCTGTAGGTACACGGTTGCATGGAAACATGCTGGCTTTACAGGCTGGCACGCCCAGCATTTTCTTGCCTCACGATTCTCGCACCCAAGAGTTAGCGGACATTATGGCTTTACCTACTTATCCTCTTGAAAAGGTAACTCGCGCTAGTACCATTGAAAAAGTGGTGGCAAATGTTAGTTTTGATGGCGAATTTTATGATTTGTCTCGTCAGAAGCTAGCTAAGAAGTATAAGGCGCTGATTAATCAAACCGGTCTAACGTCAAGTGATGGCCTAAACAGCCTTACTCAACAACCTGAAAATAGCTGGATGCAGTCCCTAAAGGTGATTTAATTTCTGGGGCATTCGTTATCAGCTTTATTTCCCACCCCAATACAAGCTAAAATGCGCCGGGCTTTTCTACATTGGTGTTTAGCTTATGAAGGTCTGCGGTAATATTTTACAAGGCTTTATAATACTATTGCGCCTCAGTCGTTTTGCCCAAGCATATTTAGTCACGTTAGATCCTGGGTCTTTATTCAAGCTGAGGATTTTGCGTAGTTTTGCAGAGAACGGGAAGGCGAATTGAAAAAAGAGATCTATATTCACGTTGGCCCCCCTAAGACGGGTACGTCAGCAGTACAGAAATGGTTAAGTGACAATCAGTCCTTTTTAGAGCACAACGGAGTATTTTATCCGCCACACAGTGTAGACGTAAATGGTGTAAGTTCAGGTAACGTCAGAAACCTATATGACGTCAACGATGAAAAGCAATTAGATTTAAACATTAAGCGCCTTGATAATTTATTAATGGACTTTGAAGCTAGTGATTGCTCCGTAATGTTACTTTCGTCTGAGTTCTTTTTTAGGCGCATGGACGAGCTTAAAGCACACCTTCCTAGTGCTAAGTTTATTGCTTATGTTCGTAATCCAATGGAGATAAAAGAATCTAGTTATAATCAATCAGTAAAACGACATTTTCAATTAGCCAAAATCAACTCAGGCCGAAGTAAACGTTTACCTTATATGGCTAGGTTGGTGGAGTTTACGCAAAAAAACGGTGTTAAAGATTTATGCCTTAGATTGTACGGCAAAGAATATTTTAAAAATGGTAATATTGTTTCCGATCTTTTGTCGGTCATAGGAATCGAGCACGAGGTTACTTTACCGTTAGTTAACAGCTCATATCAGTTTGAAGCGCTAGAATTCAAAAGATGGTTCAATCAGTTCGAGTTGGAGCAGTATCAGGTTATGGTGGATAGGGCCTTGCAAGGCTACAATGAAGGGATTAGTGATTATTCTCTTATAGCGCCATCTCATTATTTGGATGACAGTATTTACTACTCTACGATTATCGAAAATTATGGCAAAGACCTTGCCACTGATATTTTGGCGCCTTTGGTCAGCGATATGAAAAACACATCAGTTAAACCCTATTACAGCCAAGAATTAACAGAATTTGGTTTTCTATCTGTGTGCGGTTATTTGCAAAAGGAGTTAAAAACAGATTATTACTTGTTGACTAAAGAAGTAGGGCGTCTTACACCTATCGAAAATTTACGTTTTCATGAGCTATTTTCTCGTTCTTGCGATAAACGGTATGAGTACTTATATTCGCTGCTCACATTGCGCAGCCACTTCAAAAAATATGTTGTTTCTTTGAAGAATGCACTGCGTCGTTAGGTGCTATTTCCGCATTTATGCACTTAATTTACCTATAGAGTTACTTTGTGATTAAAGCATCAAAAAAATATTTAATGCGCGTAGTTAAGTCTGGCGTGGGATTATTTCCAGCAGAAACCAGAAAAAAAATGCGCCAAAATCTCTGGCTGTTTAATTTATATAGTCGTAGTTTACAGAAATCTGGGTTGTTCTATGGTTTTCCCACTCCGCAGAAATTACAAAAACTGTATATTAAAACCATCGTTAGGCAATCTATAGAAATTGAAAAGATATCCGCTGCTAGGGTTTCTTATGTCAAAGCTAACTGTTGTATTGCTTTGAGTGGTCAGACTGTTGATGACCTTCGCTCCATAAAAATGACACTGGCAAATACCGGTATACGAGCAATTTATTTGACTGGTGAAAAGTCTTTGGTTGAGCATTACTTGGCTCAGTTTGCGGGTGAGTCAGATAAATTGGTTGGTAAAATCGAACATTTGTTAGATGAGTTAGATTCGTCACCCTTGCTGGT
>TARA_R110000765_G_scaffold9685_1_pt1 | contig 24506 bp, 20 predicted proteins | sample TARA_R110000765 | Tara Oceans TARA_R110000765 (sample SAMEA4398168) | marine metagenome | biome: Polar Biome; feature: [MES] marine water layer (ENVO:01000295) within the mesopelagic zone...; material: water (ENVO:00002006), including particulate matter (ENVO:01000060) such as...... | reverse complement strand
CTATAATTGTATTTTTCCTAAGATAATCTATAGTACCGACAAATAATATTCGTTTAGATTTCCAGTTTTTTGTACTGTTTGATGGTTTAAACCTATCAGAATCTATAGGGTTATAAACAACCTCAATCTTTGATTCATTAATTCCGTAATCATCAATTAAAAAGTCTTTTATTTCTGGTCGAATCGCTATATATTTTTTAATCTGATTATTAATAACTGGTTGTTCTAAATCAATAACTTCCGAATGTATAGTACATATAGCTTCAGTTTCAGGGTATAACATTAAAAAATGTTCAGTTACTGGTTTATGATTCAAATGTAAAATATCAAAATTAACATCCGAAACTTTATATAATTTACCCTTTTCAGATGGTACAGCACCTTGTGGTAGATTTAAAACCCATTGACCATCGCCTAATTTATAACCTGGCGGTTCAGACATGTTATAAAGCTTTACACCTATTTTTTTTACCTTATTTGCCATAGGATTACCTAATTGTGAACATATTGTAACCTCACAATTGTTATTAACCAACCCCTTAGCTAATTCATAGATATACATTTCAGAACCAGTAAGATTAGCGAAGCTAAGGCACCCGATTAGCACTTTCATTTTATTATGGGGACCAAAAACTTTTTTAATGGTAACTGGTAAATTTTCTTTATATTTTTCAGCAAATATTTCTCTATTGTCTTCCCATTCTTTATTAGTTTCACCTATGGACATGTGGTTTACTTTGATGTTAGTATGTACACCAACCTTAACACCTTCTAAATAATTAGAAAAGCAAAAATCGATATCATAAAAATGGAAACCTTTTACATCTTTATTAAAACCCTTTTTAAGTCTTTTTTTATGTACCGAAAAAAATACACCATCAACAGTGATGGCTTCTTCTAGTCGATTACCTAAATCATCACTATATGAAGATAACCATTTTTTACCTTCATGGGTATGATATACCCTCCCATACATTCTATCACGCTTTTCCCACCATCTACCAGTTTCGGATAGATATTTAGTTCCAGCAACACCCAAAATACCATATTCTGGGTTTTTTTCATATAGTTTTGTTAGTTTCTTAGCAACTTGCTTCGTTTCAAGTAATATATCATCATGTAAAAAAACAACAATATCATACTTGGACTCGTCTAAACCCTTTTGGTAATATTTTGTTAACCCCTCACCCTTATTAACATACTCTAAGATTTCAACTTTAGGGTATCCGAACATCTTCATTAAATGTTCTGAGTGTTCTGGTTTTGATTCCCTTGTACAATATACTACACTAACCATTTTTATTCGTAATTAATTTTCTAACTTCCCTACCTAAATCAGCGTCATTAGGATAAGTTTTAGTTAATATAACGATATCATTTACATTTACATCTTTAGATGCGATATGTTCACGCTCTAAATCATCGTAAGTACCTCTAGGTTTTTTATTAGCCATAGTTATTTTAATTTATTACTTAACACCTGTACTACCAAAACCACCTTCACCTCGTTTGGTATCTGATAATTCTTCAACACTATCAAATGTTATCATTTTCTTACCCATAACCCCACTAATCACACCCTGAGCTATTCTCTCACCATTTTCAACAGTAAATGGTTTTGTGCCATGATTAATTAGTATTATTTTAATTTCACCACGATAATCACTATCAATCGTACCTGGTGAATTAAGAACAGTAACACCATTCTTGGCGGCAAGACCACTTCTAGGTCTTACTTGAATTTCAAAACCTTCTGGAATCTCAAAATATAAACCAGTGGGTATCATTGTGTATTCACCAATATTTAAAACAATTGTTTTATCTTTAGGTAAATCAGCTCGTAAATCAAATCCAGACGCTCCGTTAGTTGCGAATTCTGGGTTATCATTGGTACTCTTATTAACAAGCCCGATTTTAACCTTCGGTGTTGTTAATATTTTACCCTTCTCTTTAAACCATTCATCTAGATTAAACTCAGTATCTTCATAGTCTTTAAGTATTTCATCAATACCCAACTTTTCTTTATACTCATCAATGTTTTTTTTATATTCAGACATTTTTTTATCTATGTCATTACCCATATCTTTAAACATAATTAATCAGTTTTTGTGTTCTTATCATCAAGCATAGCCAAATCGTTTGCTGTTCGCAAAATGATTGACATTGGTTCTGAAAACCACATAGCTTGTTTATCCGTAAGGTCTTTATCAAAGTTCATGATTGCTTGGTATTCGGTTTCAGTGAATGAGATACCATGTTGTGTGGCGTAATATACCGAACGCTCACCAATCTTCATAGCAATCAGGTTTTCGTTGAACTTATACATTTGACCTAAATTATCTTTATGCCATTGTGAATCATTATCGATATACAATTTAGCCTTACCAATCTGATGTAATAGACACACCTTTAACAGTGCCTCTTTTTTTACTTGGATGTTCTCAGGTAGTGAGGTGTTAATGTTAATAGCGTATTTTGCAACCTTAAGTAGATGGTCGATTAGACCCCCTTCAAATGCATTATACTTGCTAGTTTGGTCTGAAGCTGGAGCTTTAACTATTTCAACACCTAAGAACTCCATAAGTTCTTCACTCATAAACCCATAGGTTTCAGCGGTCTTAAAATATTTACCAGCGTTTTTGGTTATTTTGTCTGTTGATAGCATAGCTCTTTTAATTTATTTTTTAGTTATATTTGTAAACTTACAAAATTATAAGTAAAAAGTCAAACCGATTCGGAAACCTTTGCTTTCTTACCTTCAGAAAAGACCTTAAGATATATCTCACGCCTTTTATCGGTTGCCGCGTCAATACTATAAGTATCCTTAACGGTATCGTAAAGCCTGTTACCAAGGACTTCGATTTGTTCGGGGTTATTAATAAGGTGTTTAACGTGTTGATACCATTGCTTGTGATTCTTAGCACTATCAACTAATAGTGCATTACCTTCTTCGTTGAAACCACCACCCTTATCTTTTGCCGATATTAAATCAATACTATACGGCCCGAAGTCTTGTGCAACTAAAGCTTTTTTATGGAACCCAGCTTCAATAACTTTCAATTGTGATTTAACCTTGTTAAATTTATTCTCCATTAATGGTGCTAAAGATATATCAAACATATTGTAATTACTAGCGTATGTTGATATTGGTTTTGTCCAAACCCTTCTGTAAGGTTCGTTATCAATATCAGAATATTCTGACTTAGAAAATTCATGTAGGTGCTTTTTGTATTCAGGACTTACAGTCTTAAAATCATTTGTGAATATCTTTTCGTATTCATACCATACACTTTCTTCTGGTTTAATCGGTCTTTGTGTTTGTTCACCAGTAGCTTGATTGATATTGGTTACCATACCTCTAGTGTCATAACCACATAAAACTAATTGAATCTTATCAAGTAACCCATCATTTTTGAGCTTGGTTACCATACCTTTTAGTAGTTTAATATCTTCAAGGTGACTACTACCACCAAGCCATCCGATTCTAATCCTATCAGATTTTTTCACCTCGTTTTTGAATTGCTTTTCTAGTGGGTCAATCGCGTTTGGTATAACGTATACGTTTTTATTCAACTTTAACATTTCATTAGCGAAGATGTCTGTCGTTGTTATCATATTATTAGCTAACCTTACATTATTTGGTATGTTTTTATCCATACCAGATTGTTTAATCATCAGATGCGCTGGATGATGACTACCAGGTGCCCAATAATCATCGATATCCATAAAGCTAACAATACTTAGTTCGTCTAATCTATCTACAGTTGATTGCATTTCCTCAAAACTACCTAGATTTCTATGGTAATGTACAATATCGTATTTACTTAACCATTCTTTATCATTTATTCTTGGTTCATAATCAATGTCAACATGAAACTCATCTGGATAATTCTTTTCCAGTGCTAAATGTGGTTTTGTTGAGCGAAAATACCCAACACCAGTACGGTCTGATGGTACTACCAGTACCTTTAGTTTGCGACCAAAATCATTTTTAATTTCTTTCATATTCTATATTGTTTAGAGTAGTAATTATACTGATACTAAAACAATAAGTCAATGTCAGATAAAAAAAAAGCACCATTTCTGGTGCTTAAGATATTAATAAGATTAATTAGGTTACTTTAGTAGTCCTTGTTTCTTTAAAGTCATAATCGTTTTCTTGATTGTATCTTCTTTAATTTTCTTCGTATAGGTTTCACTCATTATTTTAAGTAGTTCATCACGTACAACACCCCTTATCATATCTTCATTTGTGTTCGCTATAGGTTGTCCTGTTGGAATTGATTTCTTTTTGTTCTGCATCAACTCATTTAAACTGCTAGGTTTGCTGTATTGAACATCTTTTTCACCACCCATAAGGTCCATTCTAACTTTTGATAGGTCTGGGGTATTTTCAGACACGAACATGTCTGGTGACTCAATTATATTTTCAGACATTATTTTTTTAATGCTGTCTGGTAATTTTGAGTTCTGAATCATATCATTACTTATCGGTCTTGGTTCAGTACTTCTACTCGTGTTAGCGTACCCTTCGGTAACCCCCTGTGGTAGTTCTGAAAGGTACTCTGTTTGATTATCCTCAACAAACCCTTGTGTGGTTGTTTGTTTCGGTGAGCTATTACTAACCGATTCAGTCATGTTCATGACTGCTTTACTTTTTTCTAGATTCTTTAAGAAAGATAATGGTACGTCTACTGGTTGTTCCATGATTTTAAAATTTTGCTATGTTTAAGACACTTTTCATACTTTTATCACCGCTTGGGTTAAATTTAGGTTTTGGTGTTGAGAATCGTTTACTTAGTACTGACCATTGACTAATTCTGTCGGCTCTGAACAATTTCCATTCTGGGACAATTGTGTCGCTATCACCACTAAGTTGGTAAGCTCTTATTACTGGGTTACCAGCTTTTGATATACCATGAACATATACTTCAACGTTTCTTTTACCTTTTGATGTGTTTTCATCTCCGTCATAATAAATTATGACTTCATTCTTGTTATTTATCGCGTCATTAATATTACTAACACTTATTGATGTGGGCTGACCCTCATCACCTTTATTAATAACACTAACGTTTTTAAGTGTAAATGGTTTTAATTCCCCTGTTTTTTTATTCGCAGTATTTAATTTTAAATTACCATTAACAACGCCCTCGTTTTTATCACCAAACCATCTGAACCCAGTATAAATTGATTTTGGTAAGAGGAGTTCAAATTCGACTTGGTTATTAGTCGACCCAATAACTTCAAATGGTAGTTCATCACCATTAGCGGTTATTGTTATAACTTCCCCTAGACCTAAACCATCAAACGGTTTCGATGTGTTAAGTTGTTGCTCTAATATAACACTTTCAAATATATTGTAAAGTTTTAACATTAAAGTTCAGGCGCGGTGTACGGATTTTCTGGAGACATGCCCCATTGTGCTTGGTTACGAGCTATTGCTGATAATCTACCAGAGCCACCATAGTTAGGGTTTCCGTTAATATCATATTCACCACCACCATTATATGTATCAAGCGATACTCCAGTACCTTTACCGTTTATCGGTGTGTCTTGGTCGCTTAATGCTCTTGTGTGTGTTGCTGAATATTCGTTAGCGTCTGATACGTTATTGTAAAAGTTCTTTACGATATTCTTTTTTCTCGCGTCATCAGCGAACTGAGTTAATTTTTCTGCTGCATTGCTCATTTTAATCTAATTTAGTTTTATTGTTATTCATATACTCTATTAAATATCGCATTTTGGACATTTCCTTTTCATGCTCTTCTTTAATATAATCAACGGTACCATTCATTAAGTTTCTAGGGTTATTCATTGACCTAGCATCTGGTATACCACCAACTCTAGTTGGGTTGGCGTTATGTGTATCTTTTGTGTGTGTATCTTTATAATTATTACCACCAGCCTTGCCGCCAGTAGCGCCAGTTTCTTTTTTAATCTTTTTAGGTGCTTCGTTTGTATTAATAGCCTTTTTAAGCGCACCCTTTAACCATGTTAATACCTTATCATCTTCAGGCGTTCGAACATCTTTATTATTTAATTCTGACATTTTTTTATTCATGTTAGAATATGATATGTTCTCATTATTATTTAATAATGACCTAAGATTTTTTGGTATCTCAAAGGTTTTATTTTTTAAATCAAGATTTGGCATCACTCAACAGTTTTTTAAGTTCTTCCCGTTCTTCGTCTGAAAGTTTGTCAATCTTTGAAACTAACTCAGTAAAGTTATCTTTATTGAATAATTTTTCATTACTTATTTTTGATACTAGACTATTTTCATTACCCTTTGAGACAATATCTTCAATCATAGATTTAATATTCTCCTTCATTTGTTCCTCTGATGATTCATGTAGTATCATACTAGCCCATGTTCCGATACCTAATCGTTCACCATGACTATAAGAGGTTCCTCCAAGGCCAGCAAATGCTCTTTGCCATCTAGACCCTTGACTAATATCTCTTTGTATTTTATCGGTATCGGGTGCGACACCTTTCTTATAGTTTGATATGCCACGGTCTTTTGATGGTTTTTGTACAGGTCCAGTTTGTATGTTAGCTTCGTTACCATCTGGAACTGCGCTGTCTGAAAAAGAACCATCTGGGTCAACGAATTCATCTATGATTTCTTCATCAACTTCGGTACTTTCATTTACGTTGAATTTTAATAAAAATTCCTCTTTCTTTAAAATAGTCATCTTAAAATGCTTTTTATTATAAATATGCCAAAAAGTTCAATATTTATAATAAAATACTATTGTGAGTAATATAATTAACTATACACCTAATAATCTTAAGTTAACGTTATCAAATAGGTACTACTGGGATTTCTATTTGAAGAATTCAGCACCTAGCTACGAACCTTATACTGGAACAACCTCTGGTACGTGTTTTGTTGTTGATTTTGACTTTAATAATCCAGCAATATTTAGTAGTGGGGCTACTTCGGCTGATACAATATATTCCACTCAAACTTGGTCTGGGGCCGCTAATAGTGGTGTTACGGCAACAACTGTCGGGCTAACTGGTATAGATAATGGTCTGATTACTTTTGATAAACTATCAGCTGACACCACAAATCAAGCATTATTATCTGCTTTAACAGCGTCAACATTATATATTCCGTCTGGTGAAACTAGATTCATGATGACGAGGGTTACTGGTATGACGGAGCAATATGAGTATCCAATGAATTTTGTGACGAGCACTGGAACTACTGGTGATTATATGGATTTATGTGGTGGTTTCTATCAAGGATACTATAAACTGGATGGTTTTGATTATCAAGTCTTGCCAAATAGATTCAATAAGGGTTGGGTTTCTGAATTCTGGTTAAATAAATCTGACGACACTTGTAGTGGTACAACAGCAACAACGATTAATGATTTATACCCAAATAATAAAGGGTTTTTCTTTTATATGGGTACTAGAGCTGAGAATAAGTTCTGGGACGTGTTCGATGGTATTAATACTGGATGTACAAGTGCGTGTACAACACCTATAGGTTGCTCAGGTACCGTAACAACATTCTGTACAGTACCTAAAGAAAGTCAGATAGTTTTATCTAGTGGTGTATCATTAGACCCACCTGAAACAAAGGAGATTAAAATAACTAACCAATTTATGATATATCATCGTGGTGAGGCAACAAGCACACATTACGGTGTTAGTTACCCAGAAGGTGATAAGGCGCCAGAGTTTACGGGTGATAGTATAACCATAACAGCGGTAACACAATCCTTAACCGACACACGGAATCCATTCTTAATATACTGTAATAGCTGTAATAGTACTGGATGTTCGGGTGGCGATTCATGTGAAGATTCTGATTGTCACACAGTATGTGAGTATTCTGGTAGGACAGCACCATCATTAGCCTTGGATTACAATCTTGGTGTTATCGATAACGCGATAGGTTTCAGAATAAAAGATGATGGTAGTATCGGTTATCGACTATTGTCGGTAACGGGCGCATGTTCTGGTGATACGTATACGTCTGGTGTTACGGTAACTGAGGCTTACTCAGCAAGTGGCATGGTAACAACTAATGTTTGGGATAATATAGCGATAAGGTTCTACGCTTATGAAAGGATGACCGATGCGGAATTATTATGTAAAGGTAGGCGTCTGGGTCGATTATCAATTTATGTTAATGGTAAGTTGAAATTATGGGTTGATGACTTTTTAGAGATTGTACCTAGACGGTTAGACACTAACTATCAGAAACAAGTTGCTGTACCGTATAATATAAGTTTAGGTGGTGGTTCACAGGGACTGTTGGAAAGTATGACTTTTGATGGGCAAGACCCTGACGATTTAGGTCTGAACATTGAAAAGAACTTTGCTGGGACGTTTATAGGTTCGATATCACAGTTTAAATTTTACGCATGTAACTTACATTGGGTAGATATTTCAAATAATTATAATCAAGAAAAAGCAAGATATGGCTTATAGCCCATATTTATAAATAAATACTTTTAAATGGCCACTAATAGATTAGTTTTACGTAGCGCGGCAAGTCCGTATATATTTCCCTTACCAGATATTGTAAAGGGTTCTGTATTAGCATGGGATGAAGTTGATAATAACTTTATATTTCTTAAGGGACTAGATATTAGGAGTGGTTCTGTTAGTGGTAGTGACCTTGTGTTAGATAGGATTAATGGTAGTAACGTAACCATAGATTTATCAGCATTTAGTGGTGGTAGCGGTACTAATTACTACACAACTGGTCTCACATTTAATTCAGGAACTTATGATTTAACCGTAAGTTTAAATAATGGGAGTGCTTTTACACAGAGCTTAGGTATATTATCTGGTGATATGACCATTACTGGTGGTACATATAACCCATCAAATGGTGTTGGTACATTTACAAATAATAGTGGTGGTACTTTTGGTGTTACTGGTTTTTTAACTGGTTATACAGATACTGATAAGTTTGTTACTGGTGGAACGTATAATTCATCAGCAGCAACAATTACATTTACAAATAATAGTGGTGGTACATTTACTGTAACGGACATATCTGGTGGAACTAGCAGTGGTGTATATAGTCAGACAAATAACTATACTTCTGGTGTAACACAAACAATTAACCATAGCGCAGGTACAACAGACGTATTAGTTCAAATAATTAATACAAGTACAAATGAGTTAGTTAGTGGTGATATTGACAATTACCAAACTAATTCATTAGATGTAACACTTTCACAAACATTAAGTAATATTAAAGTTGTTGTTGTCGGTGGTGCTTCTGGTGGAGGTGGTGGTGGTGGTACTTCACCAGCTGGTTCTAATACACAAATACAATTCAACGATAGCGGTTCATTTGGAGCAAATACAGGTTTTACTTACAGTGCGTTAACCAACGCATTTAGTACAAAATCTAATTACGGTACAAAATCAATTAATCTAGGTAGTGGTGTTGTTGATATGGGACCATTTGGTACCCTTACAGGTATAACAGGTAATAGATATAATAATTCACTCAGTGGTGCTTCGGCAAACTCATTTTTTATACAGGGTGACTTATCAGCTCTAGGTGGTTTGGACAACTCAACATTTTTTGGTTATTCTAATCAAAGTACAAATCTTATATCGTCAGTAAATTTAAACCCTGACTCAAGTGCCCTTAATTATAATACCAGTGGTAACACTGTTCAGAGTAATATTACTCTAAACGCCACCCAATCTCAATTAAAACGAACTAATAATTCTCTGAATACACAATCTCGTATTACACTTACAGATTCTGATACAGAAGTGTATTTCCAAGATAGTAATAACTCTAAAGACGCATTTTTAGATTTAACAGCAGATGCCATTAATTTAAATCTAAATAAAACAGGTATACCATCTGGGACAACTGGATTCTACATTAGTGATACAGCTATTAACGCTAATTTAGGTAATTCAGGCGCATCGCAAAGCTTTTCTGTTAGTAATATGACACCATCTGGATGGGTAAAAAGATTAGAGGTAGAGGATAGTGGTCAGGTGACAATAAGTGACCGTTTAGATATTGGTACTAGTAACACTAATAACAGTACACTTACACTAATTAGTGGTATTAATAATGAGATAGGTTCTGGCTCCACTGGAAGTGTTATACTTGGTGGTACTGGTAACACTATAACTTCGGGTGCCACTATAAGTACAATTATTACTGGTTTTGATAATCAAGTTAATTCTAACGCCTCAATAATAGCTGGTGGGTCAGGTAACACTAGTAATGGTAATCTGTCTACAATGGTTGCTGGGGTTGATAACAAAGTAAACTATAGTGGTGTTAACGGTGGCATCATAGGTGGCGTTGGTAATGTGTTGGATAATGATAATAGTTGGATAATCGGTGGTCTTAACATTTCTGCAACCACTGATTTCACGACATATGTTGAAAGCCTTAATGTTGGTGGTGGTTTGACATTGGGTGATATTTTTACAGTTTCTGGGGGTACCACTGGTAGTGGTGCTACAGTACCATCGACAGTAGAAGGTTTTATACAGGTAAATATTAACGGTACTAATATGTTGATACCGTATTTCCCAGTACCATAATAATATCAAACTAATTAGTTTACATATATAAATTATCGTTTATTATTTAATAAAAAATAATGGACGAAAAATATTCAATTTTCCATATCGAAGGTGGTTTAGGTAAGCATGTTGCCGCCACGTCTATAGCTAAGTGTATTAAAAATAACCACCAAGACAGAAAGTTAATAATAGTTTGTGGTTACCCAGAGGTTTTCCTAAATTTGACCTGTGTTGATAGGGTTTACAGGATTGGTACAACACCTTATTTTTATGATGACTACATTCATAATCGAGACTCGATAATTTTTAAACACGAACCTTATTTCACAACGGAACATATACATAAAAAGTTACCATTAATCGAGAACTGGTGTAAATTATATAACCTAGAATATAATGGTGAACAACCCGAATTAAAATTTAATTTAAGGCAACGTCAGATTGCTTACAATAAATGGAATAGGGATAAACAAATTATGGTTATACACACCAATGGTGGTCCAATGACTGAGCAACCATACCCATTTTCTTGGACTAGAGATATGCCTATGGATTTGGCTCAAGAAATTGTTAATGGATATTCACAAGATTATCATATAATTCAAGTATGTAGAGATAAGTCAATGGCATTAACTTCTTATATGGGGAATGATGTTGAGGTGGTTTCCGATACAATGTCAAACATGGAACTATTTTCACTATTAATGCATTCTACAAAACGCTTGTTGATTGACTCATCATTACAACACGCTGCCGCAGCAATGGGGTTACCATCAACAGTCATTTGGGTTGGTACTGACCCAAAAGTATTCGGTTATAACATACATAGTAATATAAAGGCTAACTTATCTGATGACGACATGAAATTACCAGAAAGTTACTTATTTGATTATAGTTTTAATGGTGTGACACATGAATGTCCATTATTTGGCGAGGTTCCAATGTTTGATATTAATGATATAACAGATTCACTTAAATAAATGATTTAAAATCTAGGTTTATTAAACTTTTGATTATCATTGATTTTTATTTTTATCTAACATATTTACTATTGTAAAAGATATTAGTTAATATGGCAAAAAGATATAGTAATTTACGAGTTTTTGGTAGTGTTAGTGGTAGCTCTATCGCTGTTAGTAACGAATTTATACTACCAACATCCGATGGTTCAACGAACCAAGTTATGCAAACTGATGGGTCTGGAAACGTATCTTGGGGTACAGTTTCTGGTGGTGGTGGGAATGCTGTTATAACTTCAGGTACAAATGCTACTGATACCGTAAGAATTAATTTGTCAAACGTAGCATCAGGTAACTGTTCAACGGTTTCTGGTGGGTTTCAAAATACGGCATCTTGTACCCTATCAACAATAGGTGGTGGTGGTGGGAATACAGCATCTGGTGGTTGTTCCGTAATAGGTGGTGGTCTGTTGAATACGGCATCTGGATGCCTATCAATAATTGGTGGTGGTAAAAGTAATACCACATCTGGAACCCTATCAATAATTGGTGGTGGGAATACGAATACAGCGAATGGTAATTGTTCAACCATTGGCGGTGGTAATGAGAATACTGCGAATGGTAATTGTTCAACCATTGGCGGTGGTAGTGGGAATACTGCAAATAGTTGTTGTTCAACAATAGGTGGTGGGATTGGTAATAATATTAGTAGTGGTTTAGCGTCAACAATTGGTGGTGGTTTCGGGAATGTTGTGTATTCTGGCTGTTCAACCATTGCTGGTGGGATTTTTAATGAGGTATTTGCCACGCACACAACAATTGGCGGTGGTACTAGTAATATAGCATCTGGTCTTACCTCAACCATCGGAGGTGGTAGTGGGAATAATACATATGGTAATAGCTCAACCATTGGTGGTGGTAGTGGGAATACAGCATCTGGTAGTTATTCCATAATAGGTGGTGGTCGAGCTAATTTAGCATCTGGTACTGAGTCAACAATTGGTGGTGGTGAGGATAATTGTATTACTAGTGGTGGTACACATTCAACCATCGGTGGTGGTAAAAGTAATACAGCATCTGGTCTTTGTTCAAGAATCGGTGGTGGTGAGGGTAATTATAATTCTGGTCGTTACGCCAATATAGGTGGTGGTTGTGGGAATTCGGCAACGACTCGTAACGCAACCATCGGAGGTGGGACTACGAATACAGTGTCTGGTACTGAGTCATTTATCGGTGCTGGTAATGGGAATACAGCATCTGGTGCCAATTCAATAATTGGTGGTGGTTGTGGGAATACAGTGTCTGGTACTGAGTCATTTATCGGTGGTGGTGGTGGGAATACATCATCTGGTGCCTGTTCAACAATTGGTGGTGGTTGTGGGAATACTGCGAATGGTATCACATCAACAATCGGAGGTGGTGAGAGTAATACTGCATCTGGTGGTTGTTCCATAATAGGTGGTGGTAAAAGTAATACCGCAACTGGTACTCAGTCCGTAATTGGTGGTGGTGGGAGTAATACAGCGTCTGGTAATTATTCGTTTGTTGGCGGTGGTGTTAGTAATACAGCATCTGGTAATTATACGATGGTCGTTGGTGGTCGAGGTAATTTAGCATCTGGCGTTTATTCAGTATCCGTTGGTGGTATTTGTAATTCTTCAACAGGTCAGGCTTCAATAATCGGTGGTGGTGGGAGTAATACAGCGTCTGGTGGTTGTTCCGTAATAGGTGGTGGTGAGTGTAATACGGCTGGTGGTGGTTACTCAATAATAGTTGGTGGTTGTGGTAATGTCGCATCTGGTGATACTTCGTTTATTGGTGGTGGTAAAAGTAATACCGCATCTGGTGATACTTCGTTTATTGGTGGTGGTGAGGGTAATTGTATTACTAGTGGTGGTATACATTCAACCATCGGTGGTGGTAGTGGGAATACTATATCACAGTGTTTATCAACAATAGGTGGTGGGATTGGTAATACGGCAAATGGTCAGATTTCAACAATCGGTGGTGGTAAATATAATATAGCGTCTGGTGGGACTTCAACAATCGCTGGTGGGAATTCGAATACTGCGGGTGGTGATAATTCAACAATCGCTGGTGGTAATGGTAATGAGGTATTTGGTCATGGGTCAACCATTGGTGGTGGGATTACTAACACAAATTGTGGTACATGTTCAGTAATAGCTGGTGGATGTAATAATACCATTGTTAATGGGGCACTTAGTTCTGGTATTCTAGGCGGTATTGGTAATTGTATAAGTGGAACAACAAACCAATCGTTTATAATTGGTTCAAATATAACTGCTGATATGACGGGAACCACATTCGTTAATTGCTTATCAATAAAAAATATACCAACATCAGCCACTGGACTTTGTGCTGGTATGATTTATTCTAATAGCGGTGTTTTAACAATTGTATCATGATTTTTAATATAAATAAAAATTCAACATTACCAGTACTTAATCTTGAGTTAATTCAAGATGGTCGTTATGACCACTCAGATTTCTATAATAAATTACAGAATTCAAACATTTATTTTACAATGTCTGATATTGAAACTGGGGTTAAAAAAATAGGTAAGAAGTTGACCAACCCATTATTAAAAGAAGAGTGTTATGATTGTGAAGATTGTTTAGGTGAGGAGTATTATCTTTCCTATAAATTTACTGAACGGGACACTAGTAAAGGTGGAACATACGTAGGTAAATTTAGTATCGAATTTTTAGACGGTTCGGGCACTCTTATTGTACCAATCCAAGAAGAGTTAATTATCAACGTGATAGAAGGTTATATCAAGAAGTAGTTGTAAGTTAAATATTTTTACTGTATATTTACCGCCACCATAGGTCTATGGTCTATGTACTATACAAACTATACTAACTAAAAAAATTAATTTATGTCTGAAATCAATTCTGAAGTGATTGAGCAATTCATCGCTGGTAAAGATGAGCAGAAGTACATTGTTGCTATAGAGGCACCTAATAACCAAAATAAAGCTTATCTTGTAATTAACGACCCAGAGACAGGTAAGCGTATTGAAACTCACACGTATAAACCATTTATGTGGTTGAAGGAGGTTGTCGGTAAAACCCTGTACGGTGGTAATAGAGGTAAGTTACGGGAGGCGCTACTTAAATATGGTATTAAGATTGAGGCATTAAAAATTGATAATGCTGAAGGTAGTACGCCAGATAGAATGGCGCGAGGTTTCAAATATCTCGCAACATGTAGTAAAACACCAAATGACCTTATAACGTTTCTTAAGCGAGGTGGTATTGACCCATTTAAAAAGGAAAATTCAAGGTTAATAATGAGGCTTCAACCAGCTGAACAATTTTTAATTCAAACTGGAAAGCGTATGTTCAAAGGTGTTGAGGATTATGACGACTTACATAGATTTCAATTTGACCTTGAGACCGAGGGTCTAGACCCAGAAACTAACGCGATATTTCAAATAGGTTTAAGAGATAATAGAGGTTTTGAGTTAGTATTAGAAACTACTGGTGATACCCAGCAAGAGAAAAGGGATTGTGAAAGACTTAATATTATAACATTCGCTAATGAGGTTATGAGGATAAAGCCAGATATAATTACTGGTTACAACTCCGAAAATTTTGATTGGGCATTCTTTGATGTAAGATGTAAACGTCTTGGTCTTGAGTTTGGTAAGTTGATATTCGGTTACGATGGTAAAACAAATTTAAAAAGGGTTGAGAATTCAACGTTGAAGTTGGGTAGTGAAATTGAGAGATATACGCAAACTACTCTATGGGGTGTCAATATATTAGATACGTCACACGCTGTAAGAAGGGCACAAGCAATTAATTCAGACATGAAGAGTTGGGGCCTTAAGTACATTACTAAATTCTCAAAAGTTAATAAGAAGAATCGTGTTTATGTAGATGGTGATAAGATACACTCAACATGGGCTGATACTCGTGATTATTGGTTTAACGATGAGGATGGTTCGTGGGGTTTACTTGAAGGTTCTGAATATATAAATGAATTACCAGACCCATTAAAGATGGTTAAAGGTGATTATATCGTTCAGAGATATCTCTTGGATGACCTTTGGGAAACTGAGAAGGTCGATGCGATATATAACCAAGCATCTTTCCTGTTAGCAAAATTACTACCCACGTCATACATGAGAAGTTCAACAATGGGTACTGCTGGTCAATGGACCTTAATACTTTTAGCGTGGTCATATGAAAATGGTTTGGGTGTTCCAGACTATGAATCAAAAAGAGACTTCACTGGTGGGTTATCACAATTATTAGAAACTGGGTTTGCTGAGAATGTCGCAAAGCTTGACTATGCGGCACTTTACCCTAAGACAACGCTAACTTATGATATATTCCCATCATTAGATATTAGTGGTGTTATGAAGGGGTTATTAACCTATGTTGTTGACACGCGTGATGAATTTAAGTTTCTCACTGGTAAACATAAGGGTACTGTTAAAGAACTTAAAAATAAACTTTCAAGCACTGACACAAGTAGTCCTGATTACAAAAAACTTGAGGTTGACATTTCTAAGTATGATAAGTTAGGTTCTGATGCTGATAAGAAACAATTACCACTTAAGATACTGGCCAATTCATTCTATGGTTCATTTGGCGCTCCGTATATATTTCCATGGGGAGATATTATGTGTGCTGAGAAAATCACATGTATGTCTAGACAAAACTTAAGGTTATTAGTTAGGGTATTCAAGGAAAAATATGGTCTAAGACCACTTGTTATGGATACTGATGGTGTTAACTTCGCATTACCTGAAGATATTAATGAAATTAAATACATTGCAAAGGGTAGTCATTGGAAAACGAAAGATGAGGCAGGTGTTGAACTGGTCGGTCTAAGTGCTTGTGTATCATATTTTAATGAGACCTATATGGAGAAGTGGATGGGTCTCGATGTTGATGATGTTTGCACGTCAACCATCAATTTCAAAAGGAAGAACTACGCGAACTTAATAGATGGTAAGGTTAAATTAGTCGGTAACTCTATTAAGTCAAAGAAGATGTCGACTTATATTGAAGAGTTTTTAGATAAGGGTATAAGACTTCTTTTGAATGGTAAGGGTGATGAGTTCATTGAACATTATAATGAGTATGTTGAAATGATTTATAATTATAAAATCCCTTTGGTTAAAATAGCATCAAAAGGTAAGGTTAAAGAAAGTGTTAGTGAGTATCTTAGAGCTTGTAAAACAAAAACCAAATCTGGAAGTTATAAGGCTAGAAAAGCACACATGGAATTGATTTTGGAACATGATTTAACACCTAATCTTGGGGATGTAATATATTACGTTAATACTGGTCAGTCTAAATCAAAGGGTGATGTATCGGTCACGCCTGATAAGGATACGGGTCATAGAACTGTTACACTTAATTGTAAATTGATTCCTCATGAGCAGATTGAGGGTAACCCTGAACTTACAACTGACGAGTATAACGCACCAAGATATCTTAACGCACTTAATAAGCGAATTACACCACTATTAGTGTGTTTCGATGAGGAAATTAGGGATAAGATACTAATTGATATGGTTAAGGATAAGCAGACCAAAAAGTATGTACTTACAGAAAAAAGCCTGTTTACTAAAAATCAGTGTAACCTAGTGGCTGGATACCCTTTAAATCCAAGTGACCAAGATTCTTATGATGAGCTTATGGAGATGGAGGATAAAGAAATAAAATTTTGGATTGCCGCAAATGAGATACCAAATTATGTATCATCAGAAGAGTGGAAATCGATTAAGGTTGATTACGAGAAAAGAATAAAAGAAGAACGTGAAACCAAATTAACCGAAGAGCGAAATAAGATAATCGATATAGTTAAGAGATTAGAGATTAGTGAGTTAGAGTTTATTAAATCAGATGGTACAATACCAGATAGTATATTAGTTTTCGCTGATATAGATTCAGAAGCCCTAACATTTGTATCTAAAGAGTACGGTGAACCAATAATTGGTTTGGATATACTTTTTGCGTATGAGGATTTATCTAGATTAAGAAATGATTTCTATCGTAAGCTTTTTCCAGTAGGATTCGCAGACACTGATTTATATGATAACTGGTTAAAGTTTACTGAAAAAATAAAGGAAACTACAATTAAATCAGAACTAACAACCGATAATTGCGAGTATTGGATTAATAAGGTTTGTGATATTGGTTATGATAACTTTATTAATATGTCTATTGGTGGTGTTACCGATATTTGGGTAGAGGTTTTAAGCGGTTCAACCGTATCAAATACCACTGACGATGAGTTTGATGAGGAACACGCAACCGATATGGTGTTAAATCATATGGTCGAATCTTTAGAAGAAGATGACATATCTTTAAATGAAGACGATATTATGTCTATGGTTAAGAATGAAATGAGTAATATTTCAGAATCAGAAATTCTTTAAATCTTAATAGACCCAGAAACCCAAAGGCTTATACTTCAAAGATTTATTTAGGAACTCAGCTTCATTAGCTCCTCGCTCAAGCTGTGAAGTTGAGGATAGCCTAAGTAATTTCTCATCAAGTCTATCTAGTATAACTTTACGTTCATCATTACCTTCACTAATTAGTGTTTCATAATCTAAAGTTCTTTCGGCTTCTGGTGGACCGACAATACCACCAAACTTACCCCTAGTTCTACCTAACGCCCTTTTAGATTCAGCAAAGAATAATTGACGTATTAGTGTTTTTGTTGGTTCATTGAACTTCTCATACTCTAACTTGGATAGTGGTACATCATTAGGCATTAAAATGATATCTGGGTTTTGTAGTCTACAATCTTCCAGATTTTCTGGTGTCGTATCATAATAGTGGTACCATACTTGACAGCCAGTCATATTTAGGCTACCCCCAGCACCACCTCCGATACCGTGACCAAAAGATAGTTTAGAACCTGGTGTTGACATCAAGTGAAGTAATCTAGTACCATTAGGTCCAGCGGTAACTTTATATACCATTTCACTCCTTAATATTCGATTCTTAAGGTTGAAGTCTGCGGCTGTTAAAAGAATATCATATGCTGGTGCGATATAATAACCACCAGTACCTCCAGCACCAGCAGCATTACCTCCACCAGACGAACCTAATTGACCATATCCACCACCAAACCCATAGTCTAGACCAGAATAATTAGCAAATAGTGCCATGTCAGTTGTAGGTGGTGTTATCCATAAAACCTCGTTGATTTCTCTACCAGCAGGTATTTGGTATACTTGTTTACCAGATTCCAACTCAACGTAATCCTTTTTTAATTCCCAAGGACCTCTGGCCTGTAGACCTACTTGTTTTGAGTAAGCGTAAGTGTAAGACGTCATGAAATCTAAAGACCTTACACTTAAGGCGAATGACATATCAATAGTATCCACATTTGAACCTAGCAATGATTGCCATTGGTGTTCAATCAACCACTCTTGAACATATTGGGAATAATCTTCAATGGCAATTTCCAATAATGTACATAATTGCTCATCTGTAAGTTCTATATTACGTATGGGTGCCCCCATCGTATGTCTGAACCTCTCAAATAGCTTTTCTTTTTCCGCGTTTGATACTGCCATCTTATATTCGTTTATTATAAATATAAGGAATATCGGTAATCGTTATTCGTTAAGCAGTTTTTTAATTATACTTAGACCTTCTTCAATAGTCATAAACGATTTTTCGGGTATAAGTATTTTCTTATTAACGATTACAATCGGTACGCTATCTGCACCACTCTTTTCGACAATACTATTAAATTCGAATTTATATCTTTCATCGTTAATATCGATTTCTTTAAACTCAATATCATTTTCTTCTAGCAGACCCTTAAGCTTGTCGCAAAATGGGCAACCGTTCATTTTATATAATCTAACCATAATTATTCTATTATATCATTTACTATCTCATCAATATTATCATCGTCTTTACCGATAATTTGATTTATTACATTTTTCTTATGTTTCAATGTGTACCACATCCTAGTGCTGATGGTATCCTCAAACAGTTGGTAGTATACTGACACATTATTATTCTGACCAATACGATAACTTCTATCCTCCGCTTGTTCATTGTTACCAGGTACCCAATCAAAAGAATTGAATATTACAGTATCTGCCGCAGTCAACGTTATACCAACACCAGCTGACATAATGTTACCTATAAATACCTTTTTATTTGGATTGTTTTGAAATTCATCAACAGAACTTTGTTTTTCTTTACTACTCATTGACCCGTTATGGACAACACAGTTATTACCATAATACTCTTGTAAGTCTAATAGCTCATCGTTGAATGTTGTGAAAATTATAACTTTCTTACCCTCTTCAATCGCGTTATCAACTAATTCTATCGTATTTGGTATTGCTTTCATAGCAATGAATTGTCTAAGTAATATCAACTCAACCAAGTCTCTTTGTGGGCTACCACGTTTTTTCTGTTCTTTCCTATTAATAAGGTACTCTTCCCATAGGTTATCGTATTCGACCCAATCTTTTGTTGATAGTTGATTGAATACAGGTATTATTGTTTTATCTGGCATATCCAGAACATCTTCTTTCATTCGCCTTAACACCTTATTTTTTATTCTTATTGATAGTTCACCTAAATTTGAATTGCCGTCAACAAGCCATATATTTTTAATCTTACCGTTCTTCAATCTTTTCTTAAAGTTCTTCGCATCACAATATCTTTTAACATAGAATTGCCAGTTATCGGCTAATGGGTGTCCGATAATTTTAAGTAGATTGTAGAGGTCTTTGGGTCTATTTGCTACTGGTGTACCAGTTAACAACCAAACGTTCTCAAAATCATTTTTTTTAACCAAATCTGTTACTATTGAACCTCTTATACTTTTATGGTTCTTTAAATAGTGCGCTTCATCAACTATTAATGTATCAAACTTTTCATCCAAAATTTGTGTTAACTCTTCAATTGGCTTTTCACCTCTCTTTTTAATAGTATGGAAGTTTTTTAGTATATCATAATTTATTATTGTGTATTTGGCTGGGTCCCATTTTCTACCTTGGATTATTGACGTGTCGTACTCCCCAAACATATTAATTTCACGTTCCCAATTTATCTTTGTTGATGATGGGCAAATTACTAATATTTTTTTTGATTCAGCGGCTAGTGTAGATACAACCGCTTGTATTGTTTTACCAAGACCCATGTCGTCAGCTAAAATGGTTCTTTTTCTAGATAATAAGAACTTAATACCCTCTTTTTGGTGTTCATACGGGGTTCTACCCATTAAATCTTTTTGAGTGTATTTATCGAAATCAACTTCAATATCCACTGGTGTATAGTATGGGTCCCCCATAACTTGTGTTTTTGGTACCCAGTACATATCATTTTGATTTTGGTTTTTTTTTAGTTTACCAAAGACATGAAAAGATTTTTCATTTTCACCCAAAACAAACCCAAAATACATCTTCGTTGGTGTGAAGGATAGTTCGTACTGCTTTTTAAATTCCTCACCAATATATTCGCTTATTTCGATAACCCTATCAACCTTGTGGGGTTCAAAATCAAAGTTAGAAATAATATAATCTTCTTGTGTGGTTGTGAGTGGTAACTTACCGTTTTTAACCAACTCATTTTTAAGTTTTTTAAGGTACGGATTTTTACCCTCATACCCCCTTAACTTGTTGAGTGCAGTGAAACCCTTTATATTTTCAATTTTAATCATAATAGTATATAATTATAAGTATAGTTAAGTTAAAAATCAACATTTAATGATTAATAGTTATTCATTTGATATTTATATAAAAAGATATGCCGAAACCTAAGATTATACCAATAACTAGAAACTATAAGTTTTTTTCTCAAGAGGATTACGAATTGGAAATTCAAATGGGTCGAGAAGTTATTGAGGGTGATGGAAATTTCACAGTTATATTATATCGGGTAGATAGGGAAATGACACCATCAGATATATATAATGAGGCTAGGATGAATGAGGTTGCATATAAACCGCCAGTTGAACTTAAGGTTATGCCAATATTAAATGAGCCAGAAAATAAAACGTTTAATAGTAATAGTGGCGGTCTTAGGGATTTACAGGACGGTCAATTAGTATTTTACATTTATCAAGCACAGCTAGTTGATTTGGCTGTTGAAATATCGTATGGCGATTACGTTGGGTATCCTGTTACCGAAAATGAGGTAAGGTTTTTTAGCGTTGTTAATGACGGTGTTAAAAATTATGATAACAAACATACGATAATGGGTTATAAGGGTGCATATAGAACAATCACATGCGCACCTGTAGACTATAATGAATTCACCAGCGAATAATGGCACTTCCTAAAGGATTTCGAAATGATATAAGATTAACATCACCAAACGTTGGTGTTCAAAGGCGTCAGGATTTATTAGATAATATCGCTGATGACGGCACTTTTTTACCTAGAGGTGTTCATTATCAAGATATGGATGAAACATTCATAAAATTTGTTAATAAAGAGCTTAATATTGAAATAGATGGTGAGGGTGTTCCAGTTGTTTTTTTAACACTTCAGAGGTACGCTGAATTTACAAAAACGTGGAAGTTTACCGATGAGTATAAAAACATAAAGATACCTTTTATAACTATTGTTAGAAAACCTGACCCACAGGTTGGTACTAATCAGGCTGGACTGTATAATATACCTGGTAGACCAACATTTACGTATTATAAAGTACCGACTAATGATGGTGCTAGAGTTGGTGTAGACCTTTATAAGATTCCGCAACCAACATCCGTTGATATAACCTATGAGGTTAGGATGTTTACAAACAAAATGTCTGATTTGAATCTACTAAATGAGAAGGTTCAAAAGAAGTTTCAGTCAAAGCAGGCTTATATTTGGCCAAAAGGTCACCCGATGCCAGTTACTTTAGAAGGTATTGGTGACGAATCTAATATTGACGATTTTGAGAATAGGAGGTTCTATGTTCAACCGTTTGAAATGTTACTAGCTGGGTATATTCTTGATGAGGAGGACTTTGAGATAATGCCGACAATTAATAGGGCTATGGTAATGAGTGAGCTTATTGTTAGTGATGGTGTAACTACACCAGTAACTGATGGTAGAAATTCTCCTGGTTGTGTTGTTGCTGCGCAAGGTAGTAGTGTCATTAAAAATACCGCTGGTACAGTATTGTCTGTTGTTGAATGTGGTAGTAATTATGTTGTCGGAACCTCATTAGTTTTTAACTCTGGTAGTACTTACAGTCAAATAATACCAGCAACAACTAATCTTGAGTTACCTAACGTTATTAATATTGATAGTGATGGTAGTTCTGTTTTAACACCAGCGATGGTTGGTTTTACCGCTTCTACATGTGACCCAGTTACAATTATAAACTCTGGAGCCACATATACCGCTTCAACCGCTGCTGGAACCACGTTTGAATTGCCTAATCAAGTTATTGATATTGAAAACGAGACTGGTGGTACGATTAGTAATATAACGTTCCCAGTATATAGTGACCCGACAATTAACCTAACCGCATATTGTCAATCAGTAATTGTTAATAATTCTGGGGGTACGTTTAATCAAACTATAGAGCCTGGTAGTGCATATACATTACCTAACGTAACCAATATCGATATTGATGGTAGTTCTGTTTTAACACCAGCTCAGACACCTTTCACAGCATCAACTTGCACGCCTTGCGTTTCGCGGGCATGGGTACGAAATCCAAACTGGCTTGCAATGCCTTCACTATCAGATGGTGATAATATTATTTACATTTTGAGTGCAGTAAAAGACGCGGTGAATAATTTCTTTTCGTTTACATCAACGCTCACATCAGGTAGTTACACAGTAGACTTGTATAATGATGGAACGACAGTAACTACTCACGCAAGCGCAGCACAAGCGGATTTCAATCTGTTGTATAGTAAAGGAACTGCTGAAATTACAACTAACGGCAATTCTTACAAGCAAGTGATTACTAAAATCACAGGAAACTTTTTGTACCCATCATTTTACGTTAAACACGCGAGTATAAGTAATGCAGCTATGTCGGGAATTTTGTCGGTAAAAATGGCAAGCCAAACAGCTACTAGCCTAAAGAATGCTTTCCTTAGTAACGGAACAAATGTTAGGCACAATCGCCTTGAGGATTTTGAGTATGTCGGTACTTGCAACGTTACAAACATCACAAATTTAGTTTTGGATTCTGTGGGGGTCGGAAAAGTAACAGGAAACTTCTCTGCGGTTACAAGTATGCAAACAACATTTCGGTCAACCTCAAATATCAATTTTGACGATATGCAAATAAATCCAAGTTCAGGGTTTTATCGTCAAACTTTTGTCAGTAGCGCAATTGAAGCAATTTTTAATCAAGACTTTTTCAAAGGTGCAACTGACTTTAATCAAACATTTTCAGGTGCAAAGTGGTTAAGGTATATGGGTACTCCATCAACTCCGTTGGACTTTACGGGAGGGACTGCTATGACTCAGGGTTTTCTAAATTGCACGGCACTAATTCACGCCTACTTTCAAAATTGTGTTCCTACATCTCTGTCAGGGACGTTTCAAGGTTGTGGCTCTATTGAAACAATCTCAGGTATTGACTGCACAAACCTTACCAATGCAACCAATGCTTTTCTGTATTGCTCTTCGTTAGAAACATTAGAAATTTCCAACATGGGTATTTCGTTTAGTTTGGAAGATTGCAACTTTAACCAAGCTGGACTTGTGAATGTGTTTAATGACCTTCCAAGTGCAACGGCTACAATAACTATAACTGATAACCCAGGAGTAGGAGATTTAACAGCGGCAAACATAGCAATTGCTGAAGATAAAAATTGGACCGTAACCACATAAGATATGAGCTTTAAAATACCAACGCAACCAGCTTTCTATAAGCAAACTTTACTCCCCGAAGAATACTGGGCGGTAGGTCTTAATGCAGTTTATAATAAAAATTATAAATTGTTTATTGAAGACCATGAAGAGTATAATTATCCTGTTGATGGTTGGAATTATTATGTAACTCCTCCGCAAGGATATCT